>ENA-UEQP01000856-UEQP01000856.1-human-gut-metagenome-genome-assembly--contig:-NODE-856-length-31323-cov-3.827338_pt1 | contig 31323 bp, 24 predicted proteins | sample MGYA00242951_ERZ507951 | MGnify/ENA primary metagenome ERZ507951 (study PRJEB26167, sample SAMN06115539) | human gut metagenome | host: Homo sapiens | place: China:Shanxi | collected 2015-11-18...
CTCGCCTATCAATATCTCGGTGCACGCCACCACCCCACAGCTGCGGGTACGGATGCTGGCCAACAAGCGCGGCGGCGAGGTGCTCAAGTACCTGCCCCGTCTGGTGGAGGGCGGCATCGCCGTCAACTGTCAGCTGGTGCTCTGCCGGGGCATCAACGACGGCGACGAGCTGCGCCGCACCCTCACCGACCTGCTGGAGCTGACCCCGATGGTGCAGAGCGTGGCGGCAGTCCCCTGCGGCGTGACGGATTACCGCCAGAACCTCTTCAAGCAGACGCCCTACGACGCCGAGACCAGCGCCGCCGTCATCGACATCATGGACGAGTTCGGCGACGAGTGCAAGCGCCGCCACGGCAAGCGCATCATCTACCCCAGCGATGAGTGGTATCTCAAGGCCGGGCGTCCCATCCCGGACCCGGAATTCTACGAGGACTACGACCAGCTGGAAAACGGCGTGGGCATGATGAGCCTCTTCCGGGAGGAATTTCTGGCCGAGCTGGAAAAGCCCCACCGCATCTATGGCACCAAAAAGATGGATGTCGTCACCGGCACCATGGCCGCGCCCCTCATCACCGAGATGATGGACGAGCTCCACCGCCAGTACCCCATGATAGAAGTAAAAGTGCATCCCATCAAAAACAACTTCTTCGGCGGCAACGTCGGCGTGGCGGGCCTCGTCACGGCGACGGACATCATCGCCCAGTGCGAGGGCCGGCTGTCCAGCGGCACCCTGGGCGTGCCTGCCGTGATGCTGCGGGAGGAGAAGGACACCTTCCTCGATGATATGACCATCGGGCAGCTGGGCCAGCGGCTCGGCGTGAAGGTGGAAGTCCTGCCCACCGGCGGCGGCGACGAGGCCAAGGCCCTGCTGCGCAGCGGCCTCCATATCGCCCGCCGGAGAAGACCGTAATTTTACCCCTTTTGTGAAAGGAGGAACCCCCTATGAGCAAACCGATCGTTGCTGTGGTGGGCCGCCCCAATGTGGGCAAGTCCACCCTGTTCAATAAGCTCTGCGGCCAGCGTCTGGCCATCGTGGAGGATACCCCGGGCATCACCCGCGACCGCATCTTCGCCAACTGCGAGTGGAGCGGCCACGAGTTTCTGCTGGTGGATACCGGCGGCATCGAGCCCAAGGCCACCGAGGGCATTCTGGCCCACATGCGCGAGCAGGCCCAGATCGCCATCGACACCGCCGACTGCATCATCATGGTGGTGGACGTGCGCAACGGCCTGACCGCCGCCGACGAGGACGTGGCCCATATGCTGCGCCGCAGCCACAAGCCCATCATCCTCGCCGTCAACAAATGCGACAACGTGGGCGAGACCCCCATGGAGCTCTACGAGTTCTATAACCTCGGCTTCGACGAAGTCATGCCCATCTCGTCCGTCCACGGCCACGGCACCGGCGACCTGCTGGACGCCGTCTGCGCCCACCTCGATTTCAGCGAGACCGTCGTGGAGGAAGACCGCATCCCCGTCGCCATCATCGGCCGCCCCAACGTGGGCAAGTCCAGCCTGACCAACCGCATCCTCGGTGAGAACCGCATGATCGTGGCCAACGAGGCCGGCACCACCCGCGACGCCATCGACACCCCCGTGGACAACGCTTACGGCAAGTTCATCTTCACCGATACCGCCGGTCTGCGCAAGCGCAGCAACATCACCGACGGCCTCGAGCGCTACATGGTCGTCCGCGCACTGGCCGCCGTCGAGCGCAGCCGCGTGGCCCTCATCCTCGTGGACGCCACCGTCGGCTTCACCGAGCAGGACAGCAAGGTGGCCGGTTACGCCCACGACCAGGGCAAAGCCTGCATCATCGTCGTCAACAAGTGGGACGCCGTGGAGGGCAAGGAGACCAACACCATGGAACTGCAGCGCCGGGGCTATGCCGAGTGCTTCAGCTTCATGGGCTATGCTCCCATCATCTTCATCTCGGCCCAGACCGGCTACAACGTCAACAAGCTGATGCAGCTCATCCGCGACGTGGACAGCCAGAACGGCGCCCGCGTACCCACCGGTGTGCTGAATGAGATGCTGGCCCGCGCCACCGCCCGGATGCAGCCGCCCAGCGACAAGGGCCGCCGCCTGAAGATCTTCTACCTGACCCAGGCTTCCACCCGGCCTCCGACGTTCGTGGCCTTCGTCAACGCAAAGCACCTGTTCCACTTCAGCTATCAGCGGTATATCATCAACCAGATCCGCGAGAACTTTGGTCTGGAGCACACCCCCATCCGCCTTGTCGTGCGTGAGCGCGGCTCCGGCGAAGTGGGCGCGAAGGACGTATAAGGAAGGGAGACTGGTTCTATGACCGCATTTCTCATTGTGCTGGCGGTCGCTGCCGAAGCCTATCTGCTGGGCAGCGTGGACACCGGCATCCTCGTCAGCAAGTATCTGTACCATGACGACGTCCGCACCCACGGCTCGGGCGCTGCCGGTATGACCAACATGCTGCGCACCTTCGGCAAGAAGGCCGCTGCCCTCACGGCGGTGGGCGATGTGCTCAAGGGCGTCGTGGCCGTCTGCCTTGGCCGGTGGCTGTTCGGCCATCTGCCCGCCGACGCTGCCGTCTCGCCCTATCTGGGCGTCTACCTCGCCGCCATCCTCGCCGTGGTGGGCCACTCCAAGCCCATCTACTTCGGCTTCAAGGGCGGCAAGGGCGTGCTGGTGGCTGCCGGTGCCATTCTGGCAGTCCAGCCGGTGCTGCTGCCGGTGCTGGCACTCATCTTCCTCGTCTGCCTGGTCCCCACCGGCATGGTGTCGCTGGGCAGCATCACCATGGCCGCGGCCTACCCGGTGCTGACGCTGGTGTACAGCCTCATGCGCGGCCTGCCGACCCGGGACGTGGTGGTCTGCACCGTCGGCGCTGCCATCATGGGCGGCATGGTCATCTGGATGCACCGTTCCAACATCCAGCGCATCCGGGACGGCAAGGAGTACCGTTTCGGCCAGAAGCACAAGAGCAACTAAGCATAAAAAGATGCCCCGCAGGCAGCTCTCGACGAGCGTCCTGCGGGGCGTTTTGCTGTTTGGCAGAGTTATTTCGCGTCGGTCTCCAAGAGGGTATCGGTGTTGTCCTCATACGCGGGGTCTTCGATGGCAATGGTCTCTTCCCGTTCAGCAGACTTACGGCTGAGGTGTTTGCGCAGCCGGGTGGCAAATTCATCTTCCGGGATGCCGCTCTGGCTGGGGGAAAGGTCGGGTGCGGGGTGGCCGTCGGGCAGATGAGCGCCGAAGGCCGGCACGAAGAAGAACTTCCGCACGATGAAGATGAGGGCGATGGCTCCCACGCTCAGCAGGTTCTCCAGGGCGGATTCGTGACCCACCACCATGTGGCGGGCGATGGCGTAGAGCAGCACTTCGAGGCTGGAACCGGGGCTGTGCTTGGCCAGCATCTTGATGAACTCAATGCCGATGACGATGTCCAGCGCCCGCTGTAAGAAGATGCTCACCTCGGCGTCGTTGCCGTCGAACAGCAGGCCGGGCATCCACTGCAGCAGCGGCACCATCGACAGCAGCAGGCCGATGAGGACGAGGCCGGACAACAGGATCTCGAGCAGGGTGGCTGTGCTGATGATCTTGTTGCGCAATTCGGCGCGGCTGTGGCTTTCAACACGGGAATTGGACATGGGCAGGGACCTCTCTTTCAAATTTGACCGGAAATCTTTTACAACAGTTCGATTCTATTGTAACAAAAGCGAAAAACGAAGTCAATTTCTCCGGCTAAGAAAGCTAGTCAGCATGAAAAACTGGAATCGAAGACAGACAAAAGGGGCCGTCCGCACCCGGAATGGAGTGCAGACGGCCCCTCTTTGTGCTGAAAAGGCGGCTCAGGCCTCAGCGATGGCTTCGATCTCGCAGAGCACGCCCTTGGGCAGGTCTTTCACGGCCACGCAGCTGCGGGCGGGCTTGGAGGTGAAATACCTGGCGTACACCTCGTTGAAAGCGGCAAAGTCGGCGATGTCGGCCAGAAAGCAGGTGGTTTTGACCACCTTGTCAAAGCCCACGCCGGCAGCTTCGAGGATAGCGCCCACATTGCGGCAGCTCTGGTCAGCCTGTGCGGCGATGCCCTCGGCGACTGCGCCGGTGGCGGGGTCTACCGGGATCTGGCCGGAGGTGAAGACGAGACCGCCCACGGTGTAGCCCTGAGAGTAGGGGCCGATGGCGCCGGGAGCTTTTTCGGTGCGGATGATGTTCATATCGATTACCTCACATATCATAAATAGGGGAGTCTCCCGCCAAAAGGGGAGCCGATAAAAAAAGTCTACCACCAACTGTCCCTGACGTCAACGGCCAGCAGGGAACGGTCACGGAATTTCCGGAAAAAGGGAATGTAAAATTATTTGGAAAAATCTACGCAAATCATCTTGACAAGAAATAAACTTTTATGATAAAAATAGAGCATGAAAGTAACATTTTTGCAGAAAAACGCAGGCGCAGCGCAGGCAGGAAAGCCAGCTTTGCGCAGGCGCGTTTCTTTTTTGCAGAAAAAGCGAATTTCTGAACCCTCGGAAGGGGCAGAAAGGATAAGATATGTCGATTTTGGTAGATGATTCAAATAAAACAGCCTGCCGTGCAGCGGAGGCTGGACTGCAGCAGAAAAACTGTGCTGCGCTGGTGCGCCCGGCGGGTACGGGCAAAGGCTGCATCGTGTGGGAGCTGCTGGACGCCCACCCCGAGATGCGCGTGCTCTGGGTGGTGTCCTGCGCTGCCCGTCTGGAGCTGCGCCGCGCCCTGACAAAGCGGCTGGGCCGGACGCTGGGCGGCCGGGTGCGGCTGATGAGCTGCGAGCAGCTGGCCGTGCAGAATGCTCTGGGCTGGGTGGCGCTGGCTGAGTTCCGGCCCGGCCTGCTGGTGCTGGACGGCTGGAGGGAGATGAGCGCAAAGGACTGGACCGACTGTGTCCAGCCCCTGTTCCGCCTCTGCCCGGGGGCAAAGCTGCTGGCTCTGGGGGAGCCGGACGCCCCGGGCGACAGCTGCCGTGCTGCCGAGGAGATGCTGGCCGACGCCATCGTGGAGCCGCTGGCGCTGGGCGGGGCGATGGCCGAGGGCCTGCTGCCCATGCCGGCCTCCTATACGGCCCTGCTCTGGCCGCTGGAAGATGCGATGGCCCGCCTCCGTGCCGAGGTGAAAAACCTCCATCTGCCGGGCTGTCCTGACCCCAACGCCGAGAAATATCAGGCTCTGAGCCTCGCCGTAGAGAAGCTTCCGCCGGTGGAACAGCTGCTGGCGCAGTGGCTCCCGGATGCTGCCGGGCGCTGCCTCGTCCTCTGCGAGGATGATGCAGCGGCGGCGCAGACCGCAGAGCAGGCCGAGAAGCTGTTTGGTGCAGGAACACATATTTATAAGGATGCAGAAGGCTTTGCGGCCGACGAAGCGGCCACTCTCCGGCTGCTGGTCTGTGCCAACGGCCCGGCGGTGCAGTCACCTCTGGCCGGGATCTCGGGCGTGGTGCTGGTGCGCCGCAGCGCTGGACCGGCCGCATACCGGCAGATGCTGGCACGCGCCCTTGCAGCCTGCGGCAGTGTGCCGGTGGCAGAGCTGAGCGCGGCCTTTGAGGCGCTGACCTGTGTGCAGCAGCTGCGGAAGGAGTGCAGCGCGGCGGGGGCAGAAGCCTTCCCGCTGGAAGAGCCTCTCTCTGCCTGCCGCCGGGCTTACCGGCAGCTCCGCCGCGCGCTGGATTCCGACTGGGAGTGCTATTATGCCGCCGCAAAGCAGATGACGGCAGAGGGAAAGACGCTGGACGTGCCTCGCTCCTACCGCTTTGGGGGCGTGGCCGTGGGCCGCTGGCTGGAAAACCAGCGCCTTGTCCGGGCCGGAAAGAAAAAGGGACGCCTCACCGCCGAGCAGGCCGCCCGGCTGGACAAAATCGGCATGAACTGGAAAAAGCGGCTCGAGCTGGCGTGGGAGAACGGCTGTGCTTCGGCCCAGAGGTACCGCGGCAGCCACAGCGACCTGCTGGTGCCGGTCCATTATAAGGATAAGGACGGCTTTGCACTGGGCGAGTGGATCGTCTACAACCGCCAGCGCTATCTGAGCGGGAACCTGCCGTCAGACCGCGTCGAGCGCCTCGAGGCACTGGGCATGGTGTGGGACACCGGCAGCATCCTCTGGGAGAAGAGCTATGCCGCCGCCGTCCAGTATTATCTGGAAAATCACACGCTGAAAATTCCCGTCAAGTATGTCACGCCGGACGGCATGGCGCTGGGCGTCTGGCTGGGCAGTCAGCGTGCCGCTTATAAAGAAGGTGTGCTGACCGACGCCCAGATCGAAAAGCTGGAAGCGCTGGGAGTGGACTGGACGAACCGGAACGACCGCAAGTGGCAGACCGCCTACGAGGCCGCTGTGAAGTACCACGCCGCCCACGGGAACCTCGACGTCCCCACCGAGTACATCGACGAAGACGGCATCCTGCTGGGCAAGTGGGTGTCCCGCCAGCGGTACGCATGGCAGAACCCCGAGCGCAGCAGCGCCCGGGTGACGCCGGAGCGGAAAGCCCTGCTGGACGAGCTGGGCATGAACTGGGAAAAGACCGACTCGTGGCAGCACCGCTACGAGCTGGCCGCGGAATACAAAAAGGAGCACGGCAGTCTGGCCGTTCCGGCCCAGTACCGGACGGAGGACGGCATCTGGCTGGGCAGCTGGCTGTCCCGTCAGAAGCAGATGCTGCGGGAGGGCAAAAAAAAGCTCTCCGCCGAGCGCCGCGCGGCCCTGAAAGAGCTGTTCAAGGGCGAAAAAGGCCGACGCCTCAGCGCCCCGGTGCCGCCCGCGTGCAGCGTGCGGGAGCAGAACTGGCTGGACAACTACCAGAGCGCCAGGCTCTACGCCGAGAAGAAGGGCAGCCTCCTCGTGCCTGCCGGATACGTGGACGAGAACGGCTTCCGTCTGGGCGTCTGGATCTCGAACCTCCGGGCTGCCCGCAAGGCCCGGCCCGGCTCGTTCCAGGTGACGCCGGAGCATATCGCTCTGCTGGATGCCATCGGGATGCAGTGGGACGCCCGGGAGGCCAAGTGGGCCGGGGCGTTCCGCCGTGCCGAAGAGTACTGCGCCGCCCACGGCAATCTGCTGGTGCCGGTGAACTATAAGACCGAAGACGGCTTCTGCCTCGGCGACTGGGTCCGCCGGATGCGCGAAAACTACGCCTGTGCCGAGAAAAGGCTGACGGCGGAGCGCATCGCAAAGCTCGAAGCGCTGGGCATGGTCTGGACCGTGCCGCAGGAGGGCTGAGATATTGCATTTTAGGGCGGAGTGTGGTATACTTCACCTCGTCTGAATAGAAAACAGCAGGTGCCTGCCGCCGGGGCTTCGTCCCCGGCCGGGAGGGTAAAAGGGAAGCGGGTGCGAGTCCCGCGCGATCTCGTCACTGTGATAAGGGAGTCCGCTGCCTTGGCGCTCAGCGCCGGTCACTGGAGGCTTTGCCTCTGGGAAGGCGGCAGCGGGCGGTGAGCTTTCAGTCAGGAAACCTGCCCGCTGTTGGTACAGGAGCGTCCGGCTCCGGATCACGAGGAATTGGTCGTACCAAAAAGCCCGAACGTTCAAAGGGTCTTTTTGCTGTGCCTTCCGCGCGGTAAAAAGGCTCTTTTTTCGTTTGAGCTGGCCCCCGTTTCGTACCCTTTCTATCGGAAACGTACATTCCACACAACAGAAAGGACTCAAACAATGCGTAAGGCAACCAACAAGAACTGGCAGCGCGTCACCGCCGCTGCCGCCGCACTGGCCCTGTGTGCCGGTGTCCTCACCGGCTGCGGTGCATCTTCTTCCACTGCCGCCAGCAGCACCGCCGCAAGCTCTGCCGCCGCCAGCGAAGTGAGCAGCGAGGAGGCTGATGAAATGGCAGCAAAGAACGTGGCAGACCTCATCGACGCCATCTATGTGCAGGAGCGCAACGAGAACACCGACGCCCAGTGCGAGGCCGCCAAGGCCGCATGGGACGCCCTGACCGACGCCCAGAAGGAGCTGGTCGAGGGCGAAGAGGCAAGCCCCGATTACTTTGGCCGCGACACCGGCGACGCCTCTAAGGACGACGCCCGCAACGAGGACAACATCGGCGACAAGGAGATCCTGGTCGTCAGCTTCGGCACCTCCTTCAACGACAGCCGCGCAGCGGACATCAAGGGCATCGAGGACGCCATCCAGGCCGCATATCCCGACTGGTCTGTCCGCCGCGCCTTCACCGCACAGATCATCATCAACCATGTTCAGGCCCGTGACGGCGAGAAGATCGACAACATGGAGCAGGCTCTGGAGCGCGCTGTTGCCAACGGCGTGAAGAATCTGGTCGTCCAGCCCACCCATCTGATGCATGGCGCTGAGTACGACGAGATGATGGAGATGGTGGACAGCTACCGCGATAAGTTTGAGTCTGTCGCCATCGCCGAGCCTCTGCTGGGCGAGGTGGGCAGCGATGCCACCGTCATCAACGCCGACAAGGAAGCTGTCGCCAAGGCCATCACCGCCGAGGCCGTCAAGACCGCCGGCTTCGACAGTCTGGACGCCGCTGCTGAGGACGGCACCGCTTTCGTCTTCATGGGCCACGGCACCTCTCACACCGCAAAGGTGAGCTACACCCAGATGCAGTCTCAGATGAACGCTCTGGGCTACAAGAATGTCTTCATCGGCACTGTCGAGGGTGAGCCGGAGGAGACTGCCTGCGAGAACGTCATCGAGGCGGTCAAGGCCGCCGGTTATACCAAGGTCGTCCTGCGTCCCCTGATGGTCGTTGCAGGTGACCACGCCAACAACGATATGGCGGGCGACGACGAGGATTCCTGGAAGAGCCAGTTCGAGGCCTCCGGCGAATTCGACTCTGTCGATTGCCAGATCGCCGGTCTGGGCGAGGTCGCTGACATCCAGCAGCTCTACGTCGCACACACCAAGGCCGCTGTCGATTCCCTGAACGGCTGAGCATAAGTTTATGATTGCCCGGAAAGGAGTGCCTTTTCGGGCAATTTCTTTTTCGGCCTGCTTTGAATTCGGGCCATTGCGTGTTATAATCTTTTCTGTAAAATAGATACTTCGAGGTATATCATCATGAAACTGAACCATAAATTTGCTCTTCTGCTGGCCGGCGCTGTGCTGGCTGGCGCACTCACCGGCTGCGGCGCATCCGGCACCCCGGCCAGCTCTGCCGTTTCCTCCGAGGCTGCGGCCTCCTCTGCCGTGAGCGAGGCAGCTTCCGAACCGGCAGCAGAGGCTGCTCTGCCCGACGGCGTCTACACCGCCGAATTTGACACCGACAGCTCCATGTTCCATGCCAACGAAGCCAACGACGGCAAGGGAACGCTGACTGTGAAGGACGGTCAGATGACCTTCCACGTCAGTCTCGTCTCCAAGAAGATCGTCAACCTCTACGTCGGCATGGCCGCTGACGCCGAGGCCCACGAGGGGGACTGGCTCCAGCCCACCACCGACACCGTCACCTACTCCGACGGCCTGTCCGATGAGGTCTACGGCTTCGACATCCCGGTGGAGGCTCTGGACACGGACTTCCAGCTGGCCATCCTCGGCTCCAAGGGCAAGTGGTACGACCATACCGTCCGTGTCGCCAACGCCCAGCCTGCTGCGGCGGAAGCGCCTGCCGATGGCACCTACACCTGTGACGTGACCCTCGAGGGCGGCTCTGGCCGCGCCACCGTGGAAAGCCCTGCGGCCCTGACCGTGGCCGACGGCAGGATGACCGCCACCATCGTCTGGTCCAGCCCCAACTACGACTATATGCTGGTGGACGGCGAAAAGTATCTGCCCACCAACACCGAGGGCAACTCTACCTTCGAGATCCCCGTCGCGGCTCTCGACACCCCGCTGGATGTGGTGGGCGATACCGTCGCCATGAGCACCCCGCATGAGATCGAGTATACGCTGACCTTCGCCTCTGCATCCCTGACCGAGGCAAAGTGACGATGAAACGCCGCAATTTTCTGAAAGCCCTGCCTGCCGCCGCCCTCACCCTTGCGGGCTGCGGGCAGCACAAGACCGCCCCGGCCAATACAGCATCCCTCGTGTTCGACCACAGCTATCCGCTGGACTATGCCACCCAGTTTTCCGCCGACTGCTATGAGGGCGGCTATGTGATGATCAACATCCCGGACGCCGGGCGGTTCCTCGTCGTCCCCGAGGGGGCCGCCGAGGTGGACGACCTGCCCGAGGACGTCGTTCTGCTGCGCCAGCCGCTGGATCATATTTATCTTGTCTCCACCTCGGTGATGGACCTCTTTGTCCATCTGGACGCCCTGGACAGCATCGCCCTCTCCGGCACGAAGGCCGAGGGCTGGTATGTGGAAGAGGCCAGACAGGCCATGCAGGAGGGCCGCATCGCCTACGCGGGCAAGTACAGCGCCCCGGACTATGAGCGCATCCTTGCCGCCGGCTGCACCCTCGCCATCGAAAACACCATGGTGCTCCACGACCCCGAGGTCAAGGAGCAGCTGGAAAAGTTCGGCGTGCCGGTCCTCGTCGAGCGCTCGAGCTACGAGAGCGGCCCACTGGCCCGGATGGAGTGGCTCAAGCTCTACGGCATCCTGCTGAATAAGACTGAGATGGCGGAAGAAGTCTTTCGCCAGAAGGTGGAGCAGGTGGCCCCTATCCTCGAGCAGGAGAACACCGGCAAGACCGCGGCCTTCTTCTCCATCACCACAAATAACCTCATCACCGTCCGCCGCACCAGCGACTATGTGGCCCAGATGGTGGAGATGGCCGGCGGCGTCTACATCTTCGACGACCTCGAGGGGGAGACGTCGGCCCAGTCCACCATCAAACTGCCGCTGGAGACGTTCTACGCCCGGGCCAGGGACGCCGACGTCCTCATCTACAACAGCACCATCGAGGGCGTCGTGGAGACCCGTGACCAGCTCATCGAAAAATGCCCGATACTGGCAGATTTCAAGGCCGTCCAGTCCGGCGACTGCTGGTGTACGGCCCAGAGCCTCTTCCAGCAGAGCATGGAGCTGGCCGACCTCATCTCGGATATGAACCTCGTCTTCACCGAGGGCTCGCCCGACCCGGCGTCCCTCCGTTTCTTACAGCGCATCGTATAAAAGGAGCTTTGTCATGACCACCACCCGCCGCCTCAGCCTCGCGTACCTCGCCCTCACGGCGGGGGCCGCGGTGCTGTTTGCACTCAATTTGTTCTGGGGCAGTGTGTCCCTGACGCCCGGCGCGGTGGCGGCGGCTCTGCTGGGCCGGGGCGAAGATGCGCTGGCCGTGGGCATCGTGCTCCAGCTCCGTCTGCCCCGGGCGGTCATGGTCGTGCTGCTGGGCGCGGCCCTCTCGGCTGCAGGCTACCTCCTGCAGACCTTCTTCGCCAACCCCATCGCCGGCCCCTTCGTCATGGGCGTGTCCAGCGGCGCAAAGCTGGCGGTGGCCCTGACGATGGTGGTGTTTTTACAGCGGGGGCTGCTCACCGGCTCGGCCACCCTCATCATCGCCGCCTTTGCAGGCTCGATGGCGGCTATGGCCTTTGTGCTGGTGGTGGCCCGGCGGGTGCCGCGGATGAGCATCCTCGTCATCTGCGGCATCATGATCGGTTATATCTGCTCGGCTGTCACCGACATCGTGGTGACTTTCGCGCAGGACTCCAACATCGTCAATCTCCACAACTGGTCGATGGGCAGCTTTTCCGGCATGACCTGGGCCAACGTGGGTGCAGCGGCCTGCGTGGTGCTGCCCGCGCTGGCGGCGGCGTTCCTGCTCTCGAAGCCCATGGCGGCCTACCAGATGGGCGAGAGCTACGCCAGGAGCGTCGGCGTGCCGGTGCGGGCCTTCTCGACGGCCCTCGTGCTGCTGTCCAGCCTGCTTTCCGCCTGCGTGACGGCCTTTGCAGGCCCCATCTCCTTTGTGGGCATCGCGGTGCCGCATCTGGTCAAGAACCTGCTGGGCAGCGCAAAGCCCCTTTATGTCCTGCCGGGCTGCTGTCTGGGCGGGGCAGCGTTCTGCCTGCTCTGCGACCTCATCGCCCGCAGCCTGTTCGCGCCCACTGAGCTGTCCATCAGCTCGGTGACGGCGGTTTTCGGTGCGCCGGTGGTCATCTGGCTGCTGGTGCGCCGCCAGACACAGGAGGGCCGGGAATGAGCGATCCGAAATTCTACTGCCGCGCCGAGGACCTTGCCATCGGCTACGGCAAAACGCCCCTGATGGAGCATATCGGACTCGGCGTCGAGAAGGGGACCGTCCTCACCCTCATCGGCCCCAACGGCGCGGGAAAATCCACCCTGCTCAAGACGCTGGCAGCGCAGCTGGCCCCCCAGGGGGGCGCTGTCCTGCTGGACGGCAAAGATCTCGCGGACTGCTCCGGTCCGGAGCGCGCCCGCAAAATGGCTCTGATGGTGCCTCACACCCGCCGCACCGAGCTGATCACCTGCTTCGAGCTGGCGTCCGCCGGGCGCTACCCCTACACGGGGCGGCTGGGCGTCCTCTCGGCAGAAGATAAGCGCCAGGTCCATGCCGCGCTGGCCCTCGTGGGGGCCGAGGCGCTGGCGGGCCGGGACTTCAACCGCATCAGCGACGGCCAGCGCCAGCGCGTCCTGCTGGCTCGGGCCATCTGCCAGCAGCCGGAGCTGATATTATTGGACGAGCCTACATCTTTCCTCGACATCAAGGGCAAGGCCGAATTGCTGGCCATCCTGAAAAGCCTCGCCCGCGACAAGAAGATGGCCGTCATCCTGAGCCTCCACGAGCTGGAGCTGGCGCAGAAAGTTTCCGATAAGGTCGTCTGCGTCTCGGCGTCGGGCGTCTCGGACGTCATGACGCCGGAAAAGGCCTTTGCCCGGGAAAACATCTGCAAAATTTATGCTCTGACCGATGAGCAGTACGCATTCCTCTACGGCGAAGAAAAAGCGCCGGAGGAAAAGCGCCCGCTCTTTGAGCACTACGTCCGCAGCGGCCAGAAGCTCCTGCGCTGCGGCTATACCACCGGCACCTGTGCGGCGCTGGGCGCGGCGGGCGCGGCACGGTTGCTGCTCACCGGCCGCACCCCCGAGACAGTGGCCCTCCGCACCCCGAAGGGCATCGTGGTGGAGGTGGAACCCATCTTCTGCCGCCTGTCCGGCGAGGGGGCCGAGTGCGCCATCCGGAAGGACGGCGGCGACGATGTGGACGTGACCACCGGTCTGCCGGTCATCGCCAGTGTCGCCCTCCGGCCCGAGCTGTCCGGCGAGGTGCGCATCCACGGCGGTGAGGGCGTGGGCCGGGTAACAAAGCCCGGTCTCGACCAGCCCGTGGGCGAAGCTGCCATCAACCACGTCCCCCGGGCCATGATAAAGGAAGCGCTGGAAAAGGAGGCCGAATCTGCCGGGTACGCGGGCGGCTTCGATGTCACCATCTCCATCGAGGGCGGGGCCGAAACGGCGAAGCGCACCTTCAACCCCCACATGGGCGTGGAAGGGGGACTCAGCGTCCTCGGCACCAGCGGCATCGTCGAGCCCATGAGCCAGCAGGCCATCCTCGACACCATCCAGCTGGAAATGGGGCAGGCGGCGCTCCGGGCCGGAAGCCCCCGGCGGCTCATCCTCGCCCCGGGCAACTACGGCCTCGACTATCTCCACGAGAAGATGCCCGCCCTAAAGAATATCCCGGTGGTCAAGACCTCGAACTTCATCGGGGATACGATGGATATGGCGGCGGCATCCCACTTCGAAGAGGTGGTGCTGGTGGGCCACATCGGCAAGCTGGTCAAACTGGCGGGCGGCGTCATGAACACCCACTCCCGCACGGCCGACTGCCGCACCGAGCTGCTCTGCGCCCACGCCGCCCTCTGCGGTGCATCCCGGGACGTCTGCGCGGCCCTGATGAACGCGGCTACCACCGACGCCTGCATGGAGATCTTAGACAAAGCAGAGATGAGAGAACCGGTGCTGTCCAGCCTGCTGGACGCCATCCAGCTCCACCTCGACCGCCGCGCCGCCGGGGCGTTCCGGGTGGGAGCGGTGCTCTTCTCGAACCAATACGGCCCGCTGGGCCAGACCAGAACTGCAAAGGAGCTGCTGGACGAATGGAAAAACGGATAGGCACTTTTTACGGCGTCAGCGTCGGCCCGGGCGACCCGGAGCTCATGACCCTGCAGGCGGTCCGCCGCCTCGAAAACTGCCCGGTCATCGCCGCGCCCCAGACCCCAAAGGGAGGGATGCTGGCGCTGGACATCGCAAAAGGTGCGGTGGAGCTGAGCGGCAAGACCATCCTGCCGCTGCGCTTCGCCATGAGCCTTGACCCGGCGGTGCAGAAAGCCGCCCACATCGAGGCGGCCCGGGCCGTGAAAGAATATCTCGACGCCGGGCAGGATGTCGCCATGCTCAACCTCGGCGACGTGTCCGTCTACGCCACCTTCGGCTACCTGCAGGAGATCCTGGAGGCCGAGGGCTGCAAGACCGTGATGCTCCCCGGCGTGACGAGCTTCTGCGCCGCTGCGGCCCGGCTGGGCCAGTCCCTGACGGGCGGCATGGAGCAGCCGCTGACCATCGCCCCGGGGCGCTGCGCCGCTGAGGTGCTGGCCGCACCGGGCGCAAAAGTGCTGATGAAATCGGGCCGTCAGCTGCCCGAGACGCTGGCCGCGCTGGCCGACGCCGGGCTTCTGAGCCGGAGCGCGATGGTCTGTAACTGCGGCCTGCCGAACGAGGAGGTCTGGCCCGACCTGACCGATTATGACCCGGCCCGGTCGGCGGGCTATTTCGCAACGATTTTGGTGAAGGAGGGGTAAGATATGGTCCATTTTGTAGGAGCCGGGCCGGGTGCGCCCGACCTCATCACCCGGCGGGGCGCGGCCCTGCTGGCCGATGCCGACTGCATCATCTACGCGGGCAGTCTCGTCAATCCGGCCCTGCTGGGGCTGGCGAAGCCCGGCTGTGCCATCTACAACAGCGCGGAAATGACGCTGGAACAGGTGCTGGACACCATCCGCGCCGCCGAAAAGGCCGGAGGCACCACGGTCCGCCTCCACACCGGCGACCCCTGCCTCTACGGGGCCATCCGGGAGCAGATGGATGCGCTGGACGCCGACGGTATTTCCTACGATGACACGCCGGGCGTGTCCAGCTTCTGCGGCGCGGCGGCGGCACTCTGTGCCGAGTACACCCTGCCCAACGTGAGCCAGACCGTCATCATCACCCGGATGGAGGGCCGCACTCCTGTTCCTGAGGCCGAACAGCTGGCAAAGCTGGCCGCGCATGGGGCTACCATGGTCATCTTCCTCTCCATCGGGCTGGTGGACAAAGTCCGGCAGGCCCTTCTCGAGAGCGGCGGCTACCGCCCCGATACCCCTGCCGCTGTGGTCTATAAGGCCACCTGGCCCGAGCAGAAGGTGGTGCGCTGCACCGTCTCCACACTGGCCGAGGAGACCCGCAAAAACGGCATCACCAAGACCGCCCTCATCGTCGTAGGCGATTTCCTGGGCGAAAACTACGAGCGCAGCAAGCTTTACGACCCCGCCTTTACCACCGAGTTCCGGCAGGGGACGGAGGCCGGGCAGTGAGCCGGGCATATCTGGCCTTCACCGCAAAAGGCGAAGCGCTGGCCCATCGGCTGGCGGAAGCTCTGCCCGGCAGCGTGAGCCGCTGCGGCGGAGACGTGACCCTGAAAGGCTGGACGGCGGAGCATTTTGCACAGGACGAGGCCCTGATTTTTGTGGGAGCTGTGGGCATCGCGGTGCGGGCCATCGCGCCCCACTGCAGGAGCAAGGCCGCCGACCCGGCGGTGGTGGTGGTGGACGAGGGCGGGAACTTCGCCGTGCCGCTCCTGTCGGGCCATCTGGGCGGTGCCAACGCGCTGGCCCGGGCGCTGGCAAAAGCGTGCGGCGCGGTGCCGGTCATCACGACGGCCACCGACGTCAACGGCCTCTTCGCCGTGGACCTCTGGGCCAAGGCCCAGAACTGCGCTGTCCTTGAGCCGGAGCGCATCAAGCGCGTCAGCGGCGCCCTGCTGGCCGGGCAGACGGTCCGGTACTGGTCGCCGTGGCCGGTGGCGGGGGAGACCCCCGCCGGCGTGGAAAAGGCTGACCCACCCGAAGCCGCCGACTTCGCCCTGACCCTCACGCCGCAGGGCGAGGCGCTCCACCTCGTCCCCCGCATCGGGGTGCTGGGGGTGGGGTGCCGCCGCGGCACGACGGCGCAGCAGTTGGAAGAAGCCTTCGCGGCGTTCTGTGCCGCGTCCGGCCTCAGCCCGGCGGCGGTCTGCGCCGCTGCCAGCATCGACCTGAAAAAAGATGAGCCGGGGCTTGCAGCGTTCTGCAAAGCCCACGGCTGGCCCATCACGTTCTATCCGGCCGACGAACTGCGGGCCGTGCCGGGACAGTTCACCCCGTCGGCCTTTGTGGCAAGTGTCACCGGCGTGGACAACGTCTGTGAGCGCTCGGCGGTAAAAGCCTCGGGCGGGACGCTCCTTCTGCCCAAAACGGCAGGCGGCGGCGTGACGCTGGCGCTGGCCGTCCGCCCCTTTGCACCCGATTGGAGAACAGAGCAATGAGTGAGAGTAAAAAGACCGTGTTCGTCGTGGGGCTTGGCCCCGGCGGCGGACAGTTTCTGACCGTGCAGGCGCAGAGCGCCTTGCAGCAGGCCGAGGTGTTGTGCGGCTATACGGTCTACATCGACCTTGTGCGCCCCCTCTACCCGGAAAAAGAGTGCTACACCACCGGCATGACCCGGGAGATCGACCGCTGCCGCTGGGCGCTGGATACCGCCCGGGCGGGCCGGGACGTGGCGCTGGTCTGCTCCGGCGACGCCGGGGTCTACGGCATGGCCAGCCCGCTGCTGGAGCTGGCCGAAGAGTACCCGGACGTCAACGTGGAGGTCGTCCCCGGCCTGACCGCCGCCCTCAGCGGCGGGGCCGTGCTGGGTGCGCCGCTGGCCCACGATTTCTGCGTCATCTCGCTGTCGGACCGCCTCACGCCGTGGGAGGTCATCGAAAAGCGGCTGGCCTGCGCCGCTCAGGGCGATTTCGCACTGGCGCTGTACAATCCCTCCTCCAAGGGCCGCCCGGACTATCTGCGCCGGGCCGTGGACATCCTGCTGGCGAACGGCAAAGCCCCGGACACCCTCTGCGGCTCTGTGCGGAACATCGGCCGGGAAGGGCAGGAAAAGCACATCCTGCCCCTCAGCCAGCTCCGGGATACCGAGGTGGATATGTTCACCACCGTCTTTGTGGGCAACGCCGCCACCCGCGCGCTGAGCGGGCGGATGGTCACGCCGAGGGGGTACCGCCGATGAACGTCGTCGTTTTCAGCGGCACCACCGAGGGGCGGGAGCTTTCCCGCCAGCTGGCGGCGCTGGGCATTGAAGTCACCGTCAGCGTGGCCACCCCGCTGGGGCAGGAAGAGCAGGGGAGCACCCCCGGCGTCACCGTCCGGTGCGGGCGGCTCCTGCCCGATGAGATGGCCGCGCTCTTGGGGGATGCCGCCCTCTGCATCGACGCCACCCACCCCTACGCGGTGGAGGCGACCAAAAACATCAAAGCAGCGGCAGAGAAGGCCGGGGTGGAATACCTCCGCCTGCTGCGCCCGGCCAGTCCGCTGCCGGAAAACTGTCTCGTCTTTGAGAGCGCAAAGCAGGCAGCCGAAGCGCTGGCTGCAGAAGAGGGCAACCTTCTATTGGCCACCGGGGCCAAGGAGCTGGCGCAGTTTGCGGCCATCCCGCCCGAGCGGCTCTACCCCCGCGTCCTGCCCACGCTGGAGAGCATCGCGGCCTGCGAGGCGGCGAACATCCCCCACCGCAACATCATCGCCATGCAGGGCCCGTTTTCGCAGGCGATGAACGCGGCGCTGCTGCGCGAGACGACCGGTCTCCCCGTCACGCTTTGGGACGAGCGGCGCACGACTGTGGACGCGCACAATATCCTCATGGCCGGCGGAAAGAACGCGAAGCAGCGCAAAAAGACGGTGGACGCCGTAGCCGCGAGCCTGATGCTCGAGGGCTACCTCACCTTCAAAAAGCGGCAGAAATAGCGAAAAGAGGAAGCGCGGTGGCGCTTCCTTTTTTCATCGTTTTTTCTCTTGTTATTTATCGGCATTTCCGATCACTTTTTGAATTTGCGGATCGTCTCCGCCATGATCGTCTGACGCAGCAGCAGGCTCACACCGAGATAGACCGCGCAGCCTGCCACGCCGGTCAGGCCGCACTTGACGACCAGCATCAGCTTGCTCTCGTCCGCCGTGACGAGCAGCGCGTGCCCGCCGTAGAGCACGAGCGACATCGCCGCCGTGGCGGCAAGCCCTTTCAGAAGCGGCACAAGACGGACGATGCCCGTGCCGCGGAAGAGCTGGGCGATCATCGCCAGCGCGCCGATCGTCAGCGCGATGGAGGTCGCCGCCGCCACGCCGGTATCGGTGCGGAACACGCGGTTGAGCACGATGTTCAGCGCCAGTACGCCGAGGTTGATGAGCAGCGGCACGAGCGTTTTCTTCATCGCGTAGTACGCCTTGTTCAAAAGGTCGAGCACGGCGAACGCGCTCATGCCGAGGGCGTAGCGGGCGAAGATGCTGCCCGTCATCTCCGTGGACGCGGCAGTGAAGCTGCCGCCCTCGAAGATCACGCGGATGATGTCGGTGCCGAAGGCGCACATCATCGCGCAGACGGGGAAGATAAAGAGCAGCGTGTTCTCCGTCACATTCCAGATATAGCCGAGGTAGCCCTTCGCGTCCTCACGGGTGAACTCGCGGTTGAAGCGCGGGAACATGACCGCGCTGATGCTGTAGAGCACGCTCGTCGTGAGCGGGGTGAAGAGCTTGTCGGCATAGTAGAAGGCGCTGACCGCGCTGTCGTTGAACGAGGCGGCGGTCGAGGTGTCGATGAGGTAGCAGAAGAGGAACACCGAGGTCGTGAGGACGGTGACGAGCGCCGTTTTGAAATAGGTGCCGACATAGTCCGCCCCGCTGTCGAGCACCGGCCGGTAGACATAATGTTCCTTCTTCGCGTATGGAATGCTCATGCCGAGCTGGAGCAGCCACGCGCAGGAGCTCGCGATGACGACGCCCAGAATGCCCCACCTTGCACCGAGTGTCAGCAGGAACACGGCGAGGAAGGCGTTGTAGGGGATGCTCATGCTGCCTTGCAGCTCGTAGTGGTCGGTCGCCTGAAAGATGGCGACGTTCAGATACGCCGCCGCCACGACCGGCAGGGCGCAGGTCATGATGCGGATGTAGCTCACCAGCCGCGGAAGCTCCGATGCGTCGGTGTCCCAGAGCACACCGACGAGCGGCGTAGAGGCCAGGATCTGCCAAATCGCGACCACGACCAGCGCGCCGAGCAGCGTCACGGTCATCAGGTTGTTCGCCGCGCGCTCGCCGCGCCGGCGGTCGGCGGCAAATTCCTTGGTGAGGATCGGCACCGCCGCGATGCACAGCGCGTAGCAGACGGTCGTGAAAAGGTAAAGCGTGGAGTTGTAGGACGCCGTATAGAGGTTCGCGTCCACACCGGTGCCGAAGATGTTCGCCTGCACCATCTCACGCACCACGCCGAGGAGCTTGGCAAAGAGCGTCAGCAGGAACACGATGCTGATCGCGCCCGCCGTGCGCACGCCGGACTTTTCGCTCTTTCGCGGCGCGGACGGCTGTGTTTTCTTTTCGTCCTTCATGATCGCGCAGATCATCTCCTCATTCGTGTCGAGCTTTCGGGAAAGCTCGTCCATGTGCCGCTTCACACAGGCGGCCTGCTCCGCTCCGTTTGCAAGCACGCGCGCAGCCTCCGTCTCAAACGCCTCGGCTGTGTAGCCGTCCCGCGTGCTGAGCTTGTCGAGCCCCACGGAGTTGAGGAACGCCGTACACTTGGGGTCGTAGGAGATGCCGATGAGCGGCACGCCCATGATGGCAGCGTAGATCAGCGAATGGAGCCGCACGCCCACGAGCAGATCCATGCAGCCGATGATCGAGAGCATATCCTCGGAAAGGTATTTTTCATCCAGACAGACCGCCGTATCGTCGGGAAGCTGCGAGGCGATATGACGGCAGACCTCGCCGTCCTCCTCATAGTGGAACGGAATGAGCACTGACTGCGCGTTGTAGGTCTCCTTCAGCCATCGGATCGAGCGCAGGACCTCCGCGACAAAGCGGCTGTCCCGGTTCCGCTCGCGGATGGCCCAGCCGACCACGGGGCGGCCGTCCTGCGTCACGCCCGCGCGGCGGAGGATGGTCTCCCCCACCGCCCTGTCCGTCTTTTTCATGCGGATGACCGGGTCCGCCGTGATGACGACCCGCTCCGCCGGAACGCCGATCTCCGCAAGCAGCGCCGCCGAGCGCTCGTCGCGCACCACGATGCCGTCCGCACGCCTGAGCGCACGCGCCGTGGCGCGGCGGTCGGCGTCCTTCTCGATCGGGCCGATGCCCTGCGAATAGATGAAAACCTTCTTGCCCAGCAGCTGCGCGAAGCGGATGATGGCAAGGTAGTAGTGCAGGCTCTTGCTGCTCGTCACGTCCTGCAGCAGGCTGCCGCCGCCCGAGATGAGCATATCGCAGCGCCGCACCGCCCGCGCGATGGCAAGGGGCGACATACGCTCCACCGCCTCCACGCCGTATTTTTCGCGGGTGGCGGCGGGATCGTGCGAGAGGACCGTCAGCGAGCAGTCCGGGATGCGCTCGCGCAGCGAGGTGACGAGCGTGCGCAGGATGGACTCGTCGCCGATGTTGTCAAAGCCGTAATAGCCGGAAATGAGAATGTTATACATGCTTCTCCACCCCGCAGAAATGGCGCACAGCGCGGTAAATGAGCTCGGCGAGCAGCACGAGCGCAAGGCCGATGAGCAGACCGAACAGCACGCCCCAGCCGGTACGCAGGAGGCTGATGAGGAACGGCGTGCGGATGTGCAGGAAGGTATTGACGACGCTGACCAGGCCGATGGTCATGCCGAGGCCGAACACCATCGGCAGGAATTTCATGCCGCGGCGCAGCGACCAGACGAACAGCAGCAGCATCGGCCAGCCGACGATCATCTCCTTGGTGCGTGGGCGGATGACGAGCGTATTTTCCAGGAAATTGCGGAACGCCAGCTCGGTGCTGGAGGTCGTGGCGGAATTGCCGGTGCGGTAAATATAGTAGACGAACACCGCCAGCAGGAACACCGCCGCGACGGCGATGACCACGACCGCGAGGAACCAGCCGAGCTGCATCGGCGTTTTCATCAGCTCCGCAAAGTAGGCATTGAAGCGCTTGATGCGCCCCTTTTCTCCGCGCGGCCCGACGTGGGCAAGCACCGCGTCGCGCGCACCGGTCTCCTCATAGGCGAAGACCAGCAGATAGGCCAGCGCAAACAATCCGATGGGAATGAGCTGCATGAGCTTCACGCCGCGGTAGAGGTCGATCTCCAGAATGTAGGAGAGCTGCGAGAGCGCGGCGGAGGCAAGCAGCGAGCCGCAGAGCGCCGTCGCGATGGCAGCCAGCGCCGTAACCGCGGCATCGCCCAGCAGCCGTCCAAGCCCCGGGCGCGGCGCCTGCCGGCGCTTTTCCAGCATCACGCGGCAAAGGCCGACCGCCGCGATGGACGGCATCACAATGCCGCCCGCCATCGACAGCAGCAGCGGGTAGGACGCAGGCTTGAGCACCGCAAGGCCCGTCATGCCAAGCGCGGCCAGCGCCAGCAGGAGCAGGCTCGTGCGGCGGCTGACGAGGAAGAACAGGTCAAAGAGCAGCACCAGAAGCGCCGCCGTGCCGATGCCCTGCACGATGCGCAGGAGCGCGGAGGGCGTCTCCAGCTCCATCGGCGGGACCGTGGTGCGCGTATAGCCCATCGGCTCGAGCCGCGCGTCGAGATCCAGGATCATCTTTTCATAGGCTGCGGGATCGGTGATGTAGGTCCACTCCGTCTGATCCGCGTCCCAGCTCACGTCGTTATCCGGCTCCAGGATCATCTTGAGCCAGATCACCTTGCAGTTGCGCTCCACGATGGCGCGGAAGAAGGAGTTGGTGATCTCCTCGGGACCGGTATAGCCGCAGTAGGCGTAACGGTTCTGGATGTAGCCCCACTCATTGAACACGCGGATGCCGTGGTAATCAATGCTGTTGAGCAGCTCCACCGTGCCGGGCCAGGTGATGTTCTGGCTCTGGTCGTTCTGCTCGACCATCGCAAGGCTCGCGCCGCTCTCGCGGAGGTACTGCGCGAGCAGCTCTCTGCCCTCGTCGCTTTCATAACCGATCAGCTCGTCGCCGTTGTTCATAAAGTACGGCGAAGCATAGTGCTCGAGTACCTCGATGTACGCCTGCGCGAAGCGCGTGCCGTTCATGTCCTTCATCGTCTCGGTGCGCGGCACGATCTGATAGCCGTGCTCCTCAAGCAGCGACGCGATGTCCGGCCAGATGCCGAGGCGCAGGTTCAGCAGCTTCTCGCCCTTCAGGCCGTCGGGCTGCTGGGAAAGGAAGATGAAGCCCTTTTCCCCGTCGCGGCAGGTCTTGGCGGTAAAATTCTCCACGCGGGCGTTGAAGGCATCCATGACCCAGTCAAACGCCTCCGCCGTGTCGGTGCAGATGATCGCGTCGCTTACATCCTTGCTCTCGCGCATCCAGCCGATGACCTCGTCCGGATAGCTCGACTCCCACCCGAAGTCGCCCATCGCATCCTTGACCGTCATGGCGTGGATGGGGATACCGGCGCTTCCATTCAGGCCAAGCGCGGTCGCCTCCGCGACCGTGGCCTTGTCGATGCCGAGCGAGGCGAACCGATCCAGCCATTCGCCCTCCGACCGCGTGGACTGGCTCGCCATGTAGCGCAGGCTCGAATAATCGAGGATGTAATCGTAATACCGGTTGCTCTGCTCCGCCTTCGTGCGCGCCGCAAGCGGCGCCAGCGAGGCCAGCAGCCCGAGCAGGGCAACAAACACAAGAATACGGTCTTTCTTCAATATGCTCTTCATCTGTGCTTCTCCTTTACGCGGCGGCGTGCACGCTCCGTCGGGTCCTTCCCGCTCGGGAGCCACGTTCCCGCAGCCGCAGGCTTTGCTTTCCGTTCGCATAATGCGCCAGAATACCCTTTACTATAACACGCGCGCAGCGGTTTGTAAACATAAAAACAACGGCGGCCGGAGCCGCCGTTGCTTCCTCATTTCTTTTTCGCGCCGCGCTTTTCCGCCTTTTTGCGCTGCCGCTCGAGCTTGCGGCGCAGCGGCTCGAGATCGTTTTTCTGCACGTCGTCCGCCACGTTCTTCGCATATGAGCCCACGAGCGCCCGAAGCGAGCCGGACAACAGCTGGCGCGTCTCGCGGTCGAGGTTCGAGTAGGTCTTGAGCATCGTCACCGCGCTTTTGAGCTTGTCGCCGTTGAGGTCGGAGAGCGTTTTCGCGCCCGAGGCGGTGAGCACCGTATAGAGCGCGTCGGCAAAGGCCTCGCGCTGTTTGGGGCTGAGCGATCCCTCCCACGACTCGAGCGTTTCGTCGATGACCTTTCCCTCGCGGGAGAAGCCGTCGAGATGGATGAAATGATCGCCCACGACCTGCCAGGAAAAGCCGTCGTGCTGCAGCATCCCCTCGGCGTCCGAGCGCACGATCTCCACATTCTGCTCATGCTCCAGAAGCTGTCCGACCACGCTCGACTGCGGCACGACCGTCAGGATGCGGTCGGCCACGCGCGTGTGCTCCGGCGTGCCGACGAGCGGCTTGGCAAAGCCGGGGCCGTCGTTGTTGTAGACCCGAACGATGCGGTCCTGCACGGCGGCCGGGGCCTTTACCGCGGCATAGACCGAAAGGTTGCCGCCCTTGGAGTGTCCGCCGATGCGCAGCTTCGCGTCCGGATACTGCCGTGTCATGCGGCCAAGGTATTCAAGCGCGCGCGTCTGGGAGGGGATGACCTCGAGGTAGCCCATGTTCAGGTCCTCCTTCCAGCCGACGATGGTATCGTCCGTGCCGCGGTAGGAAAGATAGATGCTGCCGTCGCCCAGCTCGACCGTCAGCGCCGCGAACTGCTGCTCGCGCGCGTCGTCCATCAGCTCGCAGTAGCCGTTCAGCAGCATCCCGCCGAAGCGCACGGAGTGCGCCATGCGGCACATGAGGTCGGGGATGCGCCCCGGGACCAGCACGCCCATGTCGATCTCCTGCCCGTTATGGCGGGCGAAGTACGTTCCTGCCGCATCGCGCAGCGGCACGCCGCGCCCCAGCTCCGGCGGCGGCACGATGCCCTCGAAGTTGATGAAGCTCAGCTCCGCCAGGATCAGGCCGTCCACCTCGTTGAACGGCGAGACCGTCAGCGGCAGGTCGCCGCGCCAGTCCAGATAATCCATGATGTTCGCCATCGTTTCTTACTCCCTTCCGTCTGTCTCTCCGCGCCAGCCGCTGCAGTACAGCCGCTCCGCGCGGCGCACAAGAGCGCCGTGTTCATTTGCCAGCTTCTCCGAGGCCACCTCGTCGAGCAGACGCTGCTTCGCCTGCCCGACCGCGCGGCCCGAAAAGCCGATCGCCAGCAGCTCCCCGCCGCCGATGCGCAGCTCCGCGAGCGAGCAGCAGGCGTTTTCCGCCAGCAGTTCATTGTAAAGTAAAAGCGCTTTATGCCAAGGCTTCTGCGCTTGCTCCAGTCCGTCGGGCGCCTTAGCGGCGTTGTCCGCGAGCTTGGTCTGCAAAAGGTTCCACATCGTCTCGCGCCCATAGCGTGCCATCATGCGGTGCACCGCCGCGCGCTCGGGCGGAAACATCTCGTCGAAGCAGGCAAGCTGCGCCCGCACGCCCTGCGCGAGCGCGTGCTCGAAGCGCAGCCGCGCCATGATCTCCTCCGCCATTTCCGCGGAAGCGGCGGTGTGACCGTAAAAGTGTCCGATGCCGTTTGCATCCTGTGTAAAGCATTTTGGCTTTCCAAGATCGTGCAGGAGCATCGTCCAGCGCAGCACCGGCTCCGGCGCGTCGGCGGCGCCGCGCCGACCGCGCGCGCCGTGTGCTCCCACACATCGTAGCAATGGTGCGGATTGCGCTGGTCGAAGCCCACGCAGGGCAGGATCTCCGGCAGCACCACGCCGAGGATATCCGGGTACTCCAGCAGCACCGCTGCGGCGTGCTCCCCGCACAACAGCTTATTCAGCTCCGCATACACACGCTCGTGCGCGATGGCGCGCAGGCCGTCCCTCCGCTCCCGCGCGGCGCGCGTCGTGTTTTCCTCGACCGAAAAGCCAAGCACGGACGCAAAGCGCAGCAGGCGCAGAATGCGGAGCGCATCCTCGGCAAAGCGCCGCGCCGGGTCGCCCACACAGCGCAGGACGCCCGAACGCAGATCCTCCCGCCCGCCGAAGGGATCGACGAGCGTTCCCTCCGGTGAGAGCGCGATGGCGTTCACTGTAAAATCGCGGCGGGCAAGGTCCTCTTCAATGCTCCCTGTAAACCGCACGCTCTCGGGGTGACGGCTGTCGCGGTAGGCTCCGTCGCAGCGCTCGGTCGTGTGCTCGACGGCAAACCCGCCGCGCACGAGCGTCACCGTTCCGTGCATCAGCCCGGTCGGGTGCGCGTCCGCGCCGAAGAGGGCCATGACCTCCTCCGGCCGCGCGTCGCTCGTCATGTCGTAGTCGTCCGGCTCTGCGCCGCGCAGCAGGTCGCGCACGCAGCCGCGACAGGAAAAACATTGCTGCTCTATGATATTGCCATGAAGCTTTCGCGGAAACAAAAGGTCTGCATGATCCACTGTGGGGAGGGCAGAAAGGATTGGAACCTTCTTCATGAGCGGCTTCGCAGAGTGGAGTATCTGGCAGATTCGGAGATCGGACCGGAGTGCAGTCTGGAAGCGTATGCCGCGATCCTTGTGGATGAGGCGCACCTTTTAAGCTCTGAGACAGGGGAACTGCTTGCAAAGATCAGTTCCGGGTGTCCGGTGATCTTTTCCGGAGACTGTGAGAACGTGATCTCAACGGCTGAGCTGGACCAGAACCGGGATCAACTCCAGAAAGCGATGCCGGGAGTCCAGATGTTCCGGATGACGAACCGGATCAGGACAAATGCGGAATTATCGATATTTATCCAGAACCTGATGCATCTGGTGAGAGGAAAAGGAAAGCGGATGTATCCTCATGTTTCGGTGGGATACGCGAATGATGACGGGGAAGCAGGAAAGCTTTTGAATGGTTATCTCACGCAGGGATACCGGTACTTTGAGGAAAATGATGGAATCAGTGAGGATGTGGACCGCCTTGTCGTTTTGCTGGATGATAGATATTTTTATGATGAGACGGGATATCTGCGTTCTGAGGACCGGAGTGTAAGGCGGCTGTTTCACAGGCTGAATCAGGCGAAAGAGGAGCTGGCATTTGTGGTGAAGGAAAATGAAGCGGTGTATGCGGTGCTGCTGGGACTGCTTCAGGCGATTTGATTGAAAAATTTATAGCATGTGTGTCATGAGAAAAGATGCAGAAATTCGAGATATACTTCGAATTCCTGCATCTTTTTGCTTGTTCCGGGAATTCTATTTGTATGGAGACTGTTGTCGTTCGAAAAGTACGATATGTATGGATGTAACCGACTGATGAACGGAGTCTGAAATGAAGATGGGAGCGGATGGAAAATGGATGAGAAAACAGAAATGATGAAAAAACAGCGTGGGCGGGCCAGCGTTGTATTTGAAGATCCGCCGGTAATCACGGCAGCTGCATCGACGGTGGGAAAGAAGGAAGGAGACGGGCCTCTTGGTGAGTTTTTTGACCGGGTGGAGCTGGATCCCATGCTTGGAAAGAAGAACTGGGAGGAGGCGGAGAGTGAGCTTCAGAGCAGGACTGCGGGGCTTGTGATCGAAAAGAGCGGGCTTTCGAAGGAGGAGATCCGGTATTCATTTGCGGGGGATCTTCTGGCACAGCTTATCGCCACTTCGTTCGGAAATATAAATCTGGAGATCCCAATGTTCGGGCTTTACGGAGCGTGTTCCACCATGGGGGAAGGTCTGGGACTCGGTGCCATGTGTGTTGACGGTGGATTTGCGGATCATGTCTTTGTGAGCGCTTCCAGCCATTTTGCTTCAGCGGAGAAGGAGTTCCGCTTTCCTCTGGAGTATGGAAATCAGAGGCCGTATTCGGCTTCATGGACGGTGACGGGATGCGGAGCGGTGCTTTTGTCTTCGGGAAACTTCAGAGGAAAGGAGCCGCCCCTTGCGAAGATCACGGCTGTGACGACCGGGAAGATCGTGGATATGGATTTTCATGATTCCATGAACATGGGAGCGGCCATGGCGATGGCGGCACTTGATACAATCCTGCAAAATTTCAGGGATCTTGGGGTGGATGAGACGCATTACGACAGGATCATCACAGGGGATCTGGGTACCGTGGGACGGCGGCTGCTTTTAGATTATCTGATGAAAGCAGGATATCGGATCGAGAGCCGATATATGGACTGCGGGATCGAGATGTTTTCGAACGAAGAGCAGGATACCCATGCAGGGGGAAGCGGCTGTGGGTGTTCGGCAGCGGTGCTCTGCGGTTTTGTCTTGCCGAAGATTCAGAGCGGGGAATGGAAGCGGGTATTGTTTCTGCCGACCGGGGCGCTGCTTTCCGCGGTGAGTTTTCATGAGGGAAAGAGTGTGCCGGGGATCGCCCATGGGGTGGTACTGGAGACGCCGGATTCTCTGTAAGGTCTTAAATCCGGGTGGTTTTAATGGTGAAAAATCCGTGGACTGCGGTGTCGGCAAAGACTTATGAGCTTCCTGTGGTGTAAAGGAATGTAAAAAATTTAAAATTGAAAATGGAGATTGTATAGCTATGGAATATGTGAAAGCGTTTTTTGTCGGTGGTCTGATCTGCATGCTGGTGCAGATCCTGATGGATAAGACAAAGATGATGCCGGGGAGGATCATGGTGCTGTTAGTGGTCAGCGGGAGTGTCCTTGGATTTTTGGGAGTGTATGAGCCGTTTGCCGAGTGGGCAGGGGCTGGAGCGACTGTACCACTGCTTGGATTTGGAAATACGCTTTGGAAAGGGGTTGCGAAGGCGATGTCAGAGGATGGAGTGCTTGGAATCTTTAAAGGGGGATTTACAGCCAGCGCCGTGGGGATCAGCGGCGCACTGGTGTTTGGGTATCTGGGGGCGATCATCTTCAAGCCGGGGATGAAGGAGTGATAAGGGAATGAAAAAAGTGTAGAATTCTGAGACTTTTAATGGTATTATGATGTTATCAGAAATATTTTTGTATTGAGAGAAAATAATAGAGAGAAATAGGTCAGAAAGTATTCAACGAACTCAGGAGGTACGGGTTATGGAACATCAGATCGCGGATATTCAGTATTGTGAAAGGTTATTTCAGCGTTTTTATGAGATCGGAAGTACACCGCAGGGCGGTGTGACGAGGCTTGGGTATTCGGAGACGGAGGATGCGATGCACGAAGCCTTCAGGGAACTCGCAGGGGAACTCGGAGCAAGGATCGATACGGACGAGGTTGGAAATACTTATGCGGCAAATACGGAAGAGACCGGATATACGTTGATCGGCTCACATCTGGATTCTGTTATTGAGGGCGGCCGATATGACGGAGTGGCTGGTGTGATGGCCGGGCTTATGGTGATGCGCTGGGCGAAGGAGGATGGGATCAGGATTCCCCTCCGTGTTGGAGCATTCCGGTGTGAGGAATCCAGTAATTTTGGGTGCTGCACGATCGGAAGCGGACTGATCACACATGAAGTCTATAAACAGGATATCGGACATCTGATGGCGAAGGACGGAGAGTCTCTGGAGAGTATCTTTGAGCGGAGAGGCTTGACACTTCATCCGAAAAAGATCTCCGGGCTGCAAAGGTATCTGGAGTTACATATTGAGCAGGGAAAAGTGCTGGAAGAGTGTCAGACAGAAGTCGGTATCGTGGGAACGATCGCTGGACCGATCCGCTACCGCCTGGAGCTGCGGGGGATGGCAGAGCATTCCGGTGCGACACCGATGGATATGAGGAGTGACGCGCTCTGCGCGGCTGCGGAGATCATTCTGGAGATGGAGAAGATCGGAAAGTGGGAATCCGCGTACCAGTCGGTGGCGACGGTGGGTGTGGTCCAGAACCATCCGAATGTCCTGAATGTGATCCCGGGCCGGGTGGAGCTCGGCGTGGATATGCGCGGAATCGATCAGGGCAGTCTCGACCGTATGGAACGGGCCTTTAAGGATGAAGTTAGTAAACGATTAAACTATCAGGTTATGCAAGTATTTATAAACGACAAATCCTTCGAATGCGCTCCCGGCACGACACTCCACGAAGTTCTGGCAGCCAACGCTATCCCGACGGGCAACATCGCCATCGCCGTGGACTTTAACGTCATTCCCCGTCCCGACTGGGGAAAAACCGTACTCCAAGACGGCAGCAAGATTATCGTTATCAAGGCAGTACAGGGAGGATGAAAGAAAAGATAAAAGTTAAAAACTAAAAGTTGAAAGATAAAATTAGTAAATTAATTAAGATATGAGCCAAGAATTTACCATTTCAAGCGGCCCGCTACCCGGGTCGGAAAAGATTTACGTGAAGGGCGAGATGTTCGACATCGAGGTGCCGATGCGCCGGATTAACCTCACGCCCACGGTTGACACGGACGGGACGAAGATCGAGAACGAGCCTGTCGTGGTTTACGATACATCGGGACCTTACACGGACCCGAACTACACGGTAGACCTGCACAAGGGACTGCCCAAGATCCGGGAACAATGGATCGCCGACCGGAATGACACCGTGAAACTGGAAGGATTGAGCTCCGAGTACGGCCGGGCGCGCCAAAATGATCGCTCGCTCGATGCCTTGCGTTTCGAACACGTGAACACCACGCCGAGAGTGGCGAAACCGGGACACCGCGTGTCACAGATGTACTACGCCCGCCAAGGGATGATTACCCCGGAAATGGAATACATCGCCATCCGCGAGAACCAGATGGTCGACAAGATCCGGGAGGCTTACAAGAAAGAGAAAGGCGAGCCGCTGGGCGCGAACTTCCCGGAGTATATAACCCCGGAATTCGTGCGTCAGGAAGTGGCCGCCGGACGGGCCATCATCCCCGCGAATATCAACCACCCGGAGAGCGAGCCGATGATCATCGGACGTAACTTCCTCGTGAAGATCAACGCCAACATCGGGAATTCCCCCATCACCTCGTCTATTTCCGAGGAAGTGGAAAAAGCCGTGTGGGCCTTCCGCTGGGGAGCCGACACGATCATGGACCTGTCGACCGGGAAAAACATCCACGAGACACGCGAATGGATCATCCGTAACTCGCCCGTACCCGTGGGAACCGTGCCGTTGTACCAGGCACTGGAAAAGGTGCGGGGCAAGGTGGAAGACCTCACGTGGGAAATTTACCGTGACACGCTTATCGAACAAGCCGAGCAGGGCGTGGACTATTTCACGATCCATGCCGGGTTGCGCTGGCACCACGTGCCGCTGACGCTGAAACGCCTCACGGGAATCGTGTCCCGCGGGGGAGCCATCATGGCGCACTGGTGTACGACCCACAAGCGGGAAAGTTTCTTGTACGAGCATTTCGAGGAAATCTGCGAGATTCTCGCCAAATATGACGTCGGGGTATCCATCGGTGACGGGTTGCGTCCCGGTTGCATCGCCGACTCGAACGACGAGGCCCAGCTTGCCGAGTTGAAAACGCTGGGAGAACTGGCCCGGGTGGCCTCCAAGCATGACGTGCAAGTGATCATCGAGGGACCGGGACACGTGCCGATGCAGAAAATCCGGGAGAATATGCGACTGGAACAGGAATGGTGTGACGAAGCCCCGTTCTACACCCTCGGACCGCTCGTGACGGACATCGCCCCCGGTTACGACCACATCACCTCCGCCATCGGTGGTGCCATGATCGGCTGGTTCGGGACATCCATGCTCTGCTACGTGACCCAGAAGGAACACCTCGGGTTGCCGAACCGGGACGACGTGAAAGAAGGCGTGATTACCTTCAAACTCGCCGCCCACGCCGCCGACCTTGCCAAGGGACACCCCGCCGCTTACTACCGGGATTACGCCATGAGCAAGGCACGTTTCGAGTTCCGATGGAAAGACCAGTTCCATCTCGCGCTGGATTCTGAAAAAGCCTTACGTTTCCACGACGAGACGTTACCCGCCGAGGGACACAAAGAGGCTCATTTCTGCTCCATGTGTGGGGAACATTTCTGCTCCATGCGTGCCAGCGAGAAGTTGAGAAAAAAATTAAAATAATGCCATGTTGATCATCATCACCCCTCCACACGCCCTGCCTGACGAAGAGTGTATCGTGAACAAGCTCTTTGAAAGCGGATTGCACTTGCTGCACCTGCGAAAGCCGGGAGCTGACCGGGAAACGCTGGAACGTTATATTCGGGGTATCCGACCACGTTTCCGGGAGCGTGTTATCCTGCACGACCACTTCGAACTGGCGGAAGAATACGGGTTAAGAGGGATTCACTTGAAATACAACGAGGCACGGACGTTCACCGGGCGGAATCGATTCGCGCACGTGAGC
>ENA-UEQP01000873-UEQP01000873.1-human-gut-metagenome-genome-assembly--contig:-NODE-873-length-31018-cov-4.993698_pt1 | contig 31018 bp, 30 predicted proteins | sample MGYA00242951_ERZ507951 | MGnify/ENA primary metagenome ERZ507951 (study PRJEB26167, sample SAMN06115539) | human gut metagenome | host: Homo sapiens | place: China:Shanxi | collected 2015-11-18...
CGCAGTGAAGCTGTTGGAATAAATGCGACTTTCTTATTTTCAATTTCTTCCTTTATCAGACTTCCTACACTTGAAAAGTGCGAACATAAAAATAATTTCATCAATATTCTCCTTTATAAATTTCGATTTGTATAACAGTAGTCTAACACACGTTGTTTAAAAATACTACAGCCAAGCCAATGTCTGTAATTTGCCCTAAAATTTCATTTTATGGAATTTGGACTACTTGATTTTCTAATTGCATACGCAATTCGTGAAATGTATCATTATACTGTTGATACATCAGACACACAAATGTAAATAGGGACGTAGATAATGTTCAGTTCAAAAAGGAAAAGGGATCAGACCGCACTGCAATTCGCAAAAAGTGTGCATTGCAGTGGACTGATCCCCTTTTTGTTTAACTGAAAATGACAGCTCTAGGCGAGAAAAGGTGTCTCAGCACATTCTTTAAAAGATGCGAATCGCGTATTCAGTGTCACAGTGACAGAATAAATGTGCAGACTTTTTATAATGACCGGGATTCAGGGCTTTTCGGCATTTCCTTTCTGAGTTTTCTGTGAAACATCAGGAAATACCCAATACAGAGAATGATCTGCACGAGGGAAGAAGCCGGTGTTGCGAGACCGATCTGAAATAAGGTCACGCCGGCCTGACGGCTCATGAAAAAGGCGACCGGGATCCTGACACCGAATGAGCCGATGATCCCCTGCAGCATGACAAAGAGCGTGCGGCTGTTTCCATTGAAGAATCCGACGAAGCAGAACAGGAACGAGGTCAGGATGCAGTCGATGGCGTATGCTTTTAAATAAGTGGCTGCCGCGAGAATGACGTCAGGATCTCTCGCGAACAGGGAGGCCATCAGGTCTCCGTGAAAGAAGGAGAAGTACCCAAGGCAGCATCCGGCAAGGATCGAGGTGGCAATTCCGCAGAACAGAGCCTTTTCTGCACGAACCGTCTTTCCGGCACCGATGTTCTGTGCGACAAAGGCGGACATGGACTGCATGTAGGCGGAAGGCACCAGCATGACGAAGACACAGAGTTTTTCCGCGACTCCGACGCCTGCGGAGGCGATGACGCCCATGCGGTTCACGATCGCGATGATCACGAGGAAGGAGATGCTGACCAGGAAATCCTGGAGTGCGATCGGACATCCGAGTTTTAAGATTTTCCCGATGACCGGGAGATTAAAGCGGAGATCCGTGCGCTTCATCGTAAAAGGGAGCGCGCGTTTCCTTATGATCAGGAAGGAAAGCAGCACGCTGACAGCCTGGGCGAGCACGGTCGCTGCCGCAGCGCCGGCTGCACCCCAGTGAAATCCGGCGACAAACAGGAGATCTCCGGCGATATTGATGACGCAGGCAATCGCTACTGTGATCAGAGGCATTTTGGAATCCCCGATCCCACGGAAAATACTGCCGAGCACATTGTAGGCGATGATGAAGACTGCTCCGGCCGAGCAGATCCTGATGTAGGCGGTCGTCTCGGAGAATGCCTCCTCCGGTGCCTGCATAAGGGCAGAGAGCGAGGATGCACCGCATGTCATAAGAATCGTGAGGATGACCGCGATCACGGCGAACATGGCGATCCCGCTCCCGATGATCATTCCTGCTTCATGAGGATGTTTTTCCCCGATCTTCTGACCGACGAGGACGGTGATCCCCATCGCGATCCCGGTGATCACGGTCGTGACGCTCTGCAGGATCTGACTTTCTCCTTAAATGATCCATGAAAAATTTTCGCGTGGGCAAAAGGTATCCGCGGAATAACAAAAAAAGCCGGATAAAATACCGAACGATCCTCCGGCATCTTATCCAGCTTTGTAAATGCGTTTACAAGCCCTCCGATGAGCAGGGACAGTATAGCAGAAAACGTGGAAGTTGTCAAATCAAAAAATGTCCCGGCTGAGTCCCGGCCCCGGATTTACGGTATGCGTGACAGATCTATCGGACAGAACTTGTTGGCAGAGTTTCTGCTAAAAAAACTGGCGGCGCCGCCCACAGGGGAGCAGTACCGCCAGTTTTGACTTTATTTGATAAATGATTCGATCCCAGAGCAATTACTTGGTCTCTTTGTCATCTGCAGCTGCTGTGCCAGGAGCTGTTGTCACTTCAGTAGCCGGAACAACGTTGTGAACCGGGATGACGGAGAGTACAACTGCCTCCGGATCAGTCTTTAAGTCGATGTCTTTGTTCTTTGCGATCTCGAGATCTTTCACGCGGACAGTATCGCCGACCTTCAGGCCAGCGGCATCCAGAGTCGTTGTCTCAACAAGAGCGGACGGGAATGCCTTATAAGCAACCTCGCTTAAGTCTTCCTGAAGAACACCGCCGATAACGGCTTCACGGTTCAGGATCACGATCTCAGCAGTAGAAGAAACTTTCTCATCACTTACCAGTGCCTGGAAATCGATCTCATCAATCTTTCTGGTCATGGAATTGTAATCAACTTCCTTGATCAGGACATCGTAAACCTGACCTTCGACATCAAGATTGATCTGACCGCCTTTATGCTCTGTCTTTAAAAGACGATCAACATCCATTGCATTCATCTTTACCGGGATAGAACCTTCGATGGCATGTCCGAAAACATTGCCTGTAACAAATCCTTCTCTTCTTAATCTCTTTGCCTTAACATCCATGCTTCTTTTTTCAGCTTTTAAAGTAGTCATTTATCTTTTCCTCCAAAAATCTGATTGCCGGCAAACAACTTCTTTTGTTCTGCCGGATTCGCTTAGCAGCCCTCAGCTTTGAAAAGGGGGTTTTGTTAAGTTTGGTTTCAGCAGCTGTCTGGATTTTCTTTTGAACATCTGCTGTTCTCTTTGTTACAGTGATAGTATAGCAGTATTTTGCAAAACAGATCAACCAAAAATGGAAAAAATTTTTGACAAAAATCTTAAAAAATGCACAAAAAGCGAAAGTGGGGAGGCTGTGGATGGTCAAGCGGAGGAAAATGTGGTAAGATGGACGAAAGATCGAAAATCCAGTAACAGTGGAGAATGGTGAAAAAGCAGGCTCCATAGATAGGAAGGCCATGTTGATAATGCGCCAACAGAGCGGACTCCCTGAAAGAAGCGATGGGAGAATTGCGGCAGGAGATTCAGCGATACGGAAGCTCTGGCAGGCAGATTGATATAGAAGAACGGAAAAATGGTGAGGTGACAGAAAAATGAGTACAGACAATCGCCCGATTGGTGTTTTGGATTCCGGACTTGGCGGGATCAGCGTGTTAAGAGAGCTGGTAAAACTGATGCCGGGGGAAAATTTTATTTATTATGGAGATTCGGCGAATGCCCCATACGGGACAAGAATACCGGAGGAGGTCATCGACCTGACAAAAAAAGATGTGGAATTTCTGCTGGAACGGGGCGCGAAAGCAATCGTCGTGGCCTGCAATACAGCGACAAGTGTGGCGATCAAAGAACTTCGAGCCGCATATGAGGAGGTTCTCCCGGTGATCGGGATCGAACCGGCGTTAAAACCTGCGGTCAAGGCAAAGGAACATTCCAAAGTCGTCGTCATGGCAACCCCGATGACGCTGTCACAGACGAAATTTAATTCGATGATGCATATTTATGAGGACGATGCGAACATCATCAAGATGCCGTGTCCGGGACTTGTGGAATATATTGAAAGCGGCGTGCTCAATGGACCGGTTCTCGATGCTTATCTGGAAAAACAGTTTGCACCGTACGACAAAGCAGAGATCGATGCGGTCGTTCTCGGATGTACGCATTATCCGCTGATCCGTGAAGTGATCCAGAAACATTTTCCGGGAGTTTCCGTTTACGACGGCGGATTCGGGACCGCAAAGCAGACAAAAAGACGTCTTGAGGAGCGCGGACTTCTCTCGGACCGGGAATCCGGCGGGAAAGTTGAGATCTTCAACAGCAGGAACACGGAGGAGATCCTGGAGCTGTCGAGACGGCTGTTGAATATGTGACAGCCAAAGGAAAATCTGTGATAAAGACGGTCTGAAATGTGTGCAGAAACAGTGAAATTGCTTTTGGCTTCATGATAAGCGTAAAAGCTGGATCAATATAGCAGAATCAGGTGCATGGGTAAAACATAAACAGGGAGATCAGCTATGAAAAAGTTATTATTCATCGATGCCTGCGTCAACCGCGGCATCTCAAGGACGGAACAGCTCGCACAGGCGTTGTTAAAGGAAATGAATCAGAACGGGGAGTATGAGATCGAGACTTTAAATCTTGAGGATGAAGATCTGAAACTCTTCACGGGTAAGGAGAGCGCGCTCCGGGAATCGCTCACAAGAGCAGGAAATTTTGAGGGACCGCTTTTCACTTACGCGAAGCAGTTCGCGGCTGCGGACCGGATCGTTGTTGCAGCTCCGTACTGGGATTTCTCATTCCCGGCGCGGATGAAATGTTATCTGGAGCAGATCTGCGTGACGGGTCTGACGTTTACGTTCTCATCCAAGGGCATTCCGGGCGGTCTGTGCCATGCGGACAGTCTCCATTATGTGACGACCAGCGGTGGATCCATTGGGGAGTTGAACCTCGGATATGAGTATCTGGAGAAGCTCTGCAAGGTCTATTACGGGATCAATGAGACCGTATGCTATACCGCTGAGGGACTCGACATCGAGGGCAACTCGGTGGAGGAGATCATGAAAGAGGCGGAAGAAAAGGCGGTTCAGAAGTACAGGAAGTTTACAAGCGGGAGCAAACGGTGACGAATCATATTCAGGAAAACGAAAAGCAGAAAGTCAGGAAGTTTACGCTTGATGGCAAGCTGTGACTGAGAGAATATGAGTCTGGCATGTACGGAGTCCCTGAAAAAGGACGATCGGTCTGTACGGGTCAGGATCGCGGAACGGATGTGCATGCGTGTAAACTAAATAAACGGATCATGATACAGGACAGTGCATCGACAGAAATGTGGAGCACTGTCCTGTTTTGTTTGACAGGAATTTGCGATAATTTTTTGAAAAAAATGAACTTTCCTCAAGGTTCCTGTCTCTATAAGACAGATGCATCAAAAAAGAGAGGAGGCAGGACATGGATGAAGAGAATATCGTGAGACGGATGATCGATGGCGACATGGAGGCATTCGGAACATTGATGGAGCGATATGAGAAGCCGGCGCTCAGAGCCGCATGGCTGATATCCGGAAATGCGGCGGACAGTGAGGACATTGTCCAGGAGACATTTACCGCCTGCTATTTAAACAGAAAGAAGCTCAGAGAGCCGGCGGCCTTTAAGACATGGTTTTACCGGATCCTCACGAGGTCGGCATGGAAGATCTGCAAAAAGACAGGGCGGGAGCGTCCGGAGGAGGAACCGGCATCCGGGCAGGAGGACACAAAACGGTCGGTCCTGGAAACCTGCATCATGAAGGAGGAGGAACGGATCCTTTTTGAGGCGGTGGAGAAGCTGCCGCCGAAACAGAAGACGGTTCTGATCCTTTACTATTATAATGACATGCCGATCTGCGAGATCGCGAAGGTCTGCGGAGTGTTCGAGGGCACGGTGAAATCAAGACTGTACCATGCGAAGGAGCAGTTAAAGAAGGTCCTCACGCAGGAGGAAGGAGGAAAAACATGGACGATCCTATCTTAGAAGAAAGACTGAAAAAAATGTTTGAGAGCCGCGCAGGCGAACTTCCGGATGAATCCCTGCGGGAGGTGCGGATCAGAAAACACGTATATGAACAGATAGAAAGAGAGGAAACTCATATGAAGAGAGGATTTATGAAAAAGGCAGTGATCGCGGTGGCAGCGATCTGTGTATTTGGCAGCATGACAGCATTTGCAATCGGGAACATTGCGGGAGTGGCATCGCACAGTGACCGGAGAGATGAGGTGCATACTTATGAACAGGCGTTAAAGCTTCAGGAGGAACATGGCCCGAAGGTAAATTTCCCGGAACAGTTTTCCAATGGATATACGTTTGAGAGTGCTGTCCCGGTGAACTATGAGACGAGTGACAAGGATGGAAATAAGCTGGGCAAGGGGATCCATCTCGACATTACTTATGGAAAAGAGGGGATGGAACCGATCACATTTTCTGCGGAAGTCGGGCTGGACGGCGGGAGCGCTCCGACGGATGTAAAGACGTGCGGGGATGGCACGGAACTTCGATTCTATAAGACGGTCAACAAATTTGTGCCGGCCAATTATGAACTCACCGAGGAGGACAAAAAGGCCCAGGAAGCGGGCAACTTTGACCTTGCTTACGGCAGTGATGAGATCGAGATCACAACCTCCTGTATGGTCGAGTGGGACATGGACGGCCAGGGGTACAGCCTGTTCAAGTTTGGCGAGGAGCTGAGCGCGGAGGAGATGTTCGCGATGGCGGAGGAGATCATCGATGCACAGTAAAGCGGTATATTTACAAATAAGGAGCGATTCGGGCAGCTTTTCATGGATAGGAATGTTCTGAACGGAAAATGAGGTATTGAGGAAAATAAAAGAATCAGATCAACAAGTGAAAACACGCTTCGCGAGTTTCCCCTTGTTATCGCGACAGTCGCCAAGGTCTCGCGCAAGCGCGGACTTTGGCTCGTTGTTCGCGTAAATGAAAAAGCCGGTGAAATCGGGTGGAGCTACCCTGATTTCATCGGCTTTTTGTGAAATCCGGCATATCCGGGATGCAGGATCAAAAACTTGCAGACTGTCTTATTTGGAGAAAAAATCACGTTTGATCTGCTCCACCGGCATCTCTTTTCCGGTCCAGAGGCGGAAAGCCTCGGCGCCCTGGTAGAGGAGCATGTAGGAACCGTTGAAGAACGGGTTCCCCTGATGTTTTGCCATGGAGAGGAGTCTTGTCTCGCGCGGATTGTAGATGATGTCGGATACGATGAGACCGTCCGGGAAGACGAGATCTTCCGGGACCGGGCAGGTATCCTCGTGCGGAGCCATGCCGACGGAGGTTCCGTTTGTGAGGATTGCGCTGTCTGCGAGTTCCTGTTTTAAGAGTTCAGCGTCGGAAAAATCGCAGATTTTGATCTTGCAGTCGGTGATCTTTGTGAGCTCGTCCACAGTATGTACCAGGCGGTCATAGAATCGGCTGGTCGGTCTTACGAAGACAGAGATTTCTTTTAAGCCGTCGAGTGCCGCCTGGACCAGGATCGCGGTCGCGGCGCCGCCGGCTCCGAGAAGAGTCATTTTTTTGCCGATGATGTCATAACCGGCATCTTTTACGGACTGCATGTAGCCGATGCCGTCCGTGTTGTGTCCGATGAGCCGACCGTTTTCATTTACGACCGTGTTGACAGCGCCGATGATCCGCGCTGCGGTCGAGAGGTCGTCACAGAGGGAGACCATGAGGTTCTTGTCCGGCATTGTCAGGTTGAAACCACGGGCACCGAGGACTTTTAAGCCGGCGACAGCGGTTGGAAGTGTTGTTTCATTTACGTCAAAGGCGAGATAGCGGTAGTCGAGGCCGAGTGCTTCAAAGGACGCGTTGTGCATCATCGGGGAGATGCTGTGGGCGCAGGGACTGCCGAGAAGGCAGATAAGACCGGTGTGTCCGGTGATCGGTGAAGCTGCAGGTGTGGTGTTTTCCATTTTATGTGTACCTCCGGGGAGTGATTTTTCTTGCCTTATTATAACAGTGCAGGAAAGAAAATGCAAAAGAAAATTTATGATTTTAAAGTGTGAAAATGTGAAAACAGAAGTTCCACAGGCTTTGATTGCAGAGCAGGTTAAAATCTGGTATACTTGCACTAAATGACACTTAAAAGTGGAAAAGTGTTTTGGATGTAAGAGAAAACTGTTAGAGATTTTGAGAGACTATTCGTGCGAAAAAGGAGAAGTTATACGATGGCGGGATTGAAGGAACATATTTTTTTGATCGGATTTATGGGCTGCGGGAAGAGTACAAACGCAGCGTGCCTGGCGGAGATGACTGGGGCGAAGCAGGTGGAGATGGATCAGATGATCGTGGAGAATGAGGGGATGGCGATCGCGGATATCTTTAATGAAAAGGGAGAACCGTATTTCAGAAAGCTGGAGACGGAGTTGATCAAAAGCTTTGCAGGAGTGAAACCGGCGGTGATTTCCTGTGGAGGCGGTGCAGTCCTGAAGGAGGAGAATGTGCGGTTTATGAAGGAGTGTGGAAAAATCGTGCTGCTTACAGCGGAGCCGGAGACGATCTACGAGCGTGTGAAAGACAGTACGGACAGGCCAATACTGAATGGGAATATGAATGTTGGGTATATTGAAGAGCTGATGGAGAAGCGCAGACCGAAGTATGAGGAGGCGGCTGATGTGACTATAGCTACGGATGGGAAGACATCCAAAGAGATATGTGAGGAAATCCTTGCTATTTGTGGAAAATAGATTGGATAGAGGTACGCGCCGGTGAGTTGGCGGTTTGAAGGAAAAGGGACTGAAGACAGGGTAGAAAAAACGTCCGCATATGGTCGAAAGGTGATCATGTGCGGACGTTTTTTTATGGAATTTCGGGATTTTTTCCCAGTCGTACTGCCTCTAAATACTTCTGTGTCTCCTCATCCGCATGCGCGAACAGATAATTTTTTGCATTGCCGGTGTGCTTTCCTTTTTCCTCGGAGATCAGCTTTCCGACACGTTCGATCTCCTCACGGAAATCCCTCGCGGACCAGAGGATGCACCCCTGACTGCGGATAATGAGCTGGATCACGCCGTCGGAGGTAGCGACTGTGGTGCGGTAGCGTCTGCCGATGCGGATCGCGACTTTTTCGATGTACTGGTCGGCGGTCTCCGCCTCTTTTGTATACACGACGTTGATGTTGTGGTATTTCTGGACCTTCTCTACACCGCCGGGGACCTTGTAGGCATCGAAGACGACGATGACACATATTTTCCGGAATCCCTGGTAGTTGCTTAGGATGTCCATAAGCTTATAGCGGGCGGCATCGATGCTCACGGCCGCCAGATCGCTCAGTTCCTCCCAGGCAAAGATAATATTGTAGCCGTCAACGAGAAGGTACTCGTCCTCCGGCTCCTCTTTTTCCTTCACCGGCTTCACCGGGCTGGCGTTCTTCGCACGGATCACGGTGCGGGAGTCGTAGTCGGAGACGAGCTTCCGTTTTGGCTCGCCATATGTACGGGTGAAAATCGCCTGAAGCTCTTTGTCGTCATAGAAGGAGAGCGAAGAACCTCCATTTCCGCGGCTGCCGGAAGAAGAATCGGCGGTGCCATTCGAGGAAGCTTTTGTTCCAGAGCCAATAACGTCATCGGAGTCAGTCCCAGAGCCGGTTCCCGAACCAGCAGAGCCGTCTGAACCGGATTTGTAACCGCCAGCTGCGCCGCTCGGAATCTTCCCAGCGGCTACATCCGCTGCCATCGCTTTCAGCCGTTCATCCGCTTCCCTAAGCTCCCGTTCCTGCTGTTCCTTCGCAAGCTGCTTTGCCAGCGGACTCTCCACATGCATATACTGCTTCACCTCATCCCACGGCACCACGAAGCCTGCCCCGTGGGAGCAGAAGACGGATCCGGCAGGATCCTGAAGGTCAGAATCGAAATCGTAGCCGGAGGCCGTGATAACCTCCTCGGCGTTGTGGCATGGTTCATAGCCGGAAAGACTCAAAGTCAGGCGTCCGCGGCCTTTCGTGTAGGAGATCACGTCGCGCTGGTAATTTCTCATGGTGGAAACCGGAGCGGTTCCCGTGAGCAGAGCTATGGAGCCATCCTGTTCCGGTGCGGAAAATTCACCCTGCATCCGGTCAAGATCCGCCATAGCGCGCCCAAGGTTTTCCGACGGTACTTCCAGCCGGAACGCGTAGTAGGGTTCTAAGAGCACGCACCCCGCCTCGCAGAGTCCCTGACGGACAGCGCGGTAGGTTGCCTGACGGAAATCGCCGCCCTCCGTGTGCTTTTGGTGGGCACGTCCGGCGATCAGAGTGATCTTCATATCGGTGATCTCGGAACCGGTGAGGATTCCCCGGAAACGCTTTTCTTCCAGATGTGTCAGAATCAGCCTCTGCCAGTTCCGATCCAGCATATCCTCGCTGCAGTCTGCTTCAAAGACAAGTCCGCTTCCCGGCTCTCCGGGTTCCATTAAAAGATGGACTTCCGCATAGTGGCGCAGCGGTTCGAAATGTCCGACGCCCTCGACGGTCTTAGCGATCGTTTCCTTATATACAATATTTCCTTCGCCAAATTCGATTTCCACGCCGAATCGTTCCTGTACCTGACTTTTTAAGATCTCCATCTGCACATCGCCCATGACCTGTGCCTGGATCTCGCCAAGCGCCTCGTTCCAGACGATATGGAGCTGCGGGTCTTCCTCCTCGAGCATGCGCATGTTTTTGAGCATGGTGTGGGAGTCTGTTCCAAAGGGCAGCAGGATCCGGTAGGTGAGGACCGGTTCCAGAAGTGGAAGAACGCTGTCGGAGGCCGATCCAAAGACCTGTCCCGGTTTTGTGTCAGAAATCCCTGTGACAGCGACCACCATGCCGGGTTCCGCCTCCTTTAACATCTCAAATTTCGAGCCGGAGTAGAGGCGGATCTGGTTGATCTTTTCCTCGGAATCAGGAGAAAGGGAATCGCGGATCTTTAAAGTTCCTCCTGTGATCTTCAGGTGCGTCATCCGGACACCTGTCTCATCGCGGGAGATCTTAAACACCTTTGCACCGAAGTCCTTCGTATAGTCCGGACATGATGCAAACTCCCCAAGGGAAGTCAGAAACTCCCGGACACCGGTGAGCTTTAACGCGGAGCCGAAAAAGCAGGGGAAGAGCTTCCGGTCCTGGATCGCGTTCCGAACGTCCGCCGTCTTTAAGCTGCCATCCGCGAGATATGCTTCCAGAAGCGCTTCGTCGCAGGTGGCGATCTCCTCTGCAGTTTCATCCGAAGTTCCAAGAATCTCACAGTTTCCGGACACCCCGCTGAAATCCACGATCCCGTGATCCAGCCGCTCCTTCAGTGACGCCAGCACCGCCTCCTGATCCGTTCCCTTCTGATCCATCTTATTCACAAAGAGAAATACCGGGATCCGATACCGTTTTAAAAGTCTCCACAGTGTCTCCGTATGTCCCTGAACCCCATCAGCTCCGCTGACGATCAATACCGCATAGTCAAGGACCTGCAGTGTCCGCTCCATCTCCGCCGAAAAGTCCACATGACCCGGCGTGTCGAGGAGTGTCACAAAAGTATCGCCCAACGGAAAGACCGCCTGCTTCGAAAAGATCGTGATGCCCCGGGCGCGTTCAAGCGCGAAGGTATCAAGAAAGGCGTCACGGTTGTCCACACGCCCCATTTTCTTTAGTTTTCCTGTCTCGTATAAAATTGCCTCGGACATCGTTGTCTTTCCGGCATCGACATGCGCGAGGATTCCGATCACAAATCGTTTCATATAGTAAGTCCGCTTTCTAAAAATTTCCATAACGGTCCACCTGACCAGTATTTAGACACAGTATATCAGAAAAAAGAACCTCATGCAACGATACAGTGGCGTATCATAGGACTGACCTGAGAGAAGGCCGTTATGCCGATATTTCTATGATTTCCCGGTAAAACCCTTGATTTTTCTGGCTTTCTATGCTATGATGCTAATTGATAACATAAGTAACCGGTCAAAAGAGTGGACGAAAAAGTCCACTCTTTCGTTTTGCATAACCGGAATATTCCGGCAGAAAGGCGGTGGAAACCCATGGCAAGAAGAGATGAATATGAATCCAGGGTCGAGAAATTTTTGATTCCGATCATGGAAGAGAATAATTTTGAACTGGTGGACGTGGAGTACGTAAAGGAAGCGGGTACCTGGTATCTGAGAGCCTATATCGACAAAGAGGGCGGCTTTACAGTGGATGACTGTGAGATGGTATCGAGACGCTTAAGCGACTGGCTCGATAAAGAGGACTTTATCGATGACAGCTATATTCTTGAAGTAAGCTCCCCGGGACTCGGCAGACCGTTAAAGAAAGAGAAGGACTTCAAGAGAAGTCTTGGCGAAGCAGTTGATATCAAGCTGTACCGCGCCATCGAGAGACAGAAAGATTTCTCCGGAATTCTCACGGCATATGACGCTGACACCGTAACGATCCGCTACGAGGACGGTTCCGAGAGCACATTTAATAGAAAAGACATTGCCTTAATCCGTCTGGCATTCGATTTTTAATAAGGAGGATAAAAAATGAACAAGGAACTGATGGAATCGATGAATATACTCGAAAAAGAGTACAACATCAGTAAGGACACATTGCTGGAGGCCATTGAGAATTCACTTCTCACAGCCTGCAAGAACCATTTCGGCAAAGCCGACAATGTGAAAGTCATCATTGATCCGGATGGCTGCGATTATTCTGTATATATGGAAAAAGAGGTCGTTGAGACTGTGGAGGACCCGATCACACAGATCAGCCTCGCCGACGCAAGAATGATCGCTCCGCGACATGTCCTTGGTGATATCGTCCAGATCCCCATTGATTCCCATGATTTCGGCAGAATCGCGACGCAGAACGCAAAGAACGTGATCTTACAGAAGATCCGCGAGGAGAGCCGTAAGTCCCAGTTGAGCGAGTGGCAGTGCAAGGAGAAAGAGGTCGTTACGGGTATTGTCCAGCGTTATATCGGCCGTAATGTCAGCGTAGATCTCGGAAAGATCGATGCGATCCTTCCGGAAGCTGAGCAGGTAAAGGGCGAGGTATTCCAGAGAACTGAGCGCATCAAGGTTTATATCTTAGAAGTTAAGGACAGCCCGAAGGGACCGAGGATCTCCGTATCCAGAACACATCCGGACCTCGTAAGACGTCTGTTTGAGGCTGAGATCGCAGAGGTCCGCGACGGTACTGTTGAGATCCGCGCGATCGCCCGTGAGGCAGGCTCCAGAACAAAGATCGCCGTAAGCTCCACAGATCCGAATGTTGATCCGGTAGGTGCATGTGTCGGCTTAAACGGAGCGAGAGTCAACGCGATCGTAAATGAGCTCCGCGGTGAGAAGATCGATATCATCAACTGGGACGACAACCCGGCGTTCTTAATTGAAAACGCGTTGAGTCCGGCAAAGGTGATCTCCGTAGTTGCGGATGAGGACGAGAAAGAGGCACAGGTCATCGTTCCGGATTACCAGTTATCCTTAGCAATCGGTAAAGAAGGACAGAACGCGAGACTGGCTGCGAGACTGACTACCTACAAGATCGATATCAAGAGTGAGACACAGGCGAGAGAGCTTGGACTCTTCGATGATATGGACTTTGGTGAGGAAGGCTTTGAGGGCGAGTACGAGAAAGATGTAGAGCCGGCAGAGGATGGAACTCCGGCAGAGGAAGCTTCCGAAGCACAGGCTGAGACAGAAGAATAGGAGAGAAGGGAACGACGACAGTGAGTACAGTAAAGAAGGTTCCGCAGAGACAGTGCATCGGCTGCGGTGAAATGAAAAACAAACGGGAGCTGATCCGTGTCTTAAAAGGTACTGACGACGTAATTTCCATCGACGCGACTGGAAGAAAAAACGGACGCGGCGCATATATCTGCCCATCCATGGCATGCTTTGAAAAGGCAGTGAAGAACCGGGGACTGGAACGCTCCTTTAAAATGGCGATTCCAAAAGAAGTTTACGAAAGTCTGAAAAAGGAGATGGAACAGATCGATGAACAGAAATAAGGTCCTTGGACTTTTAGGACTCGCGGAGAAGGCCGGCAAGGTCAGAAGCGGTGAGTTCTCCACAGAGAAGGCAGTAAAGTCCGGAAAAGCCGGACTGGTGATCGTATCGGAAGAATCTTCGGACAATACAAAGAAAATGTTCCGGAATATGTGTACTTACTATAAGGTCCCGTACTTTGAGTTCGGAAGCAAGGAAGAACTCGGACACATTCTGGGAAAGCAGATGAGAGCGTCCTTGGCTGTGATCGACGAGAACTTTTCCAATGCGTTGTTGAAGCATTTTACTGCAGAACTACCAGACAGGCATGAGTAAGCAGAACGAGAAGTCGGATTGCGGATGTTTGTGACAGCTGCAGGAGCAGCTGGCGATGGTTTGCAGGAACTATTTTGGAGGTAGCGAGCGTGAGTGAGTTTGAAAAGGATTTAGGAAAGAAAAAAGAGGGAACAGATACATTGAATCAGAATCAGGAGAATTCCACAAAGCCGGCAGTTCCGGCTGAGGGAGAAAATAATGCGCCGGCAGCACCGGCAAAGAAGCGTATTGCGGCAGTTTACCGCCCGCAGAACAGCACACAGAAACGTCCGGGAGGAAACCGCCAGCAGGGCGGTCAGAGACCGGCAAGACCGAACGGCAGTTCCGGCATGCAGGTAAGACCGACAACAAATGCTGCACCGGCAGCGCCGGCAAAGGCAGCTGAGACTGCAGCTGCACCGGCACAGGAGAAAAAGGCGGAGACAGTTAAGGCTGAGGCACCGGCACAGGAAATTCGTGAGAATGTACGTCCGCTTCCGAGCCAGAACCGTCCGGAAGGACGTCAGGGATTCCAGTCCAGAGAGAGCCGTCCGTTCCCGGGACGCGACGGAAACCGTGAAGGCGGAAGAGATAACCGCCAGGGCGGCTATCAGGGAAACAGAGATGGAAACCGTCAGGGTGGCTACCAGGGAAGCCGTGACGGAAACCGTCAGGGCGGCTATCAGGGAAGCAGAGATGGAAACCGTCAGGGCGGCTATCAGGGAAACCGTGACGGAAGAAATGACAACCGTCAGGGCGGCTACCAGGGAAGAAATGACAGCCGTCAGGGTGGAAACAGAAGCGGCATGGGCATTCCGAAGCCGTCTTTCGATACACCGCTTGCACAGAAGCAGCAGAATACGAAGCAGAGCAAGAATGCTTACAAGAAAGAGCATGACGCAAAGAAAGACCGCGATATCGAGATGAAAGGCAAGGCAGGAAAGGGCCAGAAGGGCGTAAAAGCTCCGGTTATGCCGCCGCAGCCGAAGAAGGAGGAGGCGAAGGTCGAGGAGATCAAGACCATCGTAATCCCGGAGGTCATCACGATCAAGGAACTCGCGGACAAGATGAAATTACAGCCGTCCGCGATCGTTAAGAAGCTCTTTTTACAGGGTACGGTCGTTACGATCAACCAGGAGATCGACTTCGAGAAAGCCGAAGAGATCGCAATGGAGTATGATGTTCTCTGCGAGAAGGAGAAGAAGGTCAACGTCATCGAGGAACTCTTAAAAGAGGAAGAAGAGGACGAGAAGGACATGGTTCCGAGACCGCCGGTCATTTGCGTAATGGGTCATGTTGACCACGGTAAAACTTCCCTTCTTGACGCAATCCGCCAGACAAATGTAACCTCCAGAGAGGCAGGCGGTATCACACAGCACATCGGTGCCTATGTTGTTGAGTACAATGGACAGAAGATCACATTCCTCGATACACCGGGTCATGAGGCGTTCACGGCAATGCGTATGCGTGGTGCCCAGGCGACAGATATCGCGATCCTTGTAGTCGCAGCGGACGACGGTGTTATGCCGCAGACCGTTGAGGCGATCAACCACGCGAAAGCCGCAGGCGTTGAGATCATCGTTGCTGTCAACAAGATCGATAAGCCGAGTGCAAACGTAGAACGTGTAAAACAGGAGTTATCCGAGTATGAACTGATTCCTGAGGACTGGGGCGGAAGCACCGTGTTCGTACCGGTTTCCGCACATACAAAAGAGGGAATTCCGGAACTTCTCGAGATGATCCTCTTAACAGCAGAGGTAAAAGAGTTAAAGGCAAACCCGAACCGCCGCGCAAGAGGTCTCGTGATCGAGGCGCAGCTTGATAAGGGAAGAGGACCGGTGGCAACGGTACTTGTACAGAAAGGTACCTTAAAGGTCGGTGACGCTATCGCCGCTGGCTGCTGCTACGGTAAAGTCCGCGCCATGATGGACGATAAGGGCAACCGTGTCAAAGAGGCTGGCCCGTCCACTCCAGTTGAGATCCTTGGACTCAACGATGTTCCGAACGCAGGTGAGGTATTCATCGCGCACCAGAACGAGAAAGAGGCAAGAAGCTTCGCAGAGACATTCATCGCAGAGAGCAAGAATAAGCTTATCGAAGATACAAAGGCAAAACTCTCCTTAGATGACCTGTTCTCCCAGATCAAGGCCGGAAATGTCAAGGAACTTCCGATCATCGTAAAAGCCGATGTACAGGGCTCCGTAGAGGCTGTAAAACAGAGTCTCGTAAAACTTTCCAACGAGGAAGTTGTTGTCAAAGTCATCCACGGCGGCGTTGGCGCGATTAACGAGTCTGACGTTACACTTGCATCCGCTTCCAATGCGATCATTATCGGTTTCAACGTTCGTCCGGACGCTCAGGCGAAATCCATCGCTGACCGTGAGAAAGTCGACATGCGTCTGTACCGCGTCATCTATCAGGCGATCGAGGATGTAGAGGCTGCCATGAAGGGTATGCTGGATCCGGTATACGAGGAGCAGGTAACCGGTCATGCGGTTGTCCGCCAGACATTCAAGGCATCCGGAGTCGGCACCATCGCCGGTTCCTATGTGCTTGACGGTAAGATCACCCGCGGAAGCAAGGCCCGCATCACGAGAGACGGAGAGCAGATCTTCGAGGGACCGCTTGCATCCTTAAAGCGTTTCAAGGACGACGTGAAGGAAGTCAACGCAGGTTACGAGTGCGGTCTTGTATTCGAGGGCTTCAACGATCTTCAGGAAGACGATATGATCGAAGTTTATATCATGGTAGAGGTGCCGAGATAGTTGTCTGTCAGGTCTGTGCATAGCCGCGGAGAGTTTAGTTTCGCGGCTATGTCCGGGATAGTCGTAAAAAAAGAGGTAATATCATGAGAAAAAACAGTGTAAAAAATATCCGGATCAACGGCGAAGTCCAGAAAGCCCTGAGTGAAATTATCCGCTCTGAGCTCAAGGATCCGCGCGTTCATCCGATGACAAGCGTGGTCCAGGTCTCGGTCACACCGGACCTTAAGATCTGCAAGGCCTACATCAGCGTCCTTGCGGATGAGGAGCAGGCGAAAGATACGATCCGCGGCTTAAAGAGCGCGGAGGGCTTTATCAGAACCCAGCTGGCAAAAAAAGTAAATCTTCGGAACACTCCGCAGATATTCTTTGTGCTGGACCAGTCTATCGAGTACGGTGTCCGTATGTCAAAACTCATCGATGAGGTGACAAAGGATATGCCGGATGAAGAGGAAAACGACGGTACTGAGGGCGAAAACTAAACGAATGGAACGTTCTGCAGGGGAAAACCGGCAGAATGGGACACGATGAAATCATATGGAGGAATCCGGCCGGACGCGCGCAACGCGGATTCAGCCGGATTTTTCCGGCTTTCGGATCATACACATTAAAGGAGGCGGAACTTTTGGGAATTCTTGATGAGATGCTGGAAGGAAAGAAGACCATCGTGATCCTTGGGCATGTAAACCCGGACGGGGACTGTATCGGTTCCTGTCTGGGACTTTATAATTATCTGAAGGAAAATTATGAGGGGCTTGAGGTTTCGGTGTATCTGGAAAAAATGGGAGTGAAATTCTCTTATCTTTCCGGTTACGGGGATGTACAAACAGAATACGATGACACAAAAAAATTTGACCTTTGCATCACATCGGATGCCAGCGACGTTCCCCGTCTGGGAGCCTTTGCCCCGTACCGGGAGACCGCAAAGGATACGTTCTGCATAGACCATCACATTACGAATCAGGGAATGTGCAGAGTCAATGTGATCGAGAGCTGGGCAAGCTCCGCGAGCGAGGTACTGTTCCGCCTTCTCGATAGGGAAAAGATCAGCAAAGCGGTCGCAGAGTGCCTGTACACGGGAATCGCTCATGACACCGGTATCTTCAAGTTCTCAAATACTTCCCGGCAGACCATGGAGATCGCCGGTTTCTTAATGGAAAAGGGTATCAACTTTCCGAAGATCATCGATGACAGCTTCTTTGCGAAAACATACGGTCAGGCAAAGCTTCACGGCCGGGCTGTTCTCGACAGCGTCCGGATCCTGGATAACCGCTGTGTATACACGGTTGTCACGACGGATGAGTTAAAGGAATATGGCTGCACCGTAAAGGCCACAGACGGGATCGTGGATCAGCTTCGGATCATTGAAGGCATTGAGATCGCGTTTCTGCTCTATCAGACGGGAAATCCGGATGAGTATAAGGTTAGCCTCAGAACGAACTCGAAGGTGGATGTGAGCCGCATCGCCCAGAGCTTCGGTGGTGGCGGACATGTGAAAGCCGCAGGCTGCACGATGACAGGAAAGCCTGAGGAGATCGTAGAAAAGATCAGCGAAAAGATCCGAGAACAGTGGAAAGAGTTTGAGTAACGAACACCGGAGGAAAGAATGTACGACGGAATTATTAACGTATATAAAGAAAAAGGATTCACCTCCCACGATGTCGTGGCGAAGATGAGAGGGATTCTGGGTCAGAGAAAGATCGGTCATACGGGGACTCTGGATCCGGAAGCGGAAGGTGTTCTTCCGGTGTGTGCCGGAAAAGGCACAAAGCTCTGCGATATGCTGACAGATCATGATAAGACATACAGGGCGGTTCTTCTTTTGGGAACTGAGACGGACACAGAGGATACAACAGGCGCCGTTCTTGAGACGAAGGATACCTCCGGGCTTACGGAAAACGAGGTCCGGGATGCTGTCTGCTCCTTTATCGGAGATTATGACCAGATTCCGCCGATGTACTCAGCGCTCAAGGTCGATGGAAAGAAGCTCTACGAGCTCGCACGGGAGGGAAAAACCGTGGAGCGGAAAGCGCGTCCGGTAAAGATCTTTGATATTCGGATCGAAAAAATGGAGCTTCCGGAGGTCACGATGACCGTGTCCTGCTCGAAGGGGACTTATATCCGTACCCTGTGCCATGATATCGGCATGAAGCTCTCTGTTGGCGGCTGCATGAAGGAACTGCTCCGGACAAAGGTGGGGCGGTTTGAGACCGCGGACAGCCTGACACTCACGGATCTTCAGAAATTAAAGGAAGAGGATCGTCTCGCGGAGGCGGTGCTCCCGGTGGAAGAAGTATTCAAGGAGCTTTTGGAGATCCGGTCAGATACGGAAGAGATGGACAAGCTTTTAAAGAACGGAAACCCGTTCCGCAGCCGTGCAGTGAAGGATGTGAAAAACGGGGATAAGTTCCGTGTTTATCATTCGGATGGAACCTTTATCGGGGTGTTTAAGTACGACGAAGAGAAACACATGTACTATCCGGAAAAAATCTTTCTGGGAGGAAACTAATATGCAGTACATTGCGGAAACCAGAGAGTTTCAGATCAAAGAAAAAACAGTCGTCAGCATCGGCAAATTTGACGGTCTCCACAGGGGACACCAGAAGCTGATGCATGAGATGTTAAAATGGAAGGAACAAGGCTTTAAGATCGCCGTGTTCACCTTTGCAACCCCTCCGGGAACACTTGTAAAGGGAAAAATGCAGACGATGATCATGACAAATCCGGAGCGTGAGATGCTTTTGGAAAGAGCTGGCGTGGATTATCTCGTGGAATATCCGTTTGATGAGGAAGTCTGCCATATGGCGCCGGAAACCTTCGTCTCCGATATCCTTGTGGGCCGCATGAATGCCGGGGTTATCGTTTCAGGACCGGACTGCCACTTTGGATACAAGGCGGCCGGTGACTGCGCGATGCTGGCGCAGCTTTCGGAAAAATATGAATACCGCTATTTTATCGTGGATAAGGAGCGGGATGAGGAAGGAAAGATCATCAGCAGCACCTATATCCGTGAGATGCTGGCGGATGGAAATATCATCAAGGCCAACGATCTTTTAGGATATTATTATTTTGTTACAGGGACAGTGCAGCACGGAAATGCCATCGGTCATAAAAAATTATATCCGACGGCAAATCTGGTCCCTCCGGCAGTGAAGCACCTGCCGAAGTTTGGTGTTTATGTGACAAGAGTAACTGTGGAAGGAAACGTCTACGGGGGTCTTACAAATGTGGGAGCGAAGCCTACGATATCCGGGGAGAACCCGGTGGGAGTGGAGACATACCTCTATGATTTCGAGGGGGATCTCTACGGAAAAGAGCTGAAAGTGGAGCTGCTTGATTTTGTGAGACCGGAGATGAAGTTCGAATCGATCGACGCGTTAAAGGCGCAGCTGGATCATGATATCAAAGAGTGCCAGAGAAGGTATCTGGAATTCATGTAACGGAAGGAAACGCGGCGAGGGTAGCCGAAACGTTTGATGGTTATAAGTGGAGAAGAAGACGTGGAGTTGGAAAATAAGCCGGATGGCGGGGAAAAAGAGAAAGAAACGCTGGAACAGAAGCCAGCGATGACGTATGCGGAATTCAAGGCACGTAAAGGGAGAAAACGGGGGAAAAACCGTGGGGCTGGAATGAATAAGGACCTGGCGGTGAAGATCGCGGCTGTGTGTGGCGGCGTGGTCGTTCTCGTGGGAGCCGTTGGCGGAGGCCTTTACTGGCATGAATCCTTAAAATATCAGACATGTTTTTTACCGGGAACCATCGTTGATGGTATGGACGTGACGGGAAAGACGGCATCGGAAGTGGAAGACGCGATCACGGAGCAGCTGAAAGGCTACACGCTGACCATTAACGGGCGCGAGGAGCTTTCCGAATCGATCACCGGTGAGAGTGTGGGACTCTATGCGGAGTTCGATGATACACTGGAGAAGGCGGTAGCCGCCCAGAAACCGATGAACTGGGGAAAATACCGGTTTGGAAAAGCGGTGAATGAAGTGAACACGGATGCCCTGCTCCATTACAGCAGTGAAATGCTGGATGAGGCGGTGGCGGGTCTTTCCTGCATGGACAGGGAAAATATGAGAGAGCCTCAGGACGCAAGGATTTCCGATTATGATTCTGTGACCGGATCCTACACGATCATAAAAGAGGATGAAGGAACAGAGCTTCTGGAAGACAAGGTGAAGGAGGCGGTCGCCACTGCGATCATGTCCCTGGCGGAGAGCGTGGACCTCGAGGAGCGGGGATGTTATCTGGCTCCTTCGGTGACCTCCGAGGACGAGGCACTTAAGACGGCCTGCGAGACTATGAACAAGTATGTGGGGGCGAAGGTCACATATAAGTTTGGAGATAAAGCGGAGACGCTGAACGGAAATGAGATCCATAACTGGCTCACGGTCAACGGAACGAGCGTCAGTGTCAGTGAGGCGAAGGCTGCGGAGTATGTCAAAAATCTGGCATCTGCCTACAATACCGCATATAAGCCAAAGACCCTAAAGACCTCCTATGGAAAGAATGTGACCATCACCACCGGAAGCTATGGCTGGAAGATCGATCAGACGAAGGAGACGGCAGCACTTGTGAGCCTGATCAAAAACGGGGAGCAGACGTCCAGAGAGCCGGAATATTCCCAGAAGGCTGCAAGCCGATCCGGCAACGACTACGGAAACACATATGTGGAGATCAATCTGACGGCTCAGCATCTGTATTTCTATGTGGATGGAAAACTTCTTGTCCAGTCAGATTTTGTGTCCGGAAACGCGGCGAAAGGCTGGAGTACCCCGGCGGGTGCCTATGCCCTTACATATAAGCAGAGAAACGCGACGTTAAAAGGTCAGGGATACGCGACTCCTGTTTCCTACTGGATGCCTTTCAACGGTGGGATCGGTCTTCACGACGCGAACTGGAGAAAGACCTTCGGGGGAACGATTTATAAGAATAAGGGCTCCCATGGATGTATCAACCTGCCGCCGGCAGTGGCAAAGACCATTTACGAGAATATTTCCGCAGGCGATCCGGTCCTGTGCTATCATCTGGACGGCACAGAGAGCAGTTCCACAAGCGGAACGAAAAAGGATGGGGAGGCGGAGACAACGGCACCGGCAACGACAGCGCCTACGACCGCAGCACCGACAACCGTAGCACCGACAACCGCGGCGCCGACAACCGCAGCGCCGGAAACCACTGCGGCCGGCCCGTCAGTCCCTGAGACTGCTGCGGCAGAGACAACGCCTGCAGTAACGGCAGGCGGAGACAAGGAGAGCTTCGGTCCTGGATTTTTGCAGGAGCCGGAAGGCACGACGGAACAGGAGATCGGTCCGGGATTCTAAAAAGTAAAAAAACATATTTACTTTTAATGGCAGGTATGTTATACTGTCGGAGTATGTAAAGGCGCCGACGCTCGGTCAGCGGATAACTCCAACCTTGACCTGGTGATCGGTAAGTTTAAAGAATTTTAAGGAGGAAATCACAATGATTTCAAAGGAAAAGAAAGCAGCTATTATCGCTGAGTACGGCAGAAAACCGGGCGACACAGGTTCACCGGAAGTTCAGATTGCAATTCTTACAGAGAGAATCGCAGAGCTCACTGAGCATTTAAAAGTTAACCCGAAAGATCATCATTCCAGACGTGGTCTTCTTATGATGGTAGGTCAGAGACGTGGTCTTCTTGCATACCTTAAGAAATCTGATCTTGAAGGATACCGTGCTCTTATTGAGAAGTTAGGCATCAGAAAGTAATAGCAGACTTATGGGTGGAGCGCATGATTTCGTGTACTCCACCTTTGTATTATCAAATGACAACAAATGACGGAAGAAACTTCCGAGACCGCTAAAGTAGGCATGAGCGATCCGGAGCTTACGGGTTCGCGTGTTAACCAATGCGTGGATCATGTTTAGTTTAGTAGTTTCGGCTTCTTCTGTCGCAACATTTAAGAAAAGGAGACGAAGCCATGTTTAAGAGTTTTTCCATGGAACTTGCAGGACGTACCCTCACTGTTGAGGTTGGCCGTGTTGCAAAGCAGGCAAATGGTGCAGCTTTCATGCACTACGGCGATACTGTTGTTCTTTCTACCGCAACAGCATCTGACAAGCCGAGAGACGGGATCGATTTCTTCCCGTTAAGTGTAGAGTACGAAGAAAAATTATACTCTGTAGGTAAGATCCCTGGCGGATTCACAAAGAGAGAGGGAAAGGCATCCGAGAATGCAACCCTTACTTCCCGTGTTATCGACCGTCCGATGCGTCCGTTATTCCCGAAGGACTACAGAAACGACGTAACTCTTGACAACATTGTTATGTCTGTTGACCCGGACTGCAGCCCGGAGCTTACAGCAATGCTCGGTTCTGCGATCGCTACCTGCATTTCTGATATCCCGTTCGACGGCCCGTGCGCAATGACACAGGTTGGTTTAATTGACGGTGAGTTCATCATCAACCCGACTTCCGCACAGAAGAAGGTATCTGATCTTGCACTTACTGTTGCTTCCACAAGAGAGAAAGTAATCATGATCGAGGCCGGTGCAAAGGAAGTTCCGGAGCAGACCATGATCGATGCGATCTTCAAGGCACATGAAGTAAACCAGGAGATCATCAAGTTCATCGACCGCATCGTTGCTGAGTGCGGCAAGGAGAAGCACACTTACGAGAGCTGCGCGATCCCGGATGAGCTGTTTGCTGCGATCAAAGAGATCGTTCCGCCTGCTGAGATGGAAGAGGCTGTCTTCACAGATGAAAAACAGAAGCGTGAGGAGAACATCCGCCAGATCACAGAGCGTCTCGAAGAGGCATTTGCTGAGAATGAAGAGTGGCTTCCGCTGATCGGACAGGCTGTCTACCAGTATCAGAAGAAGACCGTAAGAAAGATGATCTTAAAAGACCACAAGCGTCCGGATGGCCGCCGCATCGACGAGATCCGTCCGTTAGCTGCTGAGATCGACATCCTTCCGCGTGTACATGGATCAGGTATGTTCACACGTGGACAGACTCAGATCTTAAATGCCTGCACACTGGCTCCGCTTTCCGAGGCACAGCGTCTTGACGGTCTTGATGAGAATGAGACAACTAAGAGATATATGCACCACTACAACTTCCCGTCCTTCTCCGTAGGCGAGACAAAGCCGTCCAGAGGACCGGGACGCCGTGAGATCGGTCATGGCGCTCTTGCTGAGCGTGCTCTTGTACCGGTACTCCCGAGCGAGGAAGAGTTCCCATATGCGATCCGTACTGTATCTGAGACGATGGAGTCCAACGGTTCCACATCCCAGGCCAGCATCTGTGCATCTACTCTGTCCCTTATGGCAGCAGGTGTTCCGATCAAGACTATGGTAGCCGGTATCTCCTGCGGTCTTGTAACAGGCGAGACAGACGATGATTACATCGTTCTTACCGATATCCAGGGTCTCGAGGACTTCTTCGGAGACATGGACTTCAAGGTTGGCGGTACTCACGAGGGTATCACAGCGATCCAGATGGATATCAAGATCCACGGTTTAACACGCCCGATCATCGAGGAGGCGATCAGACGCTGCCGTGAAGCCCGTATCTACATCATGGACAACATCATGGCTCCGGTTATCTCTGAGCCGAGAAAGACTCTGTCCAAGTATGCTCCGAAGATCACCCAGATCACCATCGATCCGGCTAAGATCGGCGATGTAGTCGGCAAGCAGGGTAAAGTGATCAACAAGATCATCGAGGAGACAGGAGTTAAGATCGACATCACAGACGACGGTGCTGTAAATGTATGCGGCACTGATCAGGAGATGATCGATAAGGCCATCGCTACCATCAGAAACATCGTGACAGATGTCGAGCCGGGTATGATCTACACAGGTAAGGTTGTCCGCATCATGGAATTCGGCGCATTCGTTGAGCTTGCTCCGAACAAGGATGGCATGGTTCATATTTCCAAGCTCTCTGACAAGCGTGTAGCAAAAGTTGAAGATGTCGTAAACATTGGCGATGAGGTTACCGTCAGAGTCGTTGAGGTAGACCGCATGGGCAGAATCAACCTGACCATGAGACCGGAAGATATGACAGCAGACCTTGAGAAGCTGACACGTCCGGAAAGACGCGAGAGAAGCGACCGCCCGGAGAGACGTGACGACAGAAGAGGCGGACGCCGCGACGACAGACGTGAGCGCTCTGAAAAGAAAGAAGATAACGAGTAAGACATGTCAGAGTTCGGTTATGTGCCAGTTTTGGTTACTGCATGACTGAACGGTGCTGCTTACGATAAATACATGGGCCGCAGCCTGCAGCGATTATGCTTTGCAGCCTGCGGCTTGTGTTGGTTTAAAATAGATCGGAGAGGAGAACATCATGACATTTACATATCCTGCCGTATTTACAAAGAAGGAAGAGGGGGATGGTTACCACGCATTTTTCCCGGATCTGGAGATGTGCGAGGCAGACGGTGCTGACCTGGAGGATGCTATCGAGAATGCCAGGGATGCAGCCCAGAATTGGATCAGTGTGGAGCTGGAGGAATTTGAGGGTGACCTGCCCTTTGCGACCCATATGGACGATATTGAATTGGCGGAGAATCAGGTTGCAAAGCAGATCATGGTAAAGATCAAGTTTTTGCCGGACAGCGACTGACCGGAGGAACCTGTTTCAGGCAGCGATTCCGCTGCCGGTATTCATGACAAAAGACATATAAATAAGATCCCCGGAATAGGATTGTAACAAAATCCATGACGGGGATCTTATTTTATGTTCAGACGTTTGCCAAGGCGCGCGAGAAAGGTGCTTACGGTGCTGGGAGTCCTGACGGTGATCTTAGGCGGGATCGCGGCATTTACCGGATGTCAGTCCGAAAATTCAGAGGAAACACAGGGGGAGGAGCTGGAGTTCACAGTCACCGGGGAGGCGGATATTCCGGCGGCACTTAAGGAGCTGATCGACAAAAAGCGGGAAAAACCATTCAAGCTGACATACGCTGACGGGCAGGAGATGTATATCGTCATCGGTGAGGGCCCCCAGAAAGGCGGTGGTTACAGTGTGGCGGTGAAGGCGCTCTATGAGACGGATAATTCCATCGTGATCCGCACGGAACTTATGGGACCGGAAGCCGGGGAGGCGAAAGGAACGGAAAATTCCTATCCGGTGCTGATCGTGAAAACGGAATACCGGGATAAGCCGGTAGTTTTCCGGTAACATAATATAAAAAATGGACCAATGTAGCACTTTAACACTTTACTTTAATGATAGTTTCTGCTAGAATACTTGTAATTGACGGGAATAGATTACATCGGGATGACAGGAGGAGAGGAAAACATGTTGTTAAAAGATATATGGCTTGATGTGAAGGCAGTTCAGGAGAGGGATCCGGCGGCGAGAAGTGCTCTGGAGATACTGCTTTTATATCAGGGCGTCCATGCCCTGATCTGGCACCGGATCGCCCACTGGTTCTGGATTCACAATATGCGATTCCTCGGGCGTCTGATCTCCCAGATCGCCAGATTTTTTACCTTGATCGAGATCCATCCGGGGGCTGTTCTGGGACATGGGATCCTCATTGACCATGGCTGCGGCATCGTTATCGGTGAGACTACAGTGGTGGGCGACAACTGCACGATCTATCAGGGCGTGACACTGGGCGGTGTCGGAACAAAGAAGGGAAAACGTCATCCGACGATCGGAAACAATGTGCTGATCGGTGCAGGTGCGAAGATCCTTGGCGCCTTTGAGGTGGGTGACAACTGTCAGATCGCGGCGAATGCGGTTCTCTTAAAACCCCTCGAAGAGAACAGTACGGCGGTCGGGATCCCGGCGAGACAGGTCAAAAAGGACGGTGTGCCGGTGAAGGACCCGGCGAAGAAAGTCAACATGGAACATATCTGCAGGATGCAGGAGACCATCGACGAACTGGAACGCCGGGTGAAGGAGCTGGAAGAGGCGAAGGAGGAGCTGTAGCAGAATGGATTTTTGCGTGTAACTATGAAGGTACTGAATAGTTACCAACGGGCATAAAATAATAACTGCCATCATACTATTTTTTAAAGCATAGCTTTGGAAAGGTATGGTGGCGTTTTTATGATGGAACTATTGAAGAAACATATCCACATGAACCGTCGCAGGGGGAACGTCACGTCCCAGATGACCCTGGACGACGATTTTAATGTGCCGGATTCCATGGACGATGTGGAAGAGCTGATCCTGGAAAACGGGGAGATAAAGATCGAGGCGGTGAAAAATCCCGGGGAGAAGGCGGAGATCAGCGGAAAACTGGAATTCCGGATCCTGTACCGGAGACCCGGTGGGGAACTTACTGCTCTCGCTGGCAGCATCCCGTTTACAGAGACCGTACATATGCCCGGCCTTGCGGAGAATGACTATGTGCAGGCAGAATGGGAACTGGATGATCTGAACGTGAGCCTCATCAATTCGAGAAAGTTAAACGTCAAGGCTCTCGTGACCCTGAAGCTCAAGGCGGATGAGATCCGGGACATGGAGACGGCATCCGACGTGAAGTTTGACGGCGAAGTTGAGGTGTTGAAAAAGACGCTGACTGTGGCGGCTATCGCAGTCCGGAGACGGGACACGTTCCGGGTCCGGGAGATCCTCACGATCTCCGGAAATGACCCGGATGCGGAGATGCTTTTGTGGCAGGATATGCGGCTTCAGGATGTGGAGACGAAGCCTCTTGACGGGAAGATCCACATAAGTGGTGATCTTCTGGTATTTGCGGTCTACTCCGCGGGCGGCGGGCAGGTGCCGGTTCAGTGTTTTGAGGAGACTGTGCCATTTTCCGGGAATGTGGAGCTCACAGAGTCAGCGGAGGACATGATCCCGTTTATTACGGTGAAGCTGATACACAGGGATCTGGAACTGCAGCCGGATTCCGACGGGGAGATGCGGGAGATCGCAGTGGATGCTGTCCTGGAGCTGGATATCAGGCTTTATGAGGAGGAGCAGGTGGAACTCCTGGGAGATCTCTATGCGCTGGATCGTGAGGTGGTTCCTGAGAATGGGGCCGTGTGTTTTGATACGCTGGCAGTGCGGAATCAGGTGAAGACAAAAATTCAGGAAAAAGTCCGGCTTACCGGAAAACAGAGGATCCTGCAGGTCTGCCACAGTGACGGGACCGTGAAGATCGACGAGGTGCAGATTAAGGATGATGGGATCCATATGGACGGAGTTTTAGAGATCCGGCTTTTGTATCTGACAGCGGATGATCAGGCGCCTGTCGGAGCGGCGTCGGAGGTGCTGCCGTTTCAGCTGCTGGCGGCTGCAGAGGGACTGACGCAGGATGTGGTCTACGAGATCGAACCCGGGATCTCGGGGCTTGGCACTGTGATGGCAGGCGGGGATACTGTCGATGTAAAGGCGCAGATCACGGCGGATGTGCTGGTTTTAAAACCTGTATGCGAACAGACCGTCTTAAGTGTGGAGGAGAAGCCGTTGGATATGGAGCAGCTGAAGAAGATGCCGGGGATCATCGGATATGTGGTGAAGCCCGGGGACAGCCTCTGGAAGATTGCCAGAATGTTCCACACAAGCGTAGAACGAATCATGGAGCTTAACCACCTGTCAGACAGCACGATCCGGCCGGGCGACAGGCTGATTTTGGTGAAAACGGTGCAGGGATAGAGCTGGTTCCGCGTGTGACTGTTGTCCGGTGCTGCTTTTTATTAAAAAACAAGTGTAAAATGCGGCAATGTTTGATTTTCCCCGAATGTCTGGTTGCAATTCGGGGAAAATTTTATATAATGGTATGAGTGGGATTTTCTGCCGCAGCAAAAATGACATCGGCGGGAATGACCGGATGCCGTGGAATATGGCAGGATCAGGAATAGAAGAGTGATCCTGTAACGTTCCGGAAACTGCGGCATAACATAATAGTATCACAGCAGTTCACAGTTAAGGCATCCCGATGCTTTCATATAGATTCCGCAAGCTCTGCTTTCGGAGGACGGCGATGGATTCCATGGTCCCATTGCCGTTTACATAATCTGTAATGGGTCCGGATTCGGGAATGCCGTGGCAGGCTGCAGGCAGGTGCCGGTACAGCAGCGAAATGGAGAATGAGAGATGAACTACACATATCTTCTGGAATGTTCGGACGGGACGCTCTACTGCGGCTGGACGAATGATCTGGAAAAACGGGTGAAAGCGCACAATTCCGGGCGGGGAGCGAAGTACACGAAGCCCAGACGGCCGGTGCGGCTGGTGTGGTATGAAACGTTTGAGACGAAGGAAGAGGCGATGAGCCGGGAAGTGAAGGTGAAACAGCTTTCCCGGAAGCAGAAGTATGAACTGGTGGCTCATGGACCGGTTGAGAAGCCGATTTTCTGAAAAGCCCCGTAAGCGTGCGGCAGAGTATTGTTTATTGCGCTGGCCTCAGGAAAACATCATATATAAGGCAGAAATGCATCGATTTTTGAAATGGATTTTTGCTAGTATCTGTGAGAAAAACGAACAGATACGGAATACAAGGAGAAAATATTTATGATTCGTACTTTAAAAAAGAAACTGGCGAAGGTACTCTGCGGAGTACTGGTATTTGCCCAGTTGGGAACGATACAGGCTTTTGCAAGGCCTGACTGGCCGTCTGACACGGGAATCGCGGCGGAGGCGGGGGCTGTCATGGATGTGGATACCGGAACGATGCTTTTCGGACAGAACAGCCATGTGGAATATTATCCGGCGAGTATCACAAAGATCCTCACAGCGCTCGTTGTTCTGGAACATGCGGATCTTTCCGATACCGTTACTTATTCGGACAAGGCGATGAACTCCGTAGAGGCGGACAGCGGAAATAAACTGAGCCTCGTTGCAGGCGATACGATGACCGTTGAGGATTGTCTCTACGCGCTGCTTCTGGCTTCCGTAAATCAGGCGGCCAATGCTCTGGCAGAACATGTGGCAGGCAGTATGTCTGATTTTGTGGATATGATGAATGCAAAGATCGCGGAACTTGGATGTACGGAGAGCCATTTCACGAATCCGTCGGGGCTGAACAGCGATGATCAGGTGGTCACTGCGTATGATATGACGAAGATCGCGGCTGCTGCTTACAGCAATCCGAAGCTTCTTGAGATCAGCTCCGCGAAATCCCGGAAGGTCGGACCGACGACGAACAACCCGGACGGGGTGAACGTGAGAAATGAGCATCGTCTTGTGATCACGGAGGATACCTCCAGTGAGTTTTACTGTCCGGAGGCGGTTGCAGGCAAGACCGGATATCTCTTAAAGGCCGGAAATACCCTTGTTACCTACGGGGAGAAGGATGGAAGACGTGTTGTCTCTGTTATCTTAAAGGGAAGTCCGAGGCAGTATTTTGTGGACGGAAAGTCACTGTTACAGTTTGGTCTGAATCGGTTCCAGAATGTGGATGTCGCGGAAAATGAGACGAGATATGTCACAGGGGAGGACCAGGTGGATGTAAACGGGACAAGCTATGCGCCGTCCGACCTGGCGATCCAGACAGGAAAGAAGATCACACTTCCGAAGGACGCATCATTCGCGGATGCGGAGTTGAGCCTCGGCACAGTTCCGGACGGAGCGCCGGAGGGAACCGTCGGCGTTCTCAATTACACTTACAATGAGAGAAAGATCGGTTCCGCATACCTGATGACAAAGGCGGGAGCAGAAGCTCTCGCGGCCGCGGAGGCAGCAGGTGGGGCCGAGACCACTGCAGCGGAAGAAACGTCCGAGGAGAGCACAGACGCTGCGGATCCGTCAGCAGATGACGAGAGCACTGAGGCTGAGACGGAGACCATGGGCGAGGCAGATGTGACCACGGCGGCAGGTGACGCGGACAACGCATCGAATCAGGCGGGCAGCAATGATGTGAAGACCGGATTCCCTGCGAAGATCCTCCTGATCGTGATCGGAGTTCTTGCGGTGGCTGCCCTGATCGGCGGCGGTATCTGGTTTACGATCCGGAATAATAAAAAAGAGGCGGAGGCGGAAGCGCTTCGCCGTGAAAAGAGAAGACAGCGTCTCATGGCAGAAGGAGGCGACGCGGAAGCCGAGTTTAACCGACTGCTCGAAGAGAAGCGGAAGAGAGACGAGGAGAGACGGAAGAGATAGAAGAATTCAGAAAAAAGCGGTTGGACCGATTGGTCTGGCCGCTTATTTTTTCTTTAGTGATCTATCGCCAGTGATATGGGGATGAAAGCATATGCTTGACAAATATAGATTGAAAAAATCAATTTAAGATTGAAAGAAAACAATGTGAATGGTACAATAAGCGGTAAAGAAGTAATAAATAGTTGTGATGATACGAAAGGGATCGGCAATGGCAATCAGATACAGCAAACTGTGGAAAAAATTAATAGATGAAAATATGATGAAGACAGATCTTAGAGATAAGGCGGGAATTACTACGAATGCATTGGCTAAACTGGGTAAGAATGAGCATGTAAATACACAGGTTTTAGAAAAAATATGTAATGTATTGCATTGC
>ENA-UEQP01000888-UEQP01000888.1-human-gut-metagenome-genome-assembly--contig:-NODE-888-length-30755-cov-18.023404_pt1 | contig 30755 bp, 26 predicted proteins | sample MGYA00242951_ERZ507951 | MGnify/ENA primary metagenome ERZ507951 (study PRJEB26167, sample SAMN06115539) | human gut metagenome | host: Homo sapiens | place: China:Shanxi | collected 2015-11-18...
GTATATGTATAAGAAAGCCAAAACAAGCCAATACAACAACTGTTTTTTCACAAAACAATAGTAAAGGGTCACACATAATACAATGCCAAATAGCGCTCCTGTATCCATTCGCATAAAACCGTTTCGTGTCCATCCCTCAGAGTACTGGAATAGCAAACCCGAAAAAACTGTCATTCCCTTGAAATTATACAAATACCATGTAATAAATTTAATTCCAAGAAGAAACATCGATGTCCAATATATTGTTTTTGTGAATTTATACATATCGTCATCCATAGTAAAAATATAGACGATTGGATATGAATAAAAAGCATAAAAATACTTTCTGGTGATTATTAATAGCTGTACAATGTTATATCCGTACGCAATCACCGAGTAGATCATTTCTATTAAAATAATCACTAGGTAAATCATCAAATAGTTTGATAATGCTTTGCACTGCATTCTTAAATTCATATTTGAGCGAGTCTTATTTTTCACGTATAGTGCTAATAAAACGCCTATCGCTGCAATTAAAATCTCATAAACAAAAGAGCTTCCTGGCAACGTAATTATTTTATCAAACCCTAATGTGTATAATGTCACTGCACAAATAATCACTTTGAACAATTGTGAGACCTTAACTTTTCCCATATCTATTTTCTCCTATCCAATGAATAACCACCGGACAACATCAGCCTCCTTCAATATTTCAATCATTTACTATCGAGTTTACAATACAATCCAAATCCACACTTTCAAAAAAAGCTTTTGAGTTTTTAACCATTTCATCATGGTTGGCATCCACGTATCGAATTGCATCTATAATTGTTTCCGGCTTCAAATCTCTACAACAAACACCAATATTATACTTTTCAAACGGTTCTCTTAATCCCAATACATCTGTACCTATCATCGGAATATTGCAGCCTGCATATTCATAAATTTTATTTGGTGCACAATACAGTGCATTCAGAATTGTAAATCCACTGCCTTCGATTTCTCCCGGCTTATAAGGGACCAGCGCAATATCCGCATATTTTAAAAACTCCAAATGTTTCGGTGGATTAAAAAATCCCATATATTTTAAGGAGGAATAGCTATCGCACAGCTTCTTAAATTCTTCTGCGCCATCTCCTCTGAACTTGCCGAACAAATACAGGCAATAGTCCTCTTTTACTCTTTCGACAGCTTCTGCAAAGGATTGCAAATCTCTATCTGCACTGATAACTCCCAGATAAATGATTTTTTTGCGTTTTTCCCTTTTCATCTCCTCAATTACAGGAAGCATATCCTCTTGTACTTCGCCACTCTTGAGGTAGTACGGTTTATTGGGCAAAACATAGGGGAGCTTTTCCAAGTTCCAACCGACTTTTTGTATATATGCTCTATTTTCTTCTGGAACAACAATTTTCCATGCCTTTTGAGCATAATGCTTAATATTAAATTTTAAAATTTTTGCGCCTCGGAACATCGGATATGTATCTGTCAATTCCATCAGCTGCATTACATGTCTGTCACTATATTCCAGCAGTTCTTTTCCCAAAGTTCTTACAACACTCGGATTAACAGTCCACACGATATCTCCATCCATAGTATCTTTCAGCGCCGCTCGATATCCTTTGGTTTTTATACCTCTTTTTTTTAAGCGCAAAAATATGTTACTGTTTTTGACCGCCTTTATTTCTGTATACGAAAATCTCTTATCCTCCGCAATGATCGTCGGAAGATTCTTGACGCCTTCAGCTACTAAATGAACTTTATAATCGTTGTTCAAAAGGCATTCTATCAAATTGAGCGTTGGTGGATACAGCATCACATTCTCATAAATGAAAATTCTTATCATATTTTTTTTCTTGTCAAACATCACAATATCTCCCATTTGCTTTAAACCGTCTTTTTCTTTTATTGCAAGTCAAAAAGTTGATAGTATCCCTCAATTTCTTTTTCATTTCCATACTCATGCCGAGACAGGTATTCTGAATACCGACGCGGTTCTTTCAAAATTTTCATGATACCGTCAGCAATTTCCTTGCCGCTCATTCCTACAATAACGCCCTCATCCTCGTTAATCTGATCATATACCGTAGGATAATTTGTTGTAACGATTGGGCAGCACAGAATTTTTCCTTCATCCAAAACTACAGATTTTCCCTCAAAACGTGACGATTGTACCAACACGTCTGCATTTTTCATATATGCGTAGGGATTTTCCCGTGCCCCTATAAATTCAAAACAGTCTTGCACTCCCAATTCTTCTCGTTTTTTTTCTAATTCTTCCTTTAAACTTCCGATTCCTAAAACGACCCAATGAAACTTCACTCTAGATTTTTTCAATTCCAAAGCTGCTTCCAGTGCAAATTCAAATCCTTTTTGCGCATTCAGTCTTCCAATTGATACGATATTCAACACATCTCTTTTAAATTCAGGCGGATAAAATTCTTTTGCCAAGTTTCTTATAACCTGAGAAGATGTCAGGTTGGGTAAAACCACAAATTTTTCTGCAATGCTAGGGAAGTTTTTCTTCAGGTCTTTGGCACACAAATCAGATATCGTTACCACCTTGTCTACTTTTTCAAAATACTCAAGGTCCATTTCTTTAAAATGTCCAAGCTGGGAATATTCATTATGTACCCATGCAATCTTCTTTGTAGCCTTTACTTTATCTACAAGAAAATATGTTTGTTCGCGCTGCATATAAGCGATTGCCACATCGTATTCTTTTGTAAGTTCTGGTATGATTTTTTTGTAAAAATGCTCCCATCTGTATTGGCGGCTTTTCGCAACAGAGTTTGTTTTTTTACGGGAAATAAAAGTTCCTATCATATGAACAACCGAAAGATATGGATGTTTCAACGCCTCTGTTTTGTTGTTATCATACAGTGTATATAATTTATTGCAATTCGAGATGATATTCACCTCTTTGGGAACTTGCTTTAAGAACATTCCTTCATTCTGAAACAGCAGCAAATCCACATTATACCGATCATAATCCAGCAACTGTAATAAGTTTACTAGGCTTCTCTCAGCTCCACCATTTCTTAGGCTACTCATTACAAATAAAATGTTTCTTTTTTCCATTACTCCTGCTCTTTCCTCCCCATTCTTCTTTTATTTCGTCGGCAAGGTAATCCAAGAGCCAAATTTTTCATCCCATTCTGCCGGTTCAAAGCGTTCGAATCCACTCCAATGGAAAAATGTGATCTCCCCGAAATACACTTTGCCATTGATGTCGTAAAAGTCAATCCGCGCTTCCGGCAATCCCTTTGACAAGATCTCCGCATATTTCTTCATTTCATCCAATCCCTTAGGCCGTTTGATTTTATCCCACTCTTTGGAGTTTGGATGACCATTCGTAAAAGGCAGATGGTTAAAATCCATATCAAAGAAATCGAACTTTGTCTCTTCGTTCGGATTCGTGCGATCCGATGCAATAAACATTGCCTTTGCTTCACCGTCAAAAGCAAAAATCTTATAATCCTTTAACTCATAGCCCGATTCATCGACCATGTATTCTTCTGCGATAATTCTGCGCTTTACATTCTTATATGGCCATTCTCTATTTTGCATATAATAGTCGTTCTTTAGGCTCTTCTCGATTTTCTTTTTTGCCACCGTCATATCCAGTTTTGATTTATCTGTGCAAATAACCAATCCTCCGGAATCATGTGTACACTTCAGAACAAACTGATTCGGTAGCTTTGAAAAGTCTATATCATCAAAACGATCCCATACACCCAGTGTCTTAATAATATGTTCTTCTCCAATTTTAGATGCTACATATTGCTTTACTTCATACTTATCCACCATCATCGTATATTCGGGTTTTCTGTCATAAAGCTTCAGCCACTGGAGTTTTTCGCTATATGTTTTCGGACTGTTCAAATCCAGCGGGTATCCAAACACATTCTTAAACTGCATTTTCAAGAACTCTTCATCGCTCATATTCTTGAAAAAACCATGCTGTGCCAATATAATCGTTCTTTTCTTAGGACTTTTTAGAACCGCTATTCCTTTTTTGATTATATTACTCATTTTTCAATTCCTTTCCGCATACACTATATGCCAATTCTCTCCACTTTCGACAGATCGTTTCCAGTTTCAACCGTTCTGTTGCAATCTCAGCATTTTTGCCCAATTCATTTCTCAAGTTTTCATCTTCTATCAATGCCATAATTTTTTCAGACAGCACATCAACATTCCCGATTGGTACAAGGAAACCGCTTCTGCCATCATCAATTAACTCTGAGGGACCACATTCACATCTTGTAGAAATACAGGGCAAACCTGCGTGCATTGCTTCACACAGTACATTCGGAAATCCCTCATAAAATGATGAAAGCACAAACACTTTGGCTTTTTTCATTTCAAGAAATGGTGTATGCGTCACACCGCACAATTTTACATTTTCCTCAAGATTTTCTTTCCTTATTAAATTTTGAAGTTCCTCTCTACGATTTCCTTGCCCAAAAATCTTCAACTTCCAAGACGGATGTTTTTCTGCCACCGCTTTGTAGGACTTAATCAATGTCACAAAATCTTTCTGTTTTTCCAATCGACCTACTGAAATCACCGTATTTTCTTTTTCAATATCCTGTCCCACACATTGTTTGCCCATCTCGTCAAAGTCCAAGGGGTTTTCCAGAACCACAATCTTTTTTTGTAAATATGCTGGATAAAATGATTTCATCTCATTCGTCTGTACACAGATGGTATCCGCAAATCGATATAAGAAGCATGTGATTTGAAAAACATATTTAGGATATTTCCGTAAAAGATTATTTCTGTCGCAAACAATTACCTTTGTCCTCGACATAAGCCCTGCTAAAATCAGCATAAAATTGCATCTGCTCAAAAAGGAAATTGCCACATCCGCTTTTCTCTGATCCAGATATCTACAAGTCGCATGGAAATCATAAATCCACTCAAGGAATTTACCCTTTCCGTTATAATTGACTTTATTTAGCTTAACACCGTCTGCCACACTATAAAACTGTGGCCGTTTTTCATAAGATGTAACACTGACATCTTCACCATGTTCGGCAAAGTTAGCTGCAAGATTCGTTAAGACATGCTCTGCCCCACCACTAGAGAGGCTACTAATATAAAAATCCACTTTCATTTGCTTTGTATTACTCCGTTTCTGCTTTCCCGTTCTTGCAGTACGGTATTATAATCTACGACATCACCCGCATAGACGCGCAACATTTGATCTACTACAATATCCCAATTATATCTATCTAAGATATAAGGTGCCGCTTCTTTCTTATATTTTCTCACAAGATTTTCGTCATCCAAAAGCATCTGTAATTTCTTCTGAAGGTCTGTTTCATTTCCTTTTTCAAAGGACAGGGCCTTGTCATGTACTACCTCTGTGTTTTCTGGAATGTCGCTAATCAAACAGCAATTGCCATAACTCATAGCTTCCAACAAAGCATTAGCCATTCCTTCCAAGTTACTCGGAAGCGCAAAGATGTAAGCATTGCTGTAAAGTTCCTGCACCTCTTGTCCATACACATAACCCGTGAAAATTATTCGTTCGTCTCCCTCTGCTAATGCAAGGAGCTGATTATAGTAATCCTTGTTCGACTCCGATCCTCCAGCGATTACAAGTTTCCTATCACTTGAACATTCTCTAAATGCCTTAATTAAATACTGAAGCCCTTTTTCCGGCACAATTCTTCCCAATGATAGAATATATTCATTCTTTTCTAATCCGTATTTTTCTTTAATAATTTCCGGTGCATGGCTTTTGGGCTTATCAATACCATTCGCAAATAGAATCGAATTCACTCCATATTTTGTGTCAATATATTCTTTCATGTTTTTGGAAAGCACCAAACACACATCTGCTTTTGTTGCAGCCATTCGCTCTCCAAATTCAAGGTATTTTGATGCAAACCCGCCCCACTTATCTCTTTGGCTATCTATACCATGTAGCGATGCCACTACTCGTAACCCAAAAAGTTTAGCAAGTGGAATCATAGCACATGATCCTGACGCACGGAAACTCACACAATCATACCGGCTGAATGCTGCATGAATTGTTGCAAGAAAAGAATAAATCGGAACACACGCCGCTCCCTTTACTGTTGGAACCGTTACTATATTAATTCCTTTATATTTTTTCAGCTTCTTGCCATCAAATTCTTTTCCAAAAACATTGTGACCGCCACGGTTATATACTGTGACATCATTTCCTCTTTGCACCATCCGAACCGCATGTTGCTCTACGCCTTTCTCTATTCCACCTTCGTTTGATGGTATACGCTTATGACCAATTATTGCAATTTTCATTACTCCACCCTCAACTAATTAATCTCTCTGGAAAATGTCTCTCGTATAAACCTTCTCTTCCACATCATCAAGACACTTATCATATCTGTTTGCGATAATGGCCTGGCTGCGCTTCTTGAACTCATCCAGATCGTTTACCACAACGCTGCCAAAGAACTTTTCGCCATTTTTCAGAGTCGGCTCATAGATAATAACCGTTGCACCCTTGGCTTTAATGCGCTTCATGACACCCTGAATGGAGCTCTGGCGGAAGTTATCACTGTTGCTCTTCATGGTCAGACGGTAAACGCCAACTACAACTTCTTTTTCCTTGCTCTCATCCCAACTGTCATTCGCTTCATAAGCACCAGCAATTTCAAGCACACGATCCGCAATAAAATCTTTGCGCGTACGGTTTGATTCCACGATTGCTTCAATCAGGTTTTCCGGTACATCTGCATAGTTTGCCAGCAACTGCTTGGTGTCTTTCGGCAGGCAATATCCACCATAACCAAAGGATGGGTTGTTATAGTGACTGCCGATACGTGGATCGAGGCAAACACCGTTGATAATCTGCTGGGTATTCAGTCCCTTCATCTCGGCATAAGTATCCAACTCGTTGAAGTAGCTGACACGCAGAGCCAGATATGTGTTGGCAAACAGCTTGACTGCCTCTGCCTCGGTGAAGCCCATGAACAGCGTGTCGATGTTTTCCTTGATGGCACCCTCCTGAAGCAGTTCTGCAAAGGTGTGCGCAGCCTTCACCAGCCGAGCATTCTCCACGTCGGTACCGACAATAATGCGGCTCGGATACAGGTTGTCGTAGAGTGCCTTGCTCTCGCGCAGGAACTCCGGGCTGAAGATGATGTTGTCACAGTGGAACTTCTCACGAACCGATGCAGTGTAACCAACCGGAATGGTACTCTTAATCACCATGATGGCTTCCGGGTTATACTCAATTACCAATTTGATAACAGCCTCAACTGCGGATGTATCAAAGAAATTCTTCTTACTATCGTAATTTGTAGGTGCAGCAATGACCACGAAATCTGCATCGGAGTATGCTTCCTTAGCATCCAAAGTTGCTGTCAGATCCAGTTCTTTTTCTGCCAGATATTTCTCAATGTATTCGTCCTGAATCGGAGACTTCCGATTGTTGATCAGTTCAACCTTCTCCGGGACGATATCCACAGCCGTAACATGATGATGCTGGCTCAACAGCGTAGCAATGGAAAGTCCTACATAGCCTGTGCCCGCCACTGCAATTTTCAAATCCTTAAATTCTCTCATAATACTTATCTCCTCATCTGTTTTTTCTTCTGTTTATATTTACCCTCACTTTGAAAACACGCTTTTTACATACTCATAGCTGTTAATATCGCCAATGTCATAACGCTTACCCGGCATCCTATAAGCGTGCATCGGGGTCTGCTTGCTCAGCCATGCTGCAAAACTACCCGGTGCGTCATAACCGCAGCCGTTGTCCAGTGCTTCCTGAATGCGTTTTACATCCTCACTGCGATAGCAATAGAACGGCGGAACCGCCAGATTGCCTTTCGGCTCCTGTGGCTTTTCCTCATAGGATGTAATCAGGTTATTATCATCCACTGTGATGATTGCCGTTTTCTGCTGTTTTTTCAGTTCATTTTCCTCGTGGCACATCACGCAGGAAGTTTCTTTTTCCTTTGCAAAATCCACGAAAGCGGAAAGGCTGAAGTCCAGCACGTTATCACCGGCCATGACCAGCAGATCATCGGAAATATTCAGCATTTCAACTGCAAGCTGAATATCCTTGACAGCGCCCAGACGCGTTTCATTTGTGCTGGTTCCATCATCAATCACCGTGATCTCATAAGGACGAACTTTTTTCTTATTATTTTTCCAGTCCTCAAAGTGCTGTGCAAACTTGTGATTGGAAATCACTACAAATTCATCAATATCAGTGGTTTCCACTAAATCGTCCACCAGCCAGTCGAGAATGGATTTCTCGCCAACCTTCAGAAGCGGCTTCGGAAAATTCTCTGTCAGCGGATAAAGCCGAGTGGCATATCCTGCTGCTAAAATCAAACATTTCATCTATGGTTTCCTCACTCATGTATTTCTATCGGCAGTCCGTCTGGGTCATGAAAGAATGTCATTTTATCTTTCGTGTAGGTATCAAATCGAACTGGTTCGCACTCTATTCCCAGCGATTTCAGTTCTTTGACCGTTTCTTCTACGCTTTCTACTCGAAATGCCAGATGCCGCAACCCACAGGCTTCTGGACGGTTCACTCTTTGGGGAGAGTTCTTTTCTGCAAATATCTCAAGTTCTGTGTGTTCATCTACTCGAAGATCCAGCTTCCAGTCACCACGCTCTGCCCGGTAATTTTCCCGAATCACTTCAAAGCCGAGCTTCTGAACATAGAACTCTCTCGCCTTTTCAATGTCGGAAACAATTATAGCGATATGATGTATCGAACTCAGTTTCATAACTCCACACCATCTGCGCTCTCACACAAGTGGAAGCTATACTTTCCTTCCAGTTCCGGGAAAGCTTTCAGATATTCTGCTCCGACCTTTGCCTCAATTTCTTCTGCTTTGTTCGGATCAATCAATGCCATGCAACAACCCTTGAAACCTGCACCGGAGAACCGGCCACCGTAGATTCCATCGGTATCTGTCATGATCTCATACAGTTTTTTCAGTTCATCGCAACCACACTCATAGCTATAAATCGAGGACTTGCCGCTTTCAAAAACAAGCTGACCATAGCCTTCCAGATCACCTTTGCGCCACAACTCTGCACCGTTTTCTGCACGAGCGAATTCGCTGTAATAATGCTCTGCCCTGCGCCGCCACAGTTCCGGCAGGCGATCCTTATAGCTTTCAAATACTTCAAACGGCACATCCCGCAAGCGGGTATTGGCAAAGGTGTCATAATCCATCCCTGCATAACCCATCAACGCATAAGCCGCTGCTTTGCATTCATCCTGCCGCAGGTTGTATTTGGAGTTTTTCAAGGAGCGTTCCAGGCCAGAGAAGAAAATTGCTACTTTGTAAGGTTTCATTGTCTCGTTGGTCGGAATCAACTCGTAGCTGTCATCTTTCGTGTCGAGGTAAAGCAGATGGTTCTTCTTGGAAAGGACTTCACAACTCTGGTCAAGCTTGCCACAAGAAACACCTACATACTGGTTTTCTGCGGCTTTTGCAGTGAGAATCATCTCCATCGGTTCCAGATGAATACCGTTAACTTTGCACAGTGCCGACAGAAAGCAGATAATAACCGCTGCCGAAGAGGAAAGACCACCAATCGGCAGACTTCCTTCGATGATGCCGGACAGACCAACTTTCAGCCGGTACTTCTCGCTCAGCATCTTTGCTGCGCCACGCAGATGGTCAGCCCAATCTCCTTCTTTTTCCTCTGGCACTGCATTCACGAAGAACTGCGCACGTTTCGGGAAATTCAGCGACTGCAATTCCACAACACCATTGTGTTTCGGATGGTATGCCATGTGGATGCCCTTATTAATTGCCAAACCATTGATCTTGCCATACTGGTGATCAATGTGAGCTCCAAGCGGGCTGATGCGGTACGGACAGAAAGCTACACCATACGGTTCCTGATGGTATAATTCCTTATAAACCTCAACACACTTCATTTATCTGATTTCCTATTCTTTCTTATTTATAAAATTCTGCATACCACTCAGCGAACTTCCTCAGACCAGTTCTCAGACTTGTACTCGGCTTATACCCGAAATCACGCTCCAGTGCGCTTGTATCTGCATAGGTCACAGGCACATCACCCGGCTGCATTGGAACGAGTTTCTTGTGTGCTTCAAAGTCATAATCTTCCGGCAGCACTTTTGCCCGAACCAGTTCTTCCTGCAAAATCTGTACGAAATCCAGAAGGTTCTCAGGATTCTGATTGCCAATGTTGTAGACTGCATACGGAGGAATTGGCAGACCATCTTCTCCATTTCTGCGTTCCGGTGCGCCCTGCATGACACGAACAACACCTTCCACAATATCGTCCACATAAGTAAAGTCACGCTTGCAGTTGCCATAGTTGAAAATCTGAATCGTCTCACCTTTCAGCAACTTATTAGTGAAACCGAAGTAAGCCATATCCGGGCGGCCAGCAGGCCCATATACCGTAAAGAAGCGCAGACCCGTAGACGGAATGTTGTAGAGTTTGGAATATGCGTGAGCCATCAGCTCGTTAGATTTCTTAGTTGCCGCATACAAAGAAACTGGATTATCTACCTTATCATCTGTGCTGTACGGAACTTTCTTATTGCTGCCGTAGACAGAAGAACTAGACGCATAGACCAGATGTTCTACCGGAGTATGTCCCTCATCGTAGGAATGACGGCAAGCTTCCAGAATGTTATAGAAGCCAATCAAGTTTGCTTCTACATAAGCGTCTGGATTCGTAATAGAGTAACGAACGCCCGCCTGTGCGCCGAGATTGACAACGATCTGCGGCTTATACTGCTCAAAAATAGTTGTGATTGTTTCCTTATCTGCTAAGTTTCCTTTTACAAAGCTGAAATTTTCAAACTTGTTCAGTTCATCCAGTCTCGCTTCTTTCAAGCGAACGTCATAGTAGTGGTTCATGTTATCCAGTCCCACAACCTTTGCTCCCTCTACGGTTGTGAGAATCCGTTTCGCAAGGTTCGAGCCAATAAAACCAGCCGCACCCGTAATAAAAATGCTTGTGTTTTTCAAGTCGATTTTCGTCTTGTTTTCCATCATCGTTTCATCTTTCCTCCCACATCAAAGTACTTTTGAATTATTATTTACAAACAGCAAACAAGCCCACGGCGGATCACTCAATTGCAATCCACCGTAGGCTCGATTCGTTCTCCTTAATTTTTTACTTGCTGCTCATTTTGTGGGTCAAAACAGAGCTGCACCAAAGCCTCCCACTTATAACCTCTGGATTTCAGCTTCTCCGCAGCCTGTCAGCAAATAAATACTTTTGTTGAACGAGTCGAGCCGTCAAAACCCTTTAGTTATCGTGGTTTTTCTTGGTTGACCCTATTATATCTCTAGCCCCCTTCTTCTCAATAGTCGGAACAACCTTTTGACGGATACCAGCATATTCAATGGTTTTGTCATACTCTGCACCGCTCACATGATGGCCTGCTCTATTGTAGCAAGTTATATCACAACCATTCTGTGCCATTCGGGTGCATAACTCTTTTACAACAATCTCTATCCCGCCTTCACGCGAAAGACGTTTCTGTCCGAAAACCGCAAGTCTGATTTTTTCTTCCATTACTTCTCTCCAACCGTCATTCCATAGTCTCTATTCTTGTCCTAGGCTTATACACAATCCCAGCAGTTCTTTTCCTTAAATTGTCATGCTCGTCTTTCACTATTCACCTTTCCTATTTCATAGCACAACAACAAGCCTGTATACAGATTGCAGCAACAATCTATACGCAGGCTTGTCCTCGTACCTCCTTATTCTGTTTTCTGCTCTATCAGCTTTCGCTGTGGTGGGTTAAGTATAGAGCGCAACCAGAAGCCATTAACCCCTGAAAACACGCTGGCCATAACGCACCATGACAGGCAGAAACAAGTTGAGGTGAAAAGGTCAAGCCGCGCAAACCCGCATGAAATCAGGCTTTTCTCTGGTTGTCCATATTATTTCACACTCCCCATCTGGATTTAAGTAAACCGTTCCACCGAGTTTATGAATCTCCTGATAAAAATGGCCTGCAAATGGTCCAATACGGCAAGCCATTATGTAAACAATTGGGTGAGGGATGTGATTCTTCTTGATATGCTCACAGCAAGCCTTCAGTGCAGCTACATCATAGTAAATCGCTTGAGCAGGGCCAATCTGTGGGACGTCAATCTTAAAGCAATGTGCATTGTGAAGCTCAAATTCATGGTCATTGATTTTAGTCACACCATCAAATTTAGTTTCATCCATGCAGCCGTCACCGTTGGCTTTGCAGGCAACGTGATATTTAATGTTTTTCTTGTTCTGGTGGTGCTCTGTGAGCTTGTACACAAAGGTCTCATAGCCGCCATACGCACCCAACGACTTCGCACCCACAAGATATACATGTTGAACGTCTTTCCTTGATTCCATTCCTCTATCCATCCTTTTAACTTTTATATCTATGTATCATCCTTAACTTCGGATGATTCCAACCTTTTAAAGCATCCCCCGCACTTTATTCGCTCCATCGAGTTTTTGCCGTCCCAACCCAATCTTTTACTCCCCATGCCCCAACAAACATACCTTGAAGGTCTTAAAAATAATCTTCCAATCCACCCAGAAGCTGCGCTCCTTGACATACTTCACATCAAGATCCATCCATTCCTCAAAGGAGAGGTCGTTACGATGCGGGGCGATCTGCCAATAGCAGCTCAAGCCGGGGGTCACATACAGGCGCTGCTTTTCGTAGTCGCCATACTGTTCTACCTCGCGGGGAAGTGCCGGGCGGGGACCGACAATGCTCATATCGCCCTTCAGGATGTTCCACAGCTGGGGCAGCTCATCGAGGCTGGTCTTGCGGATAAACTTGCCCACACGGGTAATGCGGGGGTCGTCCTTGATCTTGAACACAGGACCATCCATCTCGTTCTGGTCAAGCAGGTCATCCAGCTTTGCCTCTGCGTTGGGGCACATAGAGCGGAACTTATAGAACTTGAAGGGCTTGCCGTTGCGGCCGATACGCTCCTGACTGAAGACAGGACCCGCAGACGGGTCATCCACCACAATTGCGATTGCCGTAGCCAGCATAACCGGCGACAGCACCACCAGCGCCAGTGCAGACAGGATCACATCCTGCGTTCTGCGGTCAATCCAGTAAAGACGATGATCCTTCAGATTTTGCTCTCGGTCGATCTCGACCGGCTTTTCAATCGTAATCGCTGCCATTTCCATCTCACACCCCATTTTTCCATAATACTTAAACGCATCCCTTGGATGGTAAAACCAATTTATAAAGTGTGATGCCCACACTCTTCCAAGTCTTTTCCCTTACTGTCGTACCCTTTCGGCGCAACAATCATATTTCTACTTTTCTCCGTTTTATTGAGTACACCTGTCTTGCTTTTGCAATCATTGAAGTGTCGCCTTGTATTGCCGTGTTCACAAAGTGTGGTTATCATCTATTTTCTAAGTGTTGCTTTGTAGTGCGATGTCCATTTTCAATTCATTAACCCCAAGTCGACATCTTCGCACCTTTACTCAATACATCAGCACTTAGTTCTTATTTATCGCAATCCCGTTGTTTTTGTATGATATTATCATTGCAACTACCTTTACTTAACACTTCAGCACTTAGCGTTTCTATATGTACCCTCGTTTTGCTTTTTGTACTGCCAATAGTGGAATTTTTTCATGCTATTGAAAAAAACAGCATTTTTGCATGATACATTTATCCATTTTTGCTATGTATCTCCCACCATCCATACAACCATCAAAACTCAACTGATTCTTTGGAGTAGACATTTGTCGGGGCCGCAATCACAACAAAATCCGCATCCGAATAAGCAGCCTTTGCATACATCCAAGGTTTCAGGCGGACCTAGATTTTTTCGATGTAATCATCCAGAATCGGAGACTTCCGGTTGTTGTGCTGGGAAAGCAGAGTCGCAATCGACAAACCAACATAGCCTGTACCCGCAACAGCAATCTTATAATTTTTCATTTTCTCCTCCTACGCTTTTCAAATCTATTTCACATAGAGTCCCAGACAACACAAATAGCGGATAGGTTCTCACACCTGTCCGCTGGCTGTCACCCCACCCTCATGGTCGAGATTTCTTCCTGTGCGGCATTTCTGCCGCTCAGAAGGATCAGTCGTTCATTCTTCGGGTAAGAAAATATGAACTTCGAGTCGCGGAGCCTTTCATTCTCTGCCGTACCCTTGTCCCTATTATGACAGCCGCGTATTATATCTCTAGCCCCCTTCTTCTCAATAGTCGGAACAACCTTTTGACGGATACCATCATATTCAATTGTTTTGTCATACTCTGCACCGCTTACATGATGACCTGCTCTATTGTAGCAAGTTATATCACAGCCATTCTGTGCCATCCTGGTGCAGAGTTCTTTTACAACAATCTCTATCCCGCCTTCACGAGAAAGCCGTTTTTGTCCGAAAACCGCAAGTCTGATTTTTTCTTCCATTACTTCTCTCCAGCCGTCATTCCATAGTTTCTATTCTTGTCCTAGGCTTATACACAATCCCAGCAGTTCTTTTCCTTAAATTGTCATGCTCGTCTTTCACTATTCACCTTTCCTATTTCATAGCACAACAACAAGCCTGTATACAGATTGCAGCAACAATCTATACGCAGGCTTGTCCTCGTACCTCCTTATTCTGTTTTCTGCTCTATCAGCTTTCGCTGTGGTGGGTTAAGTATAGAGCGCAACCAGAAGCCATTAACCCCTGAAAACACGCTGGCCATAACGCACCATGACAGGCAGAAACAAGTTGAGGTGAAAAGGTCAAGCCGCGTAAACCCGCATGAAATCAGGATTTTTTCTGGTTACTAACATTATTTCACACTTCCCATGGACGGTAACTACAACTCTTTTACCAAACATCTTCGGCAGCCATGTAAAGAAGGCCGGCCTCTCTGCATCGGGTGCTCAACAACAGTTTTACGAAGCAGGTGATAAACTCATGGATTCTCATTGTTTTCTCTTGTTTTTCGCCATCTCCTCAAAACTTCTGAAAAAGCTGTGCCAATTTTGTGCCGCAGGGGCCAAAAGTTCGGCGTTTTAGTTCATATATAGTTCATATAACTGTAAAACACGACCGGTTTTAGTGCCCCATATAGTGTGCAAAGCAGGTTCTTTTTGATGATGCTACGTCAGTATGGTTTATCGGCCGCACATTTCCCTCTTCCTTATCTCCAACAGCACTCCGGTCAAAATCACCAGCGAGCAAAGCAGGGTCAGCCACCAGTTTTCGGTAAAGCCGGCGATCAGGTAGCCAACAGCACACACGGCAATGACCACAAAGGCGTACTGCATCTGGGTTTGCACATGGTTGATATGGTTGGACTGGGCACCGGAGCTGGACATGATGGTAGTATCAGAAATAGGCGAAATATGGTCACCGCAGACAGCACCAGCCAGGACAGCCGCTACAGAAATGATCATCATGGTCGGGTCCAGTTCAGCAAACATGTTGACCACGATGGGCACAAAAATAGCAAAGGTGCCCCAGCTGGTGCCGGAAGAAAAGGCAATAAAAATTGCAATGCAGAAGATGACCAGCGGCACAAAGTTCATCAGGCTGGAATTCAGATTGATGGCCGAACGTACAAAGGTACCGATACCCAGGGCGTCCGTCATACCTTTCAGAGTCCAGGCCAGCACTAAAATCAGGATGGCGGGCATCATAAGCTTGCCACCTTCGGGAACGGAATTCATAAAATCCTTGAAGCCGATGACACGGCGCGGCAGATACAGAAGCAGCAGGAATCCCACTGTGACCAAACCGGCAAACACCAACGCTTCCGAAGAAGAACAGTTGGCAAAGTCCTCCACCAGATTCTGGCCTCCGTTCAGGTGGCCGGTCCAGATCATAGCTGCGATTGCCGTTGCAATCATGACGACCATGGGCGCAATCAGATCGATGACCTTGCCTTTGGCGTATTTGCCGCCCTCGGTCGGGTCTTTTGTTTCCTGGTTCTGGAACTCTTCCCCGCCGGAGGTGAACAGATCACCTTTGGCCGCGTTCTCTTCATGCTTTTTCATCAGGCCGAAATCGAAGCCTACAATGGAGGTGAAGAACACCATATACAGGGTTAAAATTGCATAGAGGTTGAACGGAATGGTTTTAACGAACATCTCAAAACCGGACATGGAGCTGCCCGCCGGAACGTAAGAGTTGACGGCTGCCGCCCAGGAAGAAATCGGCGCAATGATGCAGACTGGCGCGGCGGTTGCATCAATGATATACGCCAGCTTGGCGCGGGAAACCTTGTACTTATCTGTGACAGGGCGCATGACAGAGCCAACCGTCAGGCAGTTGAAGTAGTCATCCACAAAAATCAGCGCACCGAGCAGAGAGGTCGTTACCAAAGCGGAGCGCTTACTTTTCAGGTGGCTGGAGGCCCACTCACCGTAAGCGCGGGTGCCGCCGGATTCCTGCATGAGCATAACGATCATGCCCAAAAGGATCATGAACATCAGAATGGAAAAATCCACACTATCGATCATTGTGTTAAACAGCGTATCAAACGCAATCCACGGGTGGAATTCTGCCGCCAACAGTGCGCCAAGGGCACACCCCGCAAACAATGACAAATACACTTCTTTGGTCAGCAGTGCCAGCGCAATCGCCACAATGGGCGGCATCAGTGACCACCATGTTCCTACAAACATCCTTAATTCTTCCTTTCCTCTTTTGATCTAATCAAAGTTATTTTAACATATTGTCCATGCAGATTCAATACGTAAAAAATAATATATCCTAGATAGCGTTGTTTATTTTTCCCCTTCTCATTCTCTTTCTTTTGACGCAAGCTGCACCCAAGAATCAGATTTTTTTGCCAGAAATCGATATTTTTTGGTGTATGCCAATACCATCTTGCTGCACTCTATGCTATAATAAAGTCAAATGCCATATAAAAATTGGCCACTACCGCCATTTTTGTCCTATTTTGTTATTTGCTATGCCCAACATCCCGGACCGGACTACAAACGTTCCCCAGAAATCCGCGCCGCAAAGTCAAAAAAGGAGGGCCCACCATGTTCGTCCAGAAAGTACCACATATCAAGGACCAGTTTTTGACGCAGGAACGCGCCAGCATGGAGCTGGAAAGCGGTCAGATTGCCGTGGGTTGGTATACCAACGAGCAGGACAGCCAGTCTGTTGTACACTCTCACCCGTATTATGAGCTTGTACTGCCCCTGGTGGGCAGCAACGTGCGCTATTCTGTGGACGGCAACATTTATGATATAAACCTGGGGGAAATGATCATCTTCCCTGCCCGGTGCTACCATGCGGGCATGTTCAATATCACGGATAAGATTTCTGAACGTCTGATTGCCCAGATCAACGCCGAGCTATGGCAGGAAGCCCTGCTGGCCAGCGGGCTGGCTGCCCCCACCTGGCTGGGGCAGCTGGTGATCCTGGATGCAGACGCCGTCACCGCATGGGATCTACGCGGCTTATTTGAGCGGATGGCCCAGACCGCTTACTTACACGGCAGCACCCAGCACATGGTGCAGCGGTGCGAGCTGGTGGAGCTTTTGCTGCTGATGGACCAGATTGTGGCCGAGCGCCGCACGGCACCGCCCAGCGCTACAAGTGCCCTGGTTGCCAAGGCCGTTGCTTTTTTGCAGGCCAATTATACCGACCCGAACCTAACCGTTGGCAGCCTTGCCAAATATACCTACACCAGCCGGGAGCATTTGTCCCGCGCGTTCAAAACCTACACGATGGAAAGTGTACACGGCTATTTGACCAACCTGCGCATGCAGCATTGCCGCCGTGCCATTGCAGCCGGCGCCAGCGTGCTGGATGCCTGCAATGCCAGCGGTTTTACCAATTACACCAGTTTTTTGAAAACTTTCCGCAGTTTATACGGCATTACGCCGTCCGAATATCGCAACCAGCTGCGGCGTACGCCGGAGCGGGTTCACTCTACCCCATAAACAATGTAAGCCGCCCGATATCAAGTCTTGGACAACTTTTTTCCCAAATAAATTTGAAAAAGGCACAAAAACAGGCTCATCAAAGCCAAAGCAGTTTTCAATCTGTCCTTGGCTTTGATGAACCTTTATTCAAGGCAACACCGCACAATTCCCGCCTTACGGCTTAAGCACCGATCCGGCATCTGCCGTACCTCGCTCGCCGTATCGGCACTTAGAATTATGCGGTATTGCCTTAACGCAAAATCCCGCTGTGTTTGTAGAAATAGACCATATTTTCGACTTTTCAGATACACCCTAAGGAAAAAAGAAGGATAAACCGGCCCGAAAAGCGGAAAATGAAGTTGATGAAAGAATTGGAATGAAAACCTCAAGGCACAATACAATATGCAGCTTCTAACCGCCAAGGAAAAAACTCAAAAGCAAGTTATTGGCTTTTCCTGATGTTTTTTCCTCTTTTGCAAGTGGCATGCGGCAGTCCATCGAAGTTTTTTCCGCTGGCTAAACGCTGTTCCTAATATTCAACATGCTTCGCATATTCACTCTTCTGCTGGTTTACTTTTTCACATCTTTTGCTCGCCCCTACTTTGTGCTTGCTCAACTCTTAATTCACATTTTTTGGGCACAAACAGCTTTATGCAGTCGGTTCCTTCCAATTTCAACAGCTGGATTTTTCGCTCAACACCACCCGCATAACCGATCAGGCTGCCGCTGGCACCCACCACACGGTGGCACGGGATGATGAGCGAAATGGGGTTATGTCCCACGGCTCCGCCCACCGCCTGGGCGGACAGGCGCGCCGTGCCATGCTTTGCCGCAAGCCGGGCGGCCAGCGCGCCGTATGTTGTCGTTTGCCCGTATGGGATTTGCAGCAGCAGCGCCCACACTTCCTGCCGGAAGTCTGACCCGATGGGATGCAGCGGCGGCATAAAATCCGGCATTTTTCCGCTGAAATACACATCCAGCCAGCGCTTTGCTTCGGTCAAGGGCGGGGTTTCGCGCTCCGTGCTCTGTGGGGCCAGGCCCGCCGCATAATACTTTGCGCGGTCAAACCACAAACCGGTCAGGCCCACTTCATCCGCTGCCAGCAGAATTTCCCCCAAGGGGGACTGATAATGCGCGGTGAACATCATAGCATCTACCCTTTCTGTTATACTTTTGATGTTTTCTCCGTGTGGGAACCAGCGGGTGCTGCCTTTTTGGCCGGGGCTTTCTTTTTGGGGGCATAATCCTTCAACCCCGGCACCGCGCCGCCCGCGGCGGCCCATAGGTAAAGGCTCGCCACGCTGCAATAAGGGCTGAACCGCCTGCGGTACTTTTCAAACAGTTTGCGGTCAATTTTACGGTGATGGTACACCATGCGCAGCCCGCGCTGGATGGCAAGGTCATCATAGCTGAACACATCGGGCCTCTGCATGCAGAAAAGCAAAATCATCTCCGCTGTCCACACGCCAATGCCTTTCAGGGCACTTAACTCCCGGATCACTTCCTCATCCGGCTTCTGCCAGATGCCCTCCAAATCAAACTCACCGTTCTGGATTTTTCGTGCAAAGTCCGTGATGTACTCTGCCTTGCGGCAGCTGATGCCAAGCAGCTGTAATTGCTCGTTCCCTGCTTCCAGAATATGCTCGGCATCCACCGTGCCAAGGGCACCCCGCATGCGCTGCCAGATGGTAGCCTGCGCCTTGGTGGAAATCTGCTGCCCCACAATATGGTGCACCACGGCAGAAAACAGGTCTGTATCCACCTCGCGATTCACCCGGCCCACCTGGGCAATCACCGCCCCAAGTTTTTCATCTTTGCCGCTCAGGTATTCCGTTTCTTCCTGCCCGTATTGAAAGTACATGGTCTTTCCTTTCCTGTGTTCTTTTCGTGTTCTGTGTGTTGGTTTCTGCGTTTATCCTGCCATCATTATACCATGCTTTGCGCGGTTTGGGCATCGGCGGCGAAAGCGTATTTTTTTATGGCAATACCGCATAATTCTAAGTGCCGATACGGCGAGCGAGGTACGGCAGATGCCAAGCCAAAAGCGCAGATAATACTGGATGCTGCAAAGGTGAGCGCCGCCAGTGGCGGAAACAGCGAACCGAAGCAGGGGCAGCGGTCGCAGAGTGCGAGGGGCTTTTGCCCCCGAAGCACGATGCGGGTACCGCAACCCGACATTATCGAGCATTTTGGCAACGCAGATGCCGTGCCGCAGCTGCCGGAGCGGTGCTTAAGCCGCAAGGCGGGAATTGTGCGGTGTTGCCTTATCTCCACTTTCCCCCGATACAACAGCCAGCCGCCCCACCGTGGAACATTCCCACAGGCAGGGCGGCTGGCTGCTTTTATTTTTGTTCGTTTATGGGTTCAGTGCGCGGTGGATCAACACGCGCAGGTTTTGTATGGGCGTTAGCGCGTCCGGGTGCTTGGAAACATAGCACAGCCCTATCAGCCCACCCGCCGCAGCGGAAAGCAGAGCCAGATCACAGTAATCATCCGGCAGGGCGGGGTTGATCTCCCCTTTTTGCCGCAGGGCTGCCATGGTTCTGTGCAGCACCCCACGCAGGGCTTGCACACACTCGTCCATACCGCGGAGGTTCTCCCGTGCGCCAATACTGGAAGCGATCACCTGATAGGTTCCCATCCGGTTGCCGGAAAGATCCTGCAGGTAGGCCATCACGGCGTCCTCCAGCTCTTGCAGGGTGGTGCATGGCTCCATCAATACGGCAATGCGGGCAATCTCGGTATCAAAGCAGTACAGGGCCATTCCCTGCAGGATCTCATCCTTGGAGGCAAAGTATTCATACACGGTGCCCTTGCCGATTCCGGCTTCGTCCGCGATCTGCTGCACCTTCATGGCGGCGGGGTTTACCCCCTTGGCAATCAGGCGCAAGGCGGCTTCGTACAGGGCGGTTTCGCGTTCTTTGCGGATATCTGGTGTCATTGCGGCGTCCCCTCCCCGTTTTCGGTATCGGGTTTACCGGACAGCTTTAAGTGGCGGTGCTCGGCGGTATCCGGTGTTTCGGGTTCCGGCTGGTTCTTGCCCTCTGCTGCGCGGCGGGCGGCAAATTCTGCGGCAAACTCGGCCGCATCATCGGGCAGGTCATCCATGCCGTCATCGCCCACATCAATGTTGACCGGCGGCTTGCGGTAGAAGAGATCATACATCACCGGCACAATAAACAGGGTCATCAGCGTTGCATAGGAAAGGCCGCCCACAATAACAATGGCCATGCCTTTGCCCATCTCGCTGCCGGCATCCTTGCTGAAGATCATCGTTACCATGGCAAGCACGGTGGTCAGGGTCGTCATCAGGATGGGGCGCATACGGGTGCGGCCGGTTGCCACCAGGGCATCGGTGCGCTCCAGCCCGCCAATGCGCAGCTGGTTGGCGTAATCCACAAACACAATGCCGTTGTTGACCACCACGCCCATCAGCACAAGGAAGCCCATGAGCGAAATGACCGAAAGCTGTTCGCCGCCAATCATCAGGCCGATCATGCCGCCGGTAAAGGCCAGCGGAATGGTGAACAGCACAATGAAGGGGGAAAGCAGGCTTTGGAACTGCGCCACCATGACAAAATAGACAAACAACAGTGCCAGGGCCATCATTTTGGCCATCTGCTGGATCATCTCGGTCACCTGGGTGGTTTCACCGGCAATTTCAGCGGTGCAGCCATCTGGCAGGTCCAGTGCTTCCAGCCGGGGGCTCAGATCACGGGAGATCAGGGCGGTGTTGTAGCCTTCGGCGGTATCGCTGGTCACGCTGATCTTGCGGGAGCCGTTTTCGCGCGCAATGGTCGCATAGGCGTTGCCGTTGGTGCGGGAGGCAAACTCGCCCAGGGTATGGGTCTCGTTCACGGTGTTGCCGTCATCGTCGGTGGTCGTTGTGATGAACTCCATCTGGAACAGATCGTCCAGGTTCGGGGTATCGGTCTTATCCACAATCGTCACATCATAGGTATCGCGGCCCACTTTCAGGGTGGTTGCGGTGGTATCGGTGCTGAGCTTTGCGGCGATCTGCTGGTACACCTGCGCCACCGTCAGGCCAAGGCGCATGGCTTTGTCCTTATCAATGACGATATGCACCTCCTCGTCGCCGGTTTCCTGCCCGTTGGAGACATTCTCGATGCCGTCCACGCTGTTCAGCAGGTCCATCACCTGCTGGCTGGCGGTGGTCAGGCTGTCCAGATTCTGGCCGTAGATGTCCACCTCCACGCCGCTGCCGGACAATGCGCTCATATCCATGCTGCTGGCGCTGATGTCAACTTCGCAGTTCAGGTCAGCGGTGTCATCGGCGATCTGCTGCTGGATGGCCTTGCTGTTGCTGGCGCCCTCGTCAGTCAGCAGAACATAATAGGTAAAGCTGGTGTTGTCCGTGGTGCCCTCAGTGCCGGTCATCATCAGCATGCTGCTGGTGCTGTCGCTGCCGCCGGACATGGCGCCCACCGTTTCCACGCCGTCAATGTTGGTAATGGCGTCCATCACGGCGTCTGCGGTGGCAAAGGCATCCTCTTTTTCGGTATCCGCAGGCACCGTTACCGCAATCGAAAGCTGGTTGGAGCCCATATCCGGGATGAGCATCACGCCCATGGTGGCAATGCGCCAGACCGATACGGCCAGCAGCACGATCGCCAGTGTGAGCGGGATGGCCTTGCGCTTTAAGCAGAAGCGCAAGAGCTTTTCGTACCCGTTCAGGAAACGGTCAAACCAGGGGTGCTTGATCTCTTTTTGCTTGCGCAGTACGGTGGAACCGGCGCAGGGCACCACGGTAAGGGCCACAATGAGGGATGCCAGCAGGCTGAACGTGATGGTCCATGCCATATCGGAAAGCAGCTCCAGCACCATGCCGGTGGTAAACACCATGGGCAGGAACACGCAGACCGTGGTCAGGGTGGAGGACACGATGGCCCCCGCCACCTGGCGTGCGCCCTGCACCGCAGCACGCGGGGCCGGAATGCCGCGCCCGCGCAGGCGGTAAATATTTTCGATGACAACGACCGAGTTATCCACCAGCATGCCAACGCCCAACCCCAAGCCGGACAGGCTGAGAATGTTCAGGGTAATGCCACTGAAATACATCATGACAATGGCAAACAGCACACTGAGCGGCATGCTGATGGCCACCACCAGCGTGGGGCGGATATCCTTTAAGAACAGAGCCAGCACGATGATGGCCAGCACAGCGCCTTCGATCAGGTTGGACATGACGCTGTTCACAATCAGCTTGATGTAATCGCCCTGATCCATGATGGTGGTCAGGTGCAGGCCGTCGTTTTCTGCCATCAGTTCTTTCATAGCAGCGGTGCTTGCGTTGGAGACAGACGAGGTGGAAGCCGTGGAGCTTTTATAGATTGAAAGCAGCACGGCGCGGTTTTTGCCCACCTTGGCGTAGCTGTCGTCCGCGTTATCGGTCAGTTCAATGTCCGCCACATCGGAAAGCCGCACATCGCCGATGCCGTCAATGCTGCACAGGACCATACTTTTCAGCTCATCCACATTGTCAAACGCATCGCCGATTTTTAAGATGTACTGGTTATCGTCCCCTTCCCCGCCGTCAATGTAACCGGCGGGCATAGAGAAGTTCTGCGCGGCGATCAGCTGCTTTAAGGTGTTCATGTTCAGCAGCTGGTCCAGATTGGCGCTTTTCAGCGCTTCCTCGCGGGCCGATTCATACTCTTCGCGGGCGGAGTCCAACTGGGTCTGGCCCGCTTCCAGCTGGGTGCGGCCGCTGCTGATCTGGAACTCGCCCAAACTGAGCTGGGCTTCGGTGCCGCTGAGCAGCAGCTGCACGGCCATATCGGCCAGTTGGGGGTCTGTCGGGTTGGCAGAAAGGCTTTCCAGCATCGATTGCAGCTTGCCGCGCTGATCGTTCAAATTGGCCAGCATGGCTTCGGCTTTGTCGATCTGGGTGTTCAGGGTGGTAATCGTCTGCTGTAGGGTTTGGCGCAGTTCCTCGGTGCTCTCGTTCAGGCTGGTTTCGGCTTCCTGCCGGGCTTTCAGCAGCACCGTTGCGTTCCGCAAGGCCGTCTGGGTGGTGGAAAGGGTGCTTTCATCACTCTTGTAACCATCCAGGGCTGCGCGCTGGCTGGTGGCAGTGTCCAGCTGGGTCTGTAAAGCCGCCTGTTCAGCTTTTTTGCTTTCGATTTCCGCGCGGATGGCATCCTGCTCTTCCGGGGCGGCGGTATCCAGCTGCTGTTCCAGCTGAACGATCTCGTTATCCTTCTGCTGCACCTGCACGGTCAGCGTCAGGATCTGGGCGTCCAGCGCGGCGCAGGCATCGCTGACGCTCTGCCCGCCGGTCAGGGCGGCAGCTTCGGTCTCAATGGCCTGCTGGGCGCGCTCGATGGAAGCCAGCATCGCGGCCATCTTGGTCAGGTCGCTCTTGGCTTCCTCCAAATTAGCGGGCATGGCATTTGCATCGTACTGGGGGTCATATTTTGCCAGAATCTCTTTGCAGGAAGCAAACAGTGCATCATCGATCGGCAGCGTCACTTCCGGCAGGCTGCTGGGGTCCACCTTCAGCTGGTTCAGCTTGCTCTGGGCGGTGTCCAGCTGGGTTTTCAGCCCCGCAATCTGCTCTTCCAGCTTGGGGATCTCCTCGTTCAGCTGGTCGATGGCATCCCGCAGCTGCTGGGTCAGGCTCTGCTTTTGGGTATTCAGCTGGGCTTTGCCGGAATCCAGCTGGCTCTGGGCACTGTCCAGCTCCGCCAGGCCGTCCTTGATTTTGGCCTCGTTTTCGTCCAGCTGCTTTTTGGCTTCGGCCAGGCGGTCGCTCACCTTGACCAGCAGTTTGTCATTCACCTCGTCAATTTTGTCCTGGTCCAGCGTGATCTGCACTGATTTTTTGACAAGGCCGGTGGTGGAAACGCTGGCCACGCCGTCCACGCGCTCCAGCTGGGGTACGATCGTATCCTCCACATAGTCGGAAAGCTCGTAGATGTCCATCCCCTCATAGTCCACCGCAACATACTGGGTGGCCATCATATCGGGGCTCATCTCCATCAGCGTGGGGGTGCTGGCCATATCGGGCAGACTGCCCGAAAGCTGGTTCACGGCGGTGCTGGCCTTGACCATGGCGCTGTCCATGTCGGTGTCGTCCTGGTATTCCAGAATGACAAGGCTGTAGTTTTCGTTGCTCTGGCTGGTCACGTTCTTTACACCATTCAGGGTGGAAAGGCTGTTTTCCAGCGGCTGGGTCACATCGCTTTCCACCTGTTCCGGGCTGGCGCCGGGGTAGGTGGTAATGACCAGCAGGTAGGGCAGGTTCATATTGGGCAGCAGGTCTGTCTGCATGCCGGTCAGGCTTACAAAGCCCAGCACCACCACCAATATGACCGCCACAAGTACGGTAAATGGCTTTTTAACACTGTATTTTGGCATTTGTTTGTTCCCTTTGCCCGCACTTTGGGCGGGCCTATGTTGGCGGATGTGACCGACCGGCCGGGTTCAGACTGCCCCAAAAGGAAGGAGCGCCGAAGCGCAGCGCAGCCGCCGTGTGGCGCCCCTTTTTAGGGGGAAACGGAGCTTTTTTAGGGCAATACCGCATAATTCTAAGTGCCGATACGGCGAGCGAGGTGCGGCAGATGCTAAGCCAAAAGCGCAGATAATACTGGATGTCTTATCGAGCATTTTGGCAACGCAGATGCCGTGCCGCAGCCGCCGGAGCGGTGCTTAAGCCGCAAGGCGGGAATTGTGCGGTGTTGCCTTAGCGCACTTGACCGACCGGTCGGTCGGTTTTTCGCTGTTATTATAGCACCGCGGAAAATCATTGTAAAGAGGAGATAAAGATTCCGTCCGTGCGGTACAGTTTGCCGCAAAAGCGGCAAAAATCGCCGCCAGCCTTGCTTTTTCGGCCCCAATCATGTAAACTGTTCATCATAAGTTTACAGTTATACGGTGCAGCTGAAAAAGCGAACATTCAGTCGGTTTCCTTGTTTTCCGCTGCACCCTGGGTAAGGAAGGGCGTTTTGCATGGGGATCGTTGTCATCGGCGCAGTTTTTGTTGATATCAAGGGGTACCCCCTTGCCACCTATATTCCGGGCGGGCGCAACGCCGGGCGGGTAGAACAGGTACACGGCGGTGTGTGCCGCAATGTGGCGGAGGATATCGCCAACGTGGAGCTGCGCCCCACCTTTGTAAGCCTGGTGGATGACACTGGCACAGGGCAGGATGTTATTGATAAACTGGCGCGCCACAAGGTGAACACCCGCTATATCCAGCGCGTGCCGGACGGCATGGGCACCTGGCTGGCTGTGTTCAATAATGAGGGCGATGTGGTGGCCGCCATCTCCAAGCGGCCGGACACCAATCCCCTGACCGACCTGCTGGCCGAAAAAGGCGATGAAATTTTTAAGGACTGCGATGGCATTGCCATTGAACTTGATCTGGAAAAAGACACTGTAAAGCAGGTCTTGTATTTTGCACAGAAATACCACAAAAAGGTATATGCCGCGGTTTCCAACATGAGCATTGCCATGGAGCGGCGTGACTTTTTGCAGCAAATCGACTGTTTTGTCTGCAACCAGCAGGAAGCGGGGATCCTCTTTTCTGACGAATACGACCATATGGGGCCGGAGGAAATGTGCCGCACGCTGGCCGCTAATGTAGGCAGCGCCCGCATCCCCTGCATGGTTGTTACCATGGGGGACAAAGGCGCGGTGTACGCCTGCGCGGATGGCGAAAGTGGCATTGTACCCGCCAAAAAGGTAAACGTGATCGATACCACCGGCGCAGGCGATGCGTTCTTTGCCGGTACGGTCATTGGCCGCGCTTATGGCAAAACGATGGCGGAAGCCTGCAGCATTGGCAGCCGGCTGGCGGCTTCGGTCATCTGCACCGCCGAAAATGTCTGCCCGCGGTTCCGCCCGCAGGAGTTCGGGCTGGATGTTCCGGTTGTGGATTGAGCGCCGTTTCAGCAGGCCGGTCACAACCGCCGGAGCGGTGCTTAAGCCGCAAGGCGGGAATTGTGCAGTGTTGCCCAAAGAATAAACAAGCCCCCGGCAAGTTTACAGCGTATGAACCGTGCTCCGCTGCCTGCCGGGGGCTTGCTTCATTCTATATCCCTGTTAAAATGTCAGCCGCATCTGGTTCCACGCCACATTGCCGTGGGTGGATTGGGAAACACCCTCGTTCACAAAGCCAAATTTGGCGTAATAGTGTACTAGTTTGTCCTTACAGGTCAGTACCAGACCCTTGCGGCCCTGCTGGCGGGCATCGGCAATGGCGCGGTTCAGCAGCTGGGCTGCCAGACCGTGTTTGCGGTACTCTGGCCGGGTCACCACGCCAAAAATCATCTGCCATGCGCCGGTTTCGCTGTGCAGAGCGGCATTTTCGTATAGATCATCGGTCAGATCGGGCTGGTCTGTCACCATGCCGTCCACAAAAGAAATCAGCGTTTCACCGTCAAACATCAGCCAAAAGTGTCCGGCATAAGCCTGCAGACGGTCCCTGAACTGCTGTTCCGGCGCGGCTTCCGCTGCGGGGAAGCAGAGGGCCTCCACCTCCGCCAGCGCGGCGGCATCGGCGGGGACTGCGGTGCGTATCAACATAAAAAACATCCACCTTTCGGGGAAAAATCGGGGGGCGTTCCTGTGCCCCGTTCCGCCGGTCAATCCGGCCGGGCGCAAACGGCACGGCCCTTTGCTGTAAGCCATTATCCCATACCCCCGTCCAAATTGCAAGCGGGGTTTGACAGGCGTGTGCGGGAGCGGTATCCTTAAAGTGTAACGGATGACCGCCCCTGTAGGCAAAGGAGTGTATTGTATTATGACCTGCCGCGTTCTGCGCATTGATGAACAGCTGTATGGCTGTGAGGAGCTGCCTGCCGGGCAGCCGGTGCTGTGTGATGTTCTGCTGGCCGATGCCGCCGGTACCCAGCGGGTGCTTCCCTACCCCGATGAAGCCCTGACTGCCCAGAGCATCCAGGAGGGCGATACCGTTGCCCTGCTGCCGGACGGCACGCTGAAAAAACTAAGGTGTATCTGACACCCTAGGGTAAGCCCGCACTTTGCAAAAGATTCACCGTAACTTTACATCGGTATGGTTGCAGCCCGCAGTCAAATGGCCTATGATTCTGCCGGAACAAACGGCAATTCAATGTTTTCCTCGTCCACAGGCGGGGTTTGGGTTGCGCTGGGGGGCGGGGTTTCTTTCGGTTCCTTCGTGTTGTCCGCCGGTTCGCCGTCACCATTTTCTGCGGGTGCGGCACTGGCGGTGGGCTGACCGGCGGCGTTCAGCACCGGTGTTTTTTTCGTTGCGGGCTTCTGGGTCGGCTTGGGGGCAGTTGTCTGCTGCGGGACAGTAGTTGCCGTGGGCTGCGGTTCAGCCGTCGCGGCGGGCTGCGGCGTGGGCTCTGCCGGGACGGCATCATTCGTTTCCGCCTGCCGGGTCGGCTCCGGGGTTGGCTGGATACCTGCCTGCGGCCGGTGCAGTGCAAAGGCAGCGGCAAGCACCACGGCAGCCACCACAACGGCCAGGACTATTTTTTTCTTCATTGCTGTTTTCCTTTTTATATTTGGGGGCGTTGCGGCATCAGCCTGCCACGCTGTAACGCTGTGCGGCGGTGGTCAGGTCATCCAGCGCGCGGAGCAGGTTCAGCAGCGGCAGCTGGCTTTCATCCACCGCTGCCAGCGCGCGGACCATATCGCCATAGCTGAACACCCCATAGCGCAGGATGCACAGGTCCGCCCCGTTTTGCCGCATGGCAACCACCGGCATGGCATCCGCGCGGCGGAACGCAATGGCCGGTGTAACAACATAATATACCTTTTTGCCGTCAAAGCGGGTGTTGGTATCCACGGGCTGCAATTCGGTTTCGGGCTCACCCGCGTTCCAGGCAAAAGTAAAAGTGCATTCCGCGCCGTCCGGCACCATAAAATAGTGGCGGATCTGGATAACGGGCTCCAGCAGCAGGCTGCTGCCGTAATAATCATCAGTCTGGGTGCCGCTGCTTTCAAACTGGTAGCTGCCCCAGTTGGCCGTGGAGTTTGGCTCCGCGGTGCCGGCTAACGCATCGGTCCGGTAGCCAAAGTACAGCTGCGCTTTGCCGCCATACACCAGCAGGGTGCCGGCCAGCTCCTTTGCCTGTTGGGGATAATCGTGTTCCAGCAGGTAGTTCAGGTAATCCTTTACGGTGTAAGTATAAACCGGGCCATATTTACCGTTTACCACCATCCGGGCTTCAATATCATCCGTCAGCTGTTTGGCGGCCACCTGGCAAGGGAAAGCGGTGCAGCTTTTGCCGTTTACTTCCACCTGCTTTGCATCTTCCACTGCCACATGTGCTACGGTGGAATCCGGCAGGGTAAACTGCATGGCGGCATCCTGCGGGGTATCTTCCGGCAGGGTAACGTAAAAATAAATTGTGACTGTCTCCCCCAGGCTCAGGCTGTAGCCTTCCAGATGCTCGCCGGTCTGGGCGGTTTCCGGGGTGGCGGGATCCTGCGGCGGCGGAGTTGGCACGGCAGGGTCAGGCCGGCCGGTTTCGGGGGTGCTCTGCGGCGGATCCGCCCAGGGGATATCCTCATCCGTTTCGCTCACCTGCGTCTGGATGCTGGCCGTATTTTCCTCTGCCAGCGCGGCGGCAGGCAGCGCGGCACACAGCACCACCGCCGCCAGCAAAGCCAGCAGGCGCTGGGGCCAGCTTTTTTGTTTTGTATGGTTCAAACTCAAGGTGTTTCCTTCCTGTTTTTTGTTTTATCTTCTCTTTTTTATCCCGCTAAAGGCATCATCCCTGGTTTTTGGCCAGCAGCGCTGCTCCAATCACCCCGGCGCGGTAGCCGAGGGTGCAGGTGGTAATGCGGGTGTGCTTTTGGGCGTAAGCATTGCCAAAAACCATTGGTCCCACCGCGGCGCGCAGGGGAGCCAGCAGGTTTTCCCCCTGGTTGGCCACCCCGCCGGACAGACCGATCACTTCCGGGAAGAAGATGTTGATCATGTTGGCAACGCCCACCGCAAGGTAATGAATGTACTGTTCCACCACGGCTTTGCCTGCGGCATCGCCCCGGGCGGCGGCATCAAAGGCGGTGCGGCCATTTACCCCGCCGCTTTGGGCGGCTATGCCATGCAGGGCGCTTTCGGGGTGGGCTGCCATGGCTTCTTTGGTCATGCGGATCAGGGCGGTGGCACTGGCCAGGCTTTCCAGGCAGCCGGGGCGGCCACAGGTGCAGCGCGGGGCATCCGGGGTGTCCAGAATGACCATGTGCCCCGGTTCCGCCGCTGCGCCGGTGTAACCGGTCAGCAGCCTGCCGCCCAGCACCACACCGCCGCCCACGCCGGTACCCAGTGTGATGATCACCGCGCTTTCGGCTCCTTTGGCGCAGCCCGCCAGTGCTTCGCCCAAAGCGGCGGCGTTGGCATCATTGGCAAGAGCAACCGGCAGGCCGGTTTTGGCGCGCAGATAATCCCCCATGGCAAAATCATGCCAGTCCAAATTGTTGGAGTAGCGCACGAGGCCGCCATCCACCGTGCCGGGGCAGCCAACGCCAATGCCCGCTACCTGCTGGCCCTGTGCCAGCTGATTGCAGAGGGCTGCAATATCATCGCACACGGCCTCGGCCGGGCGCGGCAGTTTGGTGGGGGTGCTCGCTTCCTTTATAATAGCACCGTCTGCATCCACAAGCGCAGCTTTGATATTGGTTCCACCAAGGTCCACACCCAGATAATACATGATTGCAGCCTCCTGTACATAACATTTTTTTCAGTGTAGCAGATTGCCCGCCCCGGCGCAAGAACCTGTAGACAAAAAAGCATCCAAAAGTAAACCCGGCACTACCCACTGCTCTTTGTCGGGTCGTGCCGGTTGGATTTTATTTTTTAGGCAATACCGCATAATTCTAAGTGCCGATACGGCGAGCGAGGTGCGGCAGATGCTAAGCCAAAAGCGCAGATA
>ENA-UEQP01000905-UEQP01000905.1-human-gut-metagenome-genome-assembly--contig:-NODE-905-length-30338-cov-6.002148_pt1 | contig 30338 bp, 19 predicted proteins | sample MGYA00242951_ERZ507951 | MGnify/ENA primary metagenome ERZ507951 (study PRJEB26167, sample SAMN06115539) | human gut metagenome | host: Homo sapiens | place: China:Shanxi | collected 2015-11-18...
AAATACCATACCAAGTGTCATTTCTTTTTTCCGTGCAAGTGACAGATGAAGCTGAAGGATTCCGACAGACAATACCATGCTTAAAAGTGTGATCAGAAATTCCGCCACATAAAACATGATCGTCACCGGAAGCGGCTGTGCATCTTTCTGCAACATGGAAAATGGGAGTTCTACCGCCAAAGGAATCAGTGTGGCGGCAAGAAATGCTCCCATTGGTATTTTATAATTTCCATTTAAATTGTCTCTTGCGATTCGTTTTAATTCTTTGCAAGGTAGGTTCATTTGTTTATACTCCGTTTCTGTAACTGATTGCTTTTCTCATTATAGCATGGCTATGCAGATGCAACAATCTTTTTATTTTGCCATAAACTGCTTCATCAGTTCATTATAATCCATGCCCTGCATATCAGAATAGGCCTTTAAAAATCCATCGATACTTCCATACTGATGGATGGCATACCCCAGAACGGATGCATACAGTACAATTGTTGCAATTAATGCAATGATCCCCAGGATCATTCCGATCTGTGCTTTCGAAGTATAGGACATCATGCCTCCGCGGGAAAGTGTTGCAAAAATAACCGCCAGCGCCCCACACGGCACAGCAAGATACAGACAGGTGCAGCTTAGTAATGCAATTGATCCAAGTATCAGGGAAGCTGCCTCCATGCGTGCAGATCTCCGGCTGCGATACGGCTGATTCGGATTTGGTTGATAAGATGATCCATACATATCCATAATACGTTTTCCTTTCTTTTTAGGATTGCTTTTATTGTAACATTTCATATATAATAGGGAAAGTATTATTTGACAGGAAAGGACTATTAAGGGGAAAATTTATGGATATTAATACAAAAATTGCGGAAGAACTCGGCATACGCAGGGAACAGGCAGCCGCTGCTGTGAAACTCATTGATGAAGGATGCACGATTCCCTTTATCGCACGTTACCGGAAAGAAGCTACCGGTGCACTGAGTGATGAAATCTTGCGAAACCTTTATGACCGTCTGGTGTATCTGCGAAATCTGGAGGACAAAAAACAGACCGTACTGGCCTCCATTGAAGAACAGGGAAAACTGACGGAGGAACTGCGTGCACAGATTCTCGCGGCCGAAACACAGGTAGCCGTGGATGATCTATACCGCCCGTACCGTCCGAAGCGCCGTACCCGTGCAACGATCGCAAAGGAAAAAGGATTAGAGCCACTGGCCAACCTGATCCTTTTACAGAAAATGACAGAGACTCCTCTAGAAGAATCCAAAAAATATATCAATCCGGAAAAAGAAGTCAACACCGCAGAAGATGCCTTAAACGGTGCAAAAGATATCCTTGCAGAGTCGGTCTCCGACAATGCCGATTTCCGTACCCATATCCGGGAACTGACTATGAAGCACGGACAGCTTTTATCCGCTGCAAAAGATCCCGAAGCCGAATCCGTCTATGAGATGTATTATGAATTCAGCGAAAGTCTTTCAAAGCTTGCCGGACACCGGATTCTTGCCATCAGCCGTGGAGAAAAAGAGAAATTCCTCACAGTAAAAATTGATGCACCCGTGGACCGGATTCTTTCCTATCTCGACCGTAAACTCATTACCGCACCTTCTGCTCCCACAGCAGCTGTACTGCATGAAGTTACAGAGGATGCTTACAACCGGCTGATTGCACCTGCCATTGAGCGCGAGATCCGAAGCGATCTGTTTGAGAAGGCAGAGGACGGGGCCATCCGTGTATTCGGCAAAAACTTAGAACAGCTTCTGATGCAGCCTCCAATCGCCGGTCAGGTTGTACTCGGCTGGGATCCGGCATTCCGTACCGGATGCAAGCTCGCTGTGGTGGATCCGACCGGAAAAGTACTTGATACTACCGTGATCTATCCGACTGCCCCGCAAAACCGCGTGGACGAAGCCAAAGCGGTACTGAAAAAACTGATTTCCAAATACCATATTACGTTAATCTCCCTTGGAAACGGTACTGCTTCCCGCGAATCCGAGCAGATCATCGTACAGCTTCTCAAAGAGATTCCGGTACCCGTACAATACATCATTGTAAACGAAGCCGGTGCCTCCGTATACTCTGCCAGCAAGCTGGCGACCGAAGAGTTTCCGCAGTTTGATGTCGGACAGCGAAGTGCGGCATCCATGGCGCGCCGCCTGCAGGACCCACTCGCAGAGCTGGTAAAAATCGACCCGAAATCCATTGGTGTCGGACAGTACCAGCATGACATGAACCAGAAGAAACTGACCGAAGCGCTGGATCATGTCGTGGAAGACTGCGTAAACCGTGTCGGTGTGGACTTAAATACCGCTTCTGCTTCCCTGCTGGAATATGTCTCCGGTGTGAGCAAAGCCATTGCCAAAAATATTGTGGTCTACCGCGAAGAAAACGGAAAATTTGCCTCCCGTTCCCAGCTTCTGAAAGTAGCCAAGCTTGGACCAAAAGCCTATGAACAGTGTGCCGGCTTCATGCGCATCAGTGACGGAAAAAACCCTCTGGATGCCACCGGTGTACACCCGGAATCCTACGCAGCCACGAAACAGCTGCTGGAAACACTCGGCTATACGCTTTCGGATGTGACAGACCGCAATGTTGCCGGGATCTCGAAAAAAGTCCGGGATTACAAAAAGCTTGCACAGGATCTGGAAATCGGCGAACTGACTCTCCGGGATATCGTAAAGGAACTGGAAACGCCTGCCCGTGATCCGCGTGAGGATATGCCAAAACCAATCCTGCGCAGTGACGTGCTCGAGATCAAAGATCTGACTCCGGGCATGGTATTGAAGGGAACCGTGCGAAATGTCATTGATTTCGGTGCCTTTGTTGATATCGGAGTCCATCAGGATGGTCTGGTACATATCTCGCAGATGTGTGACCGCTTTATCAAGCATCCGCTGGAAGTCGTCAGCGTCGGGGATATCGTGGAAGTGAAAGTTCTGAGTGTGGATGTGAAAAAGCAACGGATTCAGCTTACAATGAAGATCTAACGTTCTTGTTCCGTGTAAAAATCTGTCCACGGAATCAAATGGGACATATAGAAGAAAAAACAGGACATAATATACTACTTTTTTCTCATATGTCCCATTTCTCATACTTCATATCCCCAAAGTATAAATATTCTTCTTTCACCCACTGATGCGTCTTTTCCATTTTTTATCGGGAATCAGGAAAAATCATATTACACTTCACCTGTCAAGCATTCTATTTTATAAAACATTTGACTTCTATATGGAAATACGTTATTCTAATTTCAATAAACACATATAATTCCAAATCTGATGGGTTGTTCGCCCGTTTATCCACTGGAATTTTAATTGAATACAGGATCAAAAACGACTCTGTTTTCCCGTTTTTTTCGGTTGTAAAACTATGTTGTTTTGATATATACTAAAGGAAAGGCAGGATACTACATGGGGAACACTGACATTGTGACAGCTCCGCTGTCAGATGCCAACGAGAAAAGCACTACAGAACACAGCACTATTTTTGATGATGTATTCCGGACAATCGCACAGAAAATGCCGCAGCTTCTTATTCCGCTGATTAACGAAGTTTTCCACACTTCCTACAGCGATGAGGATCATTTTGAACAGTTGCGGAACGAACATTATGAAAAATTTGGAACTGTGGTCACGGATTCCATTATCCGGATCGGCAACCATATTTATCATCTGGAGTGCCAGTCCTCAAAAGACAAAACGATGGTCATACGCATGTTTGAATATGATATTTCAATTGCTATTGAGCACGCTTCTTTTGAATCAAATGATATCTGGGAAATTGAATTTCCGCAGTCATGTGTACTTTATATCCGCAATCACCGTTCACTTCCGGATTTTCACGAAGCGATTGTGAAGTTTGCGGACGGTCAGAAAATTCGTTACCACGTTCCGATCATACAGGCAAAGAAATACACGGTCGATCGGATGTTTGAAAAACGGCTGCTGATTTTACTTCCATATCATATCTTACGGTATGAACACTTTTTGAAGCACAACGGAACGGATTTAAAGAAAGTGCAGCATCTGCTCGACGATTTCCGGAAGATCAACCGAAAGTTAGAGGAAACATCTGAGAAGGAACAAAAGTCACATCTTTATATGGATATGATTGTTTTAATCGAGGAGATTGCGGATTATATTATTCCAGAGGATAATGAGATCAGGAAAGGATTGGGTGAGATTATGGGTGGTAAGATTTTGAAATTACGCTCTGAAGAGTTGTTGGAGCTTGGAGAAGCTCGAGGGGAAGCCAGAGGGGAAGCTCGAGGGGAAGCCAGAGGCAGGCTTACCGGACTACATGAAGCCAAAATTGATGCAATTCAAAATATGATTGATCTTGGTTTAACCAGAGAACAGATTTTAAGAAAATATTCTCCTGAGGAATATGAAGAGGCGATAAATTCTATGTCGGTAAAAGCATGACTTAATCCGTCTATAACTGTATTTTTCTTATTTCTATGCTATGAGATGTATTTTAATTATATCTCATAGCATTCATGAAAGAACATTCGTTCAAATTACCATTATAATTACAATTTCATACGTTTGATCATAACTGCTTCTGTTTCTTACACTTTCCATATTGTAAAAACAGATGCTTATGATATATACTAAAGGAAAGGCAGGACATTACATGGGGAACACTGACATTTCGGTAAACACGTTACCAGATGCCAACACAGAAAACACGACAGAACACAGCACTATTTTTGATGATGTGTTCCGGACAATTGCACAAAAGATGCCACAGCTTCTTATTCCGCTGATCAATGAAGTTTTCCACACTTCCTACAGTGAGAAGGAACCCTTTGAACAGCTACGGAATGAACACTATGAAAAATTCGGAACCGTGGTCACGGACTCCATTATCCGGATCGGCAGCCACATTTATCATCTGGAGTGCCAGTCCACCAAAGATGAAACGATGGTCATCCGGATGTTTGAGTACGACATTTCCATTGCGCTTGAGCATGCTTCTTTTGCAGAACATGCGGTCTGGGAAATTGAATTTCCGCAGTCGTGCGTACTTTACATCCGCAATCACCGTTCACTTCCGGATTTTCACGAAGCGATTGTGAAATTTTCGGACGGACAAAAAGTGCTCTACCGCGTTCCGATTTTACAGGCAAAAAAGTACACCGTGAATCGGATCTTTGAAAAACGGCTGCTGATTCTGCTTCCATATCATATCTTACGGTATGAGCATTTTTTGAAGCATAACGGAACGGATTTAAAGAAAGTGCAGCATCTGCTCGACGATTTCCGGGAGATCAACCGAAAGCTGGAGGAAACATCTGAGAAGGAACAAAAGTCACATCTTTATATGGATATGATTGTTTTGATTGAGGAGATTGCGGATTATATTATTCCGGAAAATAATGAGATCAGGAAAGGATTGGGTGAGATTATGGGTGGTAAGATTTTGAAATTACGCTCTGAAGAGTTGTTAGAGCTTGGAGAAGCTCGAGGGGAAGCCAGGGGGGAAGCCAGAGGCCGGCTTACCGGACTACATGAAGCCAAAATTGATGCAATTCAAAATATGATTGATCTTGGCCTGACCAAAGAACAGATTTTAAGGAAATATTCTCCTGAGGAATATGAGGAGGCTTTGCGTTCTATGCCTGAAAAAGTATAGTCAGATCCACTCCTGGCACATACCTAAAACCTCCTGTGTAATGCAGATATGGGCAGATATATTATGTGTAAATAAAAATGCAACATTCTATAAAAGAATGTTGCATTTTTATTTCTATATTTATTTTACTCAAACACGATCCTATTTATACTACTTACTTTTTATGGTATCTTCAAACGCTTTCCGCACATCATCATTATGGCTTGTGATAATAAGGACTGCATACTGCCCTTTCGTAAAAACCAACCCATCCTGAATCCGGCTGACCTGCTTCGGTTCATAGGACTGCAGCAAATTATACCGATCCTGCTGATGCTTTGTCAGGCTTTCTTTTGCCTCATCCACATCTGCCTTATCTTTCACGGCAATCACTACAATTTCATCTGCTTTGTGTCCATCCGAAGAATAGCTTACAAAATAACTGTCCACTTTTTTATAGTCCATGTCAGAAATATGGGAAAACTTATCTTCTGCATCTTTTTCTGTGCTGCTGGCATTAAGCATCTCCGGCAGATCCGGATCCGCTGCTTCCATCGCCGTGCGCAGGTCATACATACTGACAGAACCGGACGTGTTTTTCTTCGCACCACATCCCACACACATCACCAGCATGGTCAGAACCAGCAGAAGTTTCCAACCCGTTTTTTGTTTTTTCATCTGTTATCTGGCCTCCACAGTTTCTTCTGTACTGAACGTTGCCCCATTTTGTGCCGCATTATCCATGGTCATATCCTTATTTCCGATATCAGCACTTGTGCCATCCATCATCATGCCATCTCCGTTTGCAGATTCCAGTCCCTGAAATGCTTTCTGGACAGCCTTGTCGATTTTTTTCTGTTCTTTTTCGCTGATATTCTGGCTTGTATTGTCCGTGTTATATCCCGGCATGGTAACATTAAACAAATATCCTTTTCCATCCGGATCCTGAATCCAGTTGTAAGTTCCCAGACTGTATGGCATATCCTTATAGTTTCCGGACATCAGGAAATTGTCAATGGAAGAAGCTATGGCATTTGCCACCTGCGCTTTTTCCTCTGTAATATCCTCTTTAAACGCAACCATGACCCCGCCAAGCTTTTTATCCATAGCAGCACGCAATGCTTTCGGCAGATCATATATACTGTCCACGGTTTTCTTATTCTGGTATGCCATATTGTACTTTAATGAGTTAGCTGCCGGGAAGTAATCGCGATCCCAGCTCTGGGACTGTCCATACATGGCATCCGTCACATTAAAGTTCGCATAATTTCCATTTCCTGCATCGGAATAAATATCGGTAATATACCAGTCTCCGTCAATTTTTACCACATCCCAGCTATGGAATTTTTCTGTATTATGTTCCACTTTACATTCAATTCCCATCATCTGCATGAACATGCGGAATGTCGTCGCATAACCGACGCATACGGCATTGTGGTATTTTAACACACCGTATGGATTATCACAGTCTTCCTGTGTACTCGGAATAACGGTCAGTGCCCCGGAATCCTGCTGGAGCTTTTTGGTCATCCAGTCATACACCGCCTTTTCCTTTTCAAAATCAGACATGCTGTCCGTAATCTTCATATCTTTGATCGCTTTTTTTGCCATATCAAGGGTTTCTTTTTCTTTGTCTGTCAGCTTTGAAGTATCGCCGGATTTGTAGGCATCCGAAATATTTGTGGTAGGTTTGATCTCATAATTATCTGCGATCTTTACGTAATCCTCGGTAGTCTCAGGATTTTCTTCCTTTTTCTGCTCTGCAATATAGGATTTTAAAGTCACCAGATTAAACGCAGAAATCGTGGTACTTCCCACAACGCCTGCTGCAAGAATCACCGCTACAATCCCTTTCCATGCACCGCCTTTTTTCTTTTCTTTCTGCTCCGGCTGCACCGGATTACTTTTTACGCTTTCATAAGTTTCCATATGTATTTACCTCATATTTTAATTGATGTATTTTTCTACTGCATCTTTATTATAGCAGTTTCACATCCAAAAAAGGCTATCTTTAAAGAAACTTAAATAAATATTAAGATCCGTCTGTACGAAAAAAGGACATCCACCGCGAATGTCCTTTTCTCCCATATGGTATCATCCTTATATTGCATCTTCCTCAATATGCTCCCTGCCCTGTGCAATGATTGACCGGACGTGGTCATCTGCCAGGGAATAAAAAACAGATTTTCCCTCCCTGCGGCATTTGACTAACTTATTCTGTTTTAAAATCCGAAGCTGGTGGGAAATTGCAGACTGTGTCATTGACAATGCCGCTGCAAGATCACAGACACACACCTCTGCTTCAAACAGGACAAACAGGATGCGGATACGGGTGGAATCTCCAAACACTTTAAATAATTCTGCAAGATCATACAGTTCCGTTTCTTCCGGCATCGTGTCATTCACGATCTTTAGCAGATCCGGATGTACCTGATTTTCACTACAGCATTCAATCTTTTCTTTTTCCATGAAGTTCCTCCTCTCCACCGGAACATTTCCGGCAGAATTATACCCTATAATTTTTTTACAAAAAGTGCGCGGATTGCATTCAGCACAGCAATCACCATAACACCGACATCTGCAAAAATTCCCATCCACATATTTGCAATACCTATCGTTACCAAAAACAGGCAGAGCAGTTTAATCCCGATTGCAAAACAGATATTTTCATATACAATCCGCAGGCACTTTCTTGCGATACGGATTGCTTTCGCAATCTTGAGTGGATCATCATCCATCAGTACCACATCTGCTGCCTCAATTGCCGCATCCGATCCAAGTGCTCCCATAGCGATTCCGACGTCAACACGGGAAAGCACAGGTGCATCATTGATGCCATCCCCGACAAAGGCAACGGTACTCTTTTCTTCCCTGGTCTGCAACAGTTTTTCCACTTCGGAAACTTTATCTGCCGGAAGCAGCTGGGAATGTACTTCCGTGATTCCAACCTCCCCTGCTACCTGCTGTGCTACACGGTCATCATCACCCGTCAGCATTACCAGCCGGTGCACACCGGAATTTTTCAGTGCCTGCATGGCAGCCGCCGCATTCGGCTTAATCATATCTGAAATCAGTATATGACCGGCATAGACACCATCGACTGCCAGATGTACGATTGTACCGGTACAGCTGCAGTTGCGATACGCAATTTTTTCTTTTTTCATGAGTTTGTCATTTCCTGCCGCAACCCTGTGTCCGTCTACCGTTGCGATCACACCATGTCCACCGATTTCCTGTACATCTGTGACCCGGTCCACATCCAGTTTCTTACCATAGGCTTTCTGCAGGCTGATACTGATCGGATGTGTGCTGTGACACTCTGCCAGTGCCGCATACTCCAGCAGCTGTTCTTCCTCTTTCGTATATACCGGATGTCCGGACACAACCGGACAGCTGCCGGATGCACAGTTTGTTCCATGAATTCCGCAGACTTCAAATACCCCCTGCGTAATTGTCCCTGTCTTGTCAAAGACAACCGTGCGTGTTCCCGCAAGTGCTTCCAGATAGTTGGAACCTTTTACCAGAACACCCTCTGCACTGGCACCTCCGATTCCTGCAAAAAAGCTGAGTGGAATACTGATGACCAGCGCACACGGGCAGCTGATAACCAGAAATGTCAGTGCACGGTAAATCCAGATGCCCCAGTCTGCCGGAAGCCCCATAAACAGCATGCGGACAAGCGGTGGCAGTATTGCCAGTGCCAGCGCGCCGTAGCAGACTGCCGGTGTATAATAATGTGCAAATCTGGAAATAAAATTCTCGGAACGTGATTTCTTGGAACTTGCATTCTCCACCAGATCAAGAATCTTAGAAACCGTAGACTCTCCAAACTCTTTTGTGGTGCGGATCTTTAACAGTCCGGAAATATTGATACATCCACTGATGATTTCCTCTCCCACAGCGACTTCCCGCGGAACACTCTCTCCCGTCAGTGCACTGGTATTCAGGGAAGAATGTCCTTCCACAACCACACCATCGATTGGGACTTTTTCGCCCGGCTGTACAATAATCACCGTGCCGATCTCCACCTCATCCGGGTCTACTTTTTCAATCTGACCGTCTGTTTCAATATTTGCATAATCCGGTCGGATATCCATCAGATCACTGATATTCCGGCGGCTCTTACCGACTGCATAACTCTGGAACAGCTCTCCGATCTGATAAAACAGCATAACTGCAACACCCTCTTTGTAATCACCGAGGGCGATCGCTCCGATGGTTGCCACTGCCATCAGAAAATTTTCATCAAACATCTGCCTGTTACAGATTCCTTTCCAGGCTTTCCGCAGAATATCATAACCGATCACAAAATACGGAACCAGATAGAAAAGAAACTCCAGCCACTTTGGTATGGAAACAACGCTTCCTGCAATCCCGATGATAACCAGAAGCACTGCCGCCACAATAATTCGTTTCAATACTTTTTTCTGCTTTTTATTCATGGTGCCCTCCAATCTGACTGATACCTATGGGAAAAGCCGGATTTAAAGAAAGATCTCACAATCATCTTCCACTTTCTTACAGTTCTTTAACACATCCTGCATAACCGCTTTTGCATCTGCACCCTCTTCAAATTCTACGTTCATCTTCAGTGTCATGAAATTTACAGTTGCATCCTTTACTCCGGTAGTAGCTTTTGCAGCTTCCTCCATTTTATTTGCACAGTTTGCACAATCCACATCAATTTTGTAAGTTTTCTTCATCGTCGGTTTCCTCCATACTTTCCTTTTTCATTTTATCATTCTTTCATATGAGCATTTGTTCATATGTTTGATTCTATTATAGCGTATAGTTCGTAAATGTCAATATATTTTTAATACGCTGGGATTGTTTTGGCATTGAATTTTCCAGACCATTTTTTAACAAACCGATTTGCATGTGTTTTTTAAGAAAATCAAGTGTTCTATCACGTTCCAAATTGATAGTGGACATATAGAAAATAAAACTTTCTTTTAGGTTCGGGACATATCTCATAACCTTTTTCACATATGTCCCATTTAAACATCTTCCCCGTATTCACCGTCTGTTTCCGGTTCTTCATAATCATCTGAGCCATCATAAATGTCCTGCATCAATGGTTCTTTTACTATCGTTTTCTTTCCAATAAGCACTGCCGCTACGGCTGCGGTAATCGGTACGGTCAGCACAACCCCAAGAGTTCCCGAAAGTCCCTGCATAATTTCTGTTCCGATTACATAAGAATTGATCAGCTGATTATAACTCAGATTGTATGCATAATTGACAACGAGCGTAGACAACGAACCACCGACATAGGCAAAAATCAGTGTATTTGCCATGGTTCCCATCATATCGCGCCCCACACGGATTCCCGACACAAACAACTCTTTTGTCCCCAGCTGCGGACTGCGTTCGTGCAGTTCCTGAATCGTGGATGCAATTGACATGCCAACATCCATGGTTGCCCCAAGTGCTGCTATAATGATTCCCGAAAACAGAAGCTGTCCTATTTTTATGTGTGTATTCTGTGCCACATAATTCAACGTTTCGATATCAGACACATTATACCCGGTAATGCCTGCGGCTTTTCCAAACACAACTGCGGCTGCGGCTGCCACAACCACACCGCTGACCGTTCCCACCACTGCAGATACCGTCTTTTTAGAGACTCCGCCCAAAAGCCACAGGGTCAGCAATGTCGAGAGAATGACAACAACAATGGTAATACCGATCGGTGAAATGCCCCGGTACATCAGCGGAAACATCAGATAAACAATACACACACCAGTAAATGCCAGACTTGCAATGGCTTTGACTCCTTTTTTCCCACCTATCATACATATCACCAGACAGAAAAAAAGTACAAACAGATAAATTGCCATAGTACGGTCTTTGCTGTATACCGTAACGACAGCATTATCATCTGTGGAACTGACAATGACAATTACGCGCGAACCAACTTCACAGTTCTCCATGCCAAACAAGGAACCGCTTGGATTGACGGCATCAAACTCTTCCCCTGCATATGCTCCGGATTTAACCTGTACGCGCACCTCCTGTGTCCCGTATCGGTTTCCATCTTCTGCCAGATTATCTTTCGTGATTTTTGTCACGACTGCTTTCTCATAGCTTTGCCCTTCCGTGGAAATCAGGGATACTTTTTCGAACTGGTTTCCTTTGACTAATAACAGTAGGAACCCCACCAGACAAAGGGTTCCAACTAAAACTTTTTTCCAGTTTTTCTTCATTATTATTTAGCTGCTTTCTTTACTGCTTTCTTTGTAACAGTAATCGTAATTGTTTTACCTGCTGCCTGATACTGGCTGGTTGCTGCTGCCTTCACCGTAATTGTAACCTTTCCGGCCTTTTTTACGGTAACTTTTCCGTTCTTATCAACAGTTGCAATCTTTTTGTCGGAAGAGGTATAGGTAAGCGGTGTTTTTGCTTTTGCATTTAAGGAAAAGGCTTTGTCTCCTACGGTTTTTTTGTAAGAGTTCTTCGCCTGAATGGTCTGCTTTACCGCATCTTTTACGATCGTATAGGTAGTAGATCCCTGTAACGTTTTTCTGGTCGTTGCATCATAAGTTGTTACAGAAAACTTTTTGTCCGTTACATTGACTACAGAATAACTTGGTGTCCATGTCTGGCTTCTCTCAGAAATGAAGTCCTGGTCGGAAGCAATCAGGTTATAGAATTTTGAACCTGTTGCAGAGTTTGCTTCTAAATATACGGTTCCTTCCGGATTGGTAACGGTTCCGCCAACGGTCTTGTTTACGATTTCATAGCAGTTATTCTGTGCCTGATAATCACTGTCTTTTTCAGCTTCCTCTACAGATTTGTATCCATAAGTGCTGTAAGAAGTATGATCCTTTCCATCCCCCTCAAGCTGGAAGGTTCTGGAATAGGTATGATCATGTCCCTGCATCACCACATCAATCTTATACTTATCCATCAGTGGAGTAAGCTGTGTACGAAGCACCATACCATCGGAATCGGAATGGTCGTAACCACTGCCGTAAATATCCTGATGGAATACCACAATACGCCATTTGGCATCTTTATTCTCATTGATTGCTTTTTTCATGACATTCTCATGCGTTGCACAGTTATAGTTGTTTGTGTCAAGAACAATGAACAGAACATTTCCATAACGATAATAGTAATCGGTTCCTGCCTTTGTCTTTCCCTGTACATAACTGGTATCGGTATCGGAAAAAGCATTTGGATTATTAAAATGCAGGCTGTACTGATTCGAAACACTGTCGTGGTTACCAATGGTCGTTGCTACCGGAAGGGAAGTCAGTGCCTCTGCCCCAAGATATCCTGCATATTCCCGCTCGTTGCTTCCGTAGTTCACCTGATCTCCTGCGGACACAAGAAAACTTACATCGGAATGATCCTCGAGTGCTTCATTTAATACGTTGTTCCAGTTATAGCTGTCATTTCTTGCTGCAAGATTTTTTTCCGGTGCAGAAGTTACAACATTTCCTGCATTTTCCATCTTTTCACTCTCACTGCTGGTCTGGCCTTTGGAAGCCCCGATCTGCGGATCCCCGACATACAGGAAAGAAAATTCATCAAACGCCTGTGTGGTATAGTTTTGTGTATCCTGCCACTTTCCATCCTGAAATACCTGATAATAATAGCTGGTATTTTCTTTGAGCCCGCTTACGGTTACTTTATTGGAAAAATATTTTGTGGTATCTATGGTCACAGCTTCGGTCTGCGCTCCGGTGAACTCTGTCGCACCATCCATATTCTGTCTGGTAGAGATTCTCACCTTTGGAGTCTCAGCCGTTTTGCTGTACCATGCATAATTTAATTTTGTCTCGTCCGCACCCGGAGTCAGCGATACATGTTCATACTCACTGCTGTAAGCAGCCCAGTTCTTTTTCCAGTTGCTCCAGTCTGTAGACTCCCGGGAAGCATCATTCCAGTGTTCCGTTGCTGCTGCAATCTTTGTCGGGATACCAGTGGCAAACATTCCTGCCAATACAGCGGTGGAGAGAACTCCTGCTGTAAGTTTCATCACATTTTTTCTCATAATTCTTTTGTTCTCCTTGTGAAATCTGTAAGATTTATTACAGGATTTATAATAAACGGGTTATGTAAGATATACTATCCGGTTTCTGTAATCCTTTTGTAAAAACAAAAAGAGTGGATGCTTTGGGACATCCACTCCACATGCCGGCTATGCCATGCCGTTTACAGTTTTATATTTATAGAGCATCTCCGCGTGGTTTTGTTCTTCCACCTGGATATCTGCCAGAAGTTTGCGCACATCGGAATCCCCGAATGCAAACACATCGGTATTATACGTTCCGGACACCATTTTTTCAGAACCGATACTGTCCGTGGCAAGGAAATTATCGTTTTTCTTATCTTCCGGATTGGTCATGGAATCATATGTTGCCTTTGGCTCATACATCTTTCCATCTCTGTCATTGACGTTACAGGACGGGACACTGCCTTTCATGACCTGTTCCAGAGATTCCACATGCTTTTCAAGATCAGCGAATAAATCCCGAAGCACCGGGTCCTTTGCTTCCTGTCCGTAACGTTTGTACTTCTCCACGCAGGACAGCTCCTGTGTGTGCAGATCCTCAATTGTAGCCATCTCTTTTTCTGTTAAAACCATGGTTTAACCCTCTTTCTTTCCATAAGATAATCTTGTTGATTGCAGAACATGAACACTCCGCAACCTTCTCCTCTAGTATCTGTAAAAAAATGCAACACATACCTGGTAAAATTTCGTCAAAAAGGGTTGAAACTTCTCACAACAGATTGTATAATTTCGTTTGTATTTTATACAATGTTTACAAAAAGGTGGATTATTTTATGGAAGAACGAGAAAAATTAAAATCCCGTCTGGGATTCATTCTCCTGTCAGCCGGATGTGCGATCGGAATCGGAAACGTATGGAAATTTCCATACACTGCCGGACAGGGCGGAGGCGGTGCCTTTGTGCTGTTTTATCTGTTGTTTCTGATTATTCTCGGACTCCCGATCATGACGATGGAATTTGCGGTTGGGCGTGCCAGCCAGAAAAGTCCGGTCAAAGCCTACCAGGCACTGGAAAAACCCGGACAGAAATGGCATATCCACGGGATTATCACATTGATCGGCTGCTATCTTCTTATGATGTTTTATACAACGGTCACCGGCTGGATGCTTCATTATTTTTATATGACGGTCACCGGACAGTTTCAGGGACTGGATGCCGACGGTGTATCCGGACAGTTTACCACAATGCTGAGCAAACCTCTGACCATGGGCTTCTGGATGGTGGTAGTTGTTTGCGCCGGCGTATTTGTCTGCTCCCGCGGACTGCAGAACGGTCTGGAAAAAGTAACAAAGGTCATGATGACTTCTTTGCTTATCATCATGATCATTCTGGCGGTCAACAGCTTTTTTATGGATGGTGCAAAAGAAGGCCTTGCCTTTTATCTGATCCCGGACTTTGAACGGATGAAACAGATCGGTATTGCAAAAACCATTACGGGTGCCATGAACCAGGCATTTTTCACGTTAAGCCTTGGAATCGGCGCGATGGCAATTTTAGGAAGTTATATCGGAAAGGAACGCTCTCTGCTTGGTGAATCGGTAAATATTGCCATTCTGGATACGTTTGTTGCTATCACCTCCGGACTTATCATTTTTCCGGCATGCTTTACGTTCCATGTTGACCAGACTTCCGGACCAAGCCTGATTTTTATCACCCTGCCGAATATTTTTAACCATATTCCGCTTGGCAGACTCTGGGGAAGCCTGTTCTTTTTGTTTATGTTTTTTGCAGCGTTTTCCACAATCCTGGCAGTATTTGAGAACATCATCTCCTGCGGTATGGAACTGACCGGATGCAGCCGCCAGAAATCCTGTGCCGTTAATCTGGTACTTATCATTGTACTCTCCCTGCCATGTGTACTCGGATACAATGTATGGAACTGGAAAGGTTTTTCAATCTTTGGCGGGTCTGTGCTTGACCTGGAAGATTTTCTGGTAAGCAACCTGTTCCTGCCTCTCGGTTCCCTGGTATATCTGCTGTTTTGCACAAGCCGCTACGGCTGGGGCTGGAAAAACTACACAACCGAAGCCAATACCGGAAAAGGATTAAAAATTAAAAACTGGATGCGCGGCTACATTACCTATATTCTGCCGCTGATTGTGCTTTTTATCTTTGGATTTGGCATTTATGATAAATTTTTTACAAACTAAGGAGGATTTCTTATGTATCACGCAAATGAATCACGTTACGAAACCATGAAATACCACCGCTGCGGCGACAGCGGACTGATGCTGCCGGAAGTATCTTTGGGCTTCTGGCACAATTTCGGAGATACCGGTGTTTATGAAAATATGAGACAGATGTGCTTTACGGCATTTGACCACGGGATCACACATTTTGATCTGGCAAACAACTATGGACCGCAGCCGGGCAGTGCGGAGGAAAATCTCGGGAAGATCCTTCGGGAAGAACTTTCTTCCTACCGCGATGAACTGATCATCAGTTCCAAAGCCGGTTTTGACATGTGGCCGGGGCCTTATGGAAACTGGGGCAGCCGCAAGTACCTGATTGCCAGCCTTGACCAGAGCTTAAAACGACTCGGTCTGGACTATGTGGATATTTTCTATCACCACCGCATGGACCCGGATACACCGCTGGAGGAAACCATGGGTGCACTCGACCAGATCGTGCGAAGCGGAAAAGCACTGTATGTCGGTCTGTCCAACTACGACGGGGAAACCATGAAACGCGCAGCTGCCATCTTAGAAGATCTGCACTGCCCGTTTATTATCAACCAGAATTCCTACAATATCTTTAACCGTACCATTGAAGAAAACGGTTTAAAACAGGCCGCGGCAGATGGTAAGAAAGGAATTATTTCTTTCAGCCCGCTCGCGCAGGGTATGCTGACCGACCGCTATCTAAACGGTATTCCAAAAGACAGCCGTGTCAACACGGACGGACGTTTCCTGCATGCGGATCAGTTTGATGAAAAGCGGATGGCAAGTATCCGGAGCCTGAATGAGATTGCGGCTGCCCGTGGTGAAAGTCTCGCACAGATGGCACTCAAATGGGTCATCCGTGACGGTGTGGTCACTTCCGTTCTGATCGGAGCTTCCCGCCCGGCACAGATTCTTGAAAATCTGAAAGTGTTAAACTCTGCCCCGTTTACGGAGGAGGAACTGAAAAAAATTGATCAGTGTGCACTTTCTCTCTAGGTAAAACAAAAACCCCGGATATTTATTTCCGGGGTTTTGTCTTTTCCTGCATCTGCTATTTGACTTTGACTTTTAATTTTAAAACTTTGGTCTTTCCATTGTTTAAGGTTACTGTCACGCGAATGGACGCAGTTCCTTTTTTGTTCGATTTTATGGTACCCTTCTTATTTACAGATGCAATTTTTTTGTTATTGCTCTGATAAGAAATGCTTTTTACATTGTCCATATTTAAGGTGGCTGCCAGAGAAACCTTCTTTTGTTTTCCCTTCTTCACCTGAACGGTTTTATTCTTCAATGTAACCGTTTTTAATATTTTCATTGTGACCTGATCCATATCTTTCTGATCCATAAGGACATAATCCTTATTGGAATCTGCTGAAAAATTCACATTTCCGGCTTTTGTAACCGTATAACTCTTGTCGTTTACAAGGACATAGGCACCTGTCTTTTGATCTTTTGCACACACATACAGCTTATTTCCGGTCTGTATGTCTGCTGTATTTACGGTCAGTGTATAGCTTACGTTGCCAGCCGGATCGGTGACCCGGATCGTCACATCTGTGTGTTTTCCATCGTTTTCTTCCAGTATCTGATTTATCAGATCAGCGGTCACCGTTGTTTTGATGGCTTTATTTTTCCGGGCTCCGGCAACGGTTACGGTTGGTGTATTTTGTCCGGCCGCGTTTCCATCGGACGGTGTTTGTGTACCAGCTGTATTTCCGTCAGACGGAGTTTCTACATCGGTTTTGTTTCCGTTGGACGGTGTTCCCCCTCCGGCTGTGTTACCACCCGAAGTATTTCCGCCACCAGAACTTTCTCCGGAAGATGAGCCACCTCCGGTCGCTCCACCGCCTCCGGAAGATGAGCCGCCTCCAGTCGTTCCACCGCCTCCGGAAGATGAACCGCCTCCGGTTGTTCCACCGCCTCCGGAAGATGAGCCGCCTCCGGTTGTTCCACCGCCTCCGGAAGATGAGCCGCCTCCGGTGGAACTGTCCTCTTTGATTGTAACGGTCGCGGCTTCACTTGTCACTGTTTCGTAATAAGTCTGTCCATCCTTATCATCCGGCTCATATACTGCCTTAAACTGATAAGAACCGCCACGTTTTAAGCCTGATACAACCGTATCGGCTTCCCCATATACGAGTTTTTCCTGTGCCTTTATTATGGTTCCGTCCTGATAAAAAGAAATCGAACCAAGCGGAATACTGCCATTTCGGACTCCATCTACCTTTGCATACAGATGTACGGAATTACCGTTTTCTGTCTCTGCCGTAAGACGAATCGATGGTTTCGCCGCTGTAATGGTAAAGGTTCCGACTTTTTCCTTTATCACATCGTACAGGCTTCCATCCACTTTAAACCAGACATCATAACTGCCCGGCTGCACCGGAACAACATTTTTCCCATCCTGCTGATAGAAAACTTCAGGCTTTACCTGCGAATCTACCGTCTTTCCGTTGTCCGTTCGGACTACATTTACCGTGGAAACAAAGCAGCTCTGTTTCAGCCCTGTGTATGCAGCTGTCTGCTGGATGGTATCATACTGCATCTTTACGGCAATTGGATTTACCGTCACGGTTTCGTTTGCCTGGGAAGGAAGTGCCCTGTAGTTTTCATTGGCTGCTCCTGCACCTGCATAAGAAACTGTAATTGCATTTTCTCCCATATGAAATCCGTTTGTCTCTGAAACCGGAATCTTTATGGCTGCCTCTCCGTTTTGAAGCGTGATGCCGGATACTTCATAAGGGGTCTGGTTAATGTATACCGAAAAACCAGCAGATGGCACGTGTCCCTGTAAGCTGCTATCTGTATAGACCGTCTGCACGGTAAGATTCAGTTCATCCTGCATGGACACGGCCGATGGTAATCCATTTATCGTAGTGGTTGTTTCCTTTGAAGTAACCGTCGAACCGGATGTATCCGGATCTTTGTTTACAATCAGAATTACGTTCTGTTCGATCTGTTCATCTGCTGAAAATGGACGGATTGTGATATAGTAGGTTCCTTCTTTTACCGTAGAACTCTCAGCCGTGCGATAGCACATGGGTGTGATCGCATTCTTCTCTATTCCCGTTTCGAACATCAAATTAAAATTCGGAATACAAATAAAACTACCTTCATCATTCGTAACCGTCTCTGAAGAAAGTGTTTTCCCGTTAAATGTTACTTCATATTCCATCGGAACAACCCCTAGATCCCGATCATACTCATCCGTTTGCTCCAGCCAGGCTACCTCTGCCAGATATGGTTTTGGATCCTTATTTTCATACTCACCGACTTTTGAAATCTCCGAAACCGTTGTGGTAATTACCGGATTTTTTATGGTCATATTTTTTACTGCAACCGGTTCATTCCCTGACAACTCACTGGTTTTCCAGATTTCTCCGTTTCCAGACGATGTCCGTTCCAGTGTCATTCCCGCCTGTCCGTCTGTCGGTGTAAAAGAAACCGCCGTATCCGCAGCCCTTCCAAGTTCCAGATAGGTGTGACCATACTCTGCAATTCCGGATTTTCCATTTCTTCCATTCAGGGTTTCAAATGTAAGTGCACCCGTAATGGTATCTGTAACATTCAGCTTCTGTTCTTTTCCTAAGATCAGTCGGTTTCCTGCTGAATCCGCACTCACAATCGAATGTACCTGTGGAGTTTCCATCTGGGAAAGATCAATCGCACTTGCCCCTTCCAGCCTGACCGTACAGCTGTCCAACGCTGCCGGTGCAAATGTTCCACCGCCCTTTACTGTGAGGTTTCCTACTTTGCTTATACCTGGAATTCCGGTATAGGACTGGTCTGTATCTATGGTCAGAAATGTCTTCCCTGCGTGATTTTCAGATACTCCGTACACCTGTTTCGTATCGGAACCGGTAAGTGAAATTTCCACATCGCCGGAAACCGTATATTGTCCATCCGCCGCCGGTGGATCCGGCTCCTGCGTGGAAAACCAGTCATCCTGATTTACATATGGTTCAATGGCACCGGATGCATAGATTTCCCCATTTTGCGTACCGGAAACGTGCGCAAGCACGATCTGTGTCTTACCGTCATATGTTCCGTTCATGGAACCGGCATAAATATTCCCCAGATTGGTACCACCACCCGTAATTAGAATCTGTGCCTCTGATCCCGAATGATTCCCCATATTCTTTCCATTCTCATAAAGGGATCCGCCAAAGATATCTACATAGCGGAATCCGCTGTCGCACGTAACATTCTCAAGAACAAGTTTATGCCCATTTGCAAAAATTGCATCGTGCAGACGATTGGAAAACCGCAGCGTAATGTTTTTAAATGTCACATCCGTATTCAGGATAAATCCCCCCTTACGGTTGGAAAAAGTATTTCCATTTCCGTTGACGGTCACGCTTTTATCAAAAATAAACGGTTCCGCAGCCTCGGCATTTAAAAAAGCACCACTTCCCAAAATTGAGATTTCATCCCCATTGCCGGCAGCCGCATAGGCATCCTCAAATAAATTGTAGGGATTTCCATAGCTTCCATCTCCGGAATGGGTAGAATTTCCATCTTTAAATTCCGTATAGATCGTTCTTGCCGCTGTCTGCACAGCCTCCTGCGCCTTTACCGGCACGACAGGCTGCACGGTAATACACATGGTGAGCACGATAAAAAATGCCCATAGACGTTTTGCTACATTGTCTGGTTTCATCTGATTGTTCTTTTTCATCCATTTCTCCTGATAATAAGAACAGGGGGATGAGTCAAAAACTCATTCCCCTGTCACTTCATTGATAGTCTCTACCATCATCCTAACATGGTTTCCTATCATCGTCAACAAATTTATGACCTGTTTTTATACCTATATCATCTGCTGATTTTATATTTTATTATTTCTATCTGTTCTATCTGTGTGATATCAATCTTCTGATTGAAAATATAACGAGCCCCACAATATTTCATTTCACTTGCAGATGCATAGCCATCTCCAAGCTCTTCAAGATCTGTACCATCCATGAAAGGATGTTTCTTTTTTTCAGTTCCTTTTCTGTCATCGGTAAGAGGTAACTCTCCTATGGAATATTGCTTTCCGTCTTTTGTTGTTGCAACTACATGATAAAAACACCCTTTTTCTCTCCAGTCATTGACGGGACAAATACTAACCGTATAAGGTGTAATTTCAACAGGGATTGTTTTTTTTGTTTTCTTAACATCCGCTTTTAACATCTTCTCCTTCATTGGAACAACTTTTCCCTTAACCAAAACATTTTTTAATGGCGTATTTGAATTATCCGGTGATTGAAATCCCTTATATACTTTCGGATTTTTCCACGCAGTATCATCGGAATAAAAGCCGCACACATTGATCTGAATACCATCACCTGTATCTATTACATCCACCTTACTGGTAGTATCTAACCCACCTAACCAATAATTTGTTTCTTCCAAAGATTTTACGTTCGGAAGGAACACCTTTGCACGCATAACCTTCGTATTTGAAGCAACCTGAATTGATGATATGATTATCTTTTGTTCTTTTCTGCCATCATCTTCTCTACTGTTTGATTTTGCATCAGAATTTTTTCCACACGCACACAGACAATATAGCATTGTAAAAATTAATAAGTACAGACTGATTTTCTTCATTCATAATCCTCCAATTTCTTTTTCTTTAAAACACTAAGGATTATTATGCTTCCTATCACTATAATTCCAATGCCAGCCACATATTTCATCGAACTTCTGCTCTGTACTCCAGCTCCTGTACTTACCTCAGAATCTTCAATATAAGTATCTGAAATCTCCGCTACAGACTCAAATGAATAGACACCGCTTTCCACATTTTGAGTTTCCGGAATTTTCTCCATAACCGGATACTGGTACCCTAACGAAATCCAGATACGTGCTGTTTCATCATCCATCCCAAGTGCAACCGGCTGTCTCATTCCCGGTTGACTTCCCACCAGTACTACTCTCGTACAGTCCGATAATGCCTCTCGTTTTTCCAGAAGTATATCATAGTAAGGTTCCACTGTATGTTCTGCTGTCTCTGTAATCATCCATTTTCCGGCATGATTTTTTACTTCTTCCTGCTCTGCTTTTGTCAATACGGACTTTGCTTCTTCACTCAAAGGAAGTCCTTTGGCTACGGTAAACATTCCATATGTCTTTTCCATTTTAAAAGGAATGACCCATACATAATTTGCACTTTCCAGAGCACTTGTGAGTTTTTTCGTATCTGCCGTCTGCAATTTTATAAGATTACAATCCACATATACTTTTAATGCCTTGTCATAATCGATGGTTGCATCCGGCTCTTCTTTTTTCATTTCATCCTGTAAATTACTGATTTCTGTCCAATCACGGCTCGTTATTAACTGATCCTGATCTGAAACCGGTATTTCCGCGGCATAGACAGCAGAACCTGCTATCGTATAAATTGTAATCATCATAAGCATTATTTTTAAAATATTTTTCATGGCTATTTCCCCTCTCTTGTGTATACTATACTTCATTTTTCCCATTATTCTTTCTGCATGTTAAAATTGGTTTGATTTTCGTCAAAATCTGCATTAAAAATCCCATAGCATACACCATGGGATTTTTTCAAAGATATAACACAATCTGAACCTCAAATATATTTTCATCGATATTTATAGATTTCCATCCCCCGTATTTGTCTACAACATCTGAAATATTCTGCATACCGATTCCATGCAATGCCTGTTGTTTCTTCCTTGTCAATAAACGTTCTCCCTGTTTATTGACTTTTCCATCAAACGTATTTTTCACCTGTATACCCAGAATTCCCCTGTCGTATTGTATCCGAATCTCCAAAAAACGATCTTTTATCTGCTCCATTGCCTCAATTGCATTGTCCAACAGATTTCCAAACAAAACATTCCAGTCATATCCATCCACTGGCAACTGGCACGGAATCACGATCTGCGACTGAATCTGACAGGACATTGCCTCCGCTTTTGCCAGTTTATGATTCAAAATCATATCCAGTTCCAGATTCCCCGTATTCACATACTTATGCTCCGTCTGCAAATGCTCACTCATTTTATTTACATATTCCTGTGCCTTATCATACCTTCCTTCATTAAGATATGTCTGCAGAAGATACATATGGTTTTTCATGTCATGCCGCAAAGAATCCAGCTTTTTCTGATCCTGCTGCATGATATGCATCTGCTCCTGATAGACCATCATATGTTCCTTTAAAAGCCGTTGCTGCATTTTATCCTGATAAGCTTCTCCCAAACGGTCATACAAATAGAACATTCCAAGATCTACAACGATCATAATAGCCAGTGATAATACTGTTTTTGGCGAATTTTCGCCGGATACACTCTCAAGAGCATATATCCAGACAATATTTCCGGCTAATACAAGAATCATAAAGTAATAGTTCTGTGTTTCCATAACCCTTCGCCGACATATCACCTGTCTTATTCCCATTGCTATGAGCAGATTGACCATTGCCCCCGTGATGGTTCCCATTGCCCGCCCTTCGGAAAACAAAGAAAAATCTCCCAGATAATAATACATGATAAATTCTATGGTAAGCCCCAGCAATACTGTAAAACAACCTGCCATTATTTTCTGCAGTATACTTCCTTCATACAATATACCTTCTGCCGCCCAGAGAAGCAGTACCATACTCACCGTAGTCCCCATGGCATTTCGAAAACCAAATGCAACAACTGTATTAATAAGCCATACGAGCACATAAACAATATTTGCCATCCGTGGCAGTTTTCTTTTCTTTTCCAGAAAAACATCCGTCACTTTAAAACTTACATACACACTTAATATGTTACATACCGCTTCAAATATTCTTTCTATGTTATTCACCCGCCACACCTCATCTTTTCCATAATTGCATGATCAAGGTTATTTTTCATAGACCGACTGACCGGAATGTCATCCCCATTGATCATGTGTACGCTGTCTTTCTGAAAAGATTCTGCATACCGCAGATTAATGACATAAGATTTATGTACCACGCAGAATAAATGCGGATTCAACGCAGGAATAACCTCCGAAAGTTTTCCATAAACACATAATGTATCATTTGCTGTTACCACTTGAATTTTTCTGGCAAGGCTCTGCAAATAAAAAACAGAATGTTCTTCTATCCGTATCGCATTTCTTCCTTTCCCAATTTCTATAATATGTGGCTGAAACTGATACAGCCTTTCATATTCATCTAATATATAATCTACTCGTTCCTGTTGTATGGGTTTCACGAGGAAATTCATTGGACGCAGATCAAAAAGCTGCATGGCATACATTTCTTTTGCCGATACAAAAACAATCTGCATGGATTCATATTGGATCTGAGATCGAATCCAGTTTCCAACGATAATCCCCGAGCTGTCCCCTAATTCAATATCCAAAAATAACAAATCATACCTTTCGCTTTGCTGCAGTTTTTGAATAAATTCTGCTCCACTTGTATAACCGTCAACATCCACTTTTATTCTTTTCATTTCTGCAAACCGAAAAATACTTTGTTCCAATTTATAAATAAATTGTATATCATCATCACATATTGCTACTTTTATCATTGTATATCCTGTAATTTATTTTCCTCTCTATTTCAAGATTTCCTGCAACCGCGCATCTGTATGCAGGAGTTCCTTCGCGCGATCCCTATATTGCTGCTCATGCAGATACGTATAGCGGAACGGTTTGATCGACGGTGCCAGATCAACTGCTTTCTCAAAATCCTCCCGCCGAAGATCCAGTGCTTTTACATAATCCCAGAACCCCGTCTGCGTAAAGATCGTGTCTACCCTCCGGTAACGATGATCCTGTACAACACTCATCAGATAGGTTGCAATGCCAACCTGAATACCATGAAGCTGCGGATGCTCAAGCATCTTGTCCAGCGCATGGGAAATCAGATGTTCGCTGCCGCTCGTTGGCGCACTGCTGCCCGCAATCTCATTTGCAATTCCGCTCATCGCAAGAGAATCCAGAAGTTCCTTTAAAAACAGATCATCCTGTATCGAAGTAAACGGTGTGCGCACAAAACTATTGACTGCTTTCTTAGCAATCATGACAGCAAAATCATTGACTTTTCCGTACCCATGTTCTTCCTCAAAAATCCAGTCATACAGTGCCGTAATTTTTGACACCATATCGCCGATGCCGGAATATAAAAATTTCTCCGGTGCACTGCGAATAATCCTTGTATCCACCACAATCCCATATGCAAGTTTTGCCGGAACGGACTTGCGCCGTCCTTCCACCAGAAGGGAAGCACTGGCACTTGAAAAGCCATCGCTCGATGCCGATGTCGGGATGCTGATAAACGGCAGATTTCGCAGAAATCCACAATATTTCGCACCATCAATCACTTTTCCGCCACCGATGCCGATGACTGCCTGCGTCTTCGCCGGCATGGAAAATGCAAGACTGGTCAGATCTTCCAACCGCACGGTATCAAGTTCCTGATATTCTAAAATATCAATGTCCTCCTGCTGCAATGCTTCCATAACGGTAGAACCAAACATTTCTACAAGACCGTTTCCAAACAATACAACTACTTTCTGTAACTGTAACTCTTTTAAGTAAATCCCCAGATTGTCCAATGCACCCGCACCGATCTTTAAAAGTGCCGGAATGGAAATGTGTTTTCCTGCCATAATAAATGTTCTCCTTCTCATTCTCATTCTCTTTTCTATCGATTTTAGTATAAACAAAGGTTCCTGAAATTACAATCAATTCCCCGAAAAAACGCACACGCTTCTCTTTACAATTATGGGTAAGAAAAAAGACGATTTCCTGCGAAACCGTCTTTTTCTTATTAAAATTTTGACGAAACTCCTGTAAATTTACTTTGTCACTTTGATCGTCATCTTTACAGTCTTTGTCTTTCCGTTCTTTAAAGTGACTTTTACTTTCACAACTGCTTTGCCAGCTTTCTTTGCGACAATTGTACCATTTTTATTCACTGTTACAACCGACTTTTTGGAAGATGTATAAGTGATCTTCTTTACATTTTCCATGTTCAGGTTCTTATCAAAAGTAACTTTTGCCTTCTTTCCGTTTGCAACCGTTTTCTTGGTATCCTTTAATGCAACACTCTTTAAGATTTTACTGCTCAGGGCTTTTGCATCCTTCTCATTCAGCAGTACATAATCACCGGCATCTTTGGTATCCGCTGTCACAGTTCCGTCTTTGGAAACCTTATAAGTTCTGCTGCTGATCAGGACTTTTTCTCCTGTCTTTTTATCAACTTTTACAAGTGTCAGCTTTTTACCTGCCTGCAGATCCTTCGCATTGACAGATACGCTGTTCATCACTTTGCCGGAAGCGTTCTTTGTTGTCTGGGTAATCGTGATGTCGCTGGTTCCTGCCTCTTGGACTAATTTTGCAACCACATCTGCTGAAATTGTAGTCTTCTTTGTCTCGGAAGCGTTCTTTACTGTTTTTTCCAGCTGTGCCCGGGCACCTGTCACTTCTCCCTTATCGTTCTTTTCAACGGTAAGTGTCGCATTTGTATCTTTTGCAATATTCTCAAATGTTTTGTCCGTTTTCCGGGTTTCCGATGGTTTTGTATCTGGTGTTGTATTTCCGGTATCCGGTGTTGTTGTGCTACCGGAATTTCCACCAGAGGTGCTGCTTCCGGAGGAAGAATTTCCGCCATTATTTCCACTCTGGCTGGTCTGTTTTACTGCAATCAGGCCATCGGCATCTGCTTTTGCAGCTTCCGCGTCACTGATCGTTGTTCCTTTGAATGCATCAAAGTAAAGTACCGATTCCACATCTACCGCGGAACCTGCCGGGTTGGAATTACACCAGAGTCCGAATGCCTGCACATCTTTTAAAGCATCCCCACTAAGTTTTCCACCCGTCTTCCCTTTAAAAGCTGAGAATGGAACGGTTACTTCATAGGCATCTTCTGTCTTTGCAAGATTAGTCAGATATACTTCATACTCTTCTCCTCCTGCCTTGATCTGTACAACAACCTTCTGCCCTTTTCCATCAAGTTTTGTCCAGAATTTCAATGCATTATAGGCTGAAAAATCTGTATTGCTCAGAGTTGCATTTACCAGACCCGTCCAGACTTCCGAACCGGTTGTTTTTAATTTGTAATTAAATGCAGCACCATATGTACCGTCTGCCTTATGCTCCTGATCCAGCGTAAAGGACGAACTGCATCCAGCGGCAGAATTTCCACCGTAAGCTGCATCCAGAAGTCCATTACTCCCGACATAGTAGTCAAAATTTTCCAGCACACCTGCCGGAGCTTTGTCCTTTTCTTTTCCGATACTCAGATTCGTAATCGTGGACAGTTCTTTTCCATCTGCAACGAGTGTAATGGATGCAACATCTGTTTTTCCGATCTGATCCATTTCCTCTTGTGTCAGCTGCGCCGTATAACATCCATCGGAGCCTTTCGCAGCCGGCAATGTCAACTGTTTGCCTTTTGCCGTATCCTTTACAACAAACGATACCTCACCGGCATTGGAAACACTTGCCTTTAACGCAGTTGGCTTTAAAATCGTATCCATATCAAACGGAGCTACCATGTATCCGCTGACATCTTTGTAATTATCCGTCTTTACTCCTGCATACTTATCAATATTGTCATAGAAATTCGTACCGTTTCCAAATACTGAATCCTCGTTGTTGTAGTAATCAATAAACTCATTGATCATTTCCTGACCCATTGTATCGGTGTGCTTATATGGAACATAAAAGTTGGTATCGCTGAAATTTGCCCATACCATATAATATGGCATATCATTTTTCTTTGCAATATTGTTGACTTCTTCATACCAGTTCTTTCCGGTTTTTGCTTCGCTTACCGGATTGTTTTTTACGAGAAGTCCCTCATTATCGCTTCCGTTCTCCTTCATTACACGCACACCGGTTTCGGAAATCGCTGCCAGCTTATCGTGCTTCTTTGCAATGGAAGATACAACCTGACAGGTCTGGTCCAGATGATTAAAAAACGACGTATCTGCCTCTGCCGGATAGGTATTAAAATCGTTGTAATAGTCAAATGCCAGAATATCTACATAGGCATCTCCCGGATAACGCGACATATATTCTTCTTCCGTCTCCATTGGACCGTTTGGAGAATATACATACAGCATATTATGTACCCCTTTGGATTCCAGATACTCTCTGGTATATGCATACAGACTCTTATAACTTTCCGCCGTGTTTCCAGTTCCCCACCAGAACCATCCGCCGGTATTCTCATGCAGTGGACGGAAGATGACCGGAATATTTGATTCCTGTAATTTATTCGCATAGGTTGCAATGGTATCCAGATAAGCCGTAAAGACCTTATTCTTTTCTCCTCCTGGCAGAATCTTCTTTAAGCTGTCCCCGGACAGATCTTTGGATTCGTTGAAATTACAGTCAAAGAAATCGTAGGTTCCATCCCCATTGTCTTTGATCTTCGCGCTTGTGAAGTTTGGCATATGTGCAGATAATGTGACGATTGCTCCATTCTCTGCTGCCTTTTTGCTGTAATTGATGGAATTTTCCAGTGCAGATTTTGCATCTGTTCCACCTGCCTCGCTTCCAAACAGTGCAAGGGAATCGATTCCAAAAATACCGCTGACAGAACCGGTCACATCATGGACATCTCCTAACGCATCCTTGGTTCCAACCGAACGGCTGACATCATTCTGATGGCCAAACAGTACCTGATCGCTCTCGGTCAGTCCCTGTAAATATGCATACAATGCCTTTGCGCTATTGCTGGCATCCGGATCTGTCATGGTCAGGGTTTTATCTGTTGCTTCTGTTTTTGCCTGTGTTCCGTCTGTATTCGGTGTTGCGGTAATTGCCACAAAATCACCACTGGCATCCTTCTGGGAAAGTATCAGATTATCCAGATAAACATCCCCAGCAAAGGAACTGTTGGCTCCGATAAGTCCGATTGTCAGATCAGCCATTGGTGTGGCAGATGGAGAAAATCCTAAAGTAACTGTAACTTTCTTATATCCGTTTCCTGCATCTGCTGCCTCGGACGAATCTATGCTGGTATCTTTATCGATTCCGCTGTTGGAGAAAAATTTTATCTTGGAAATATTACTGTTTTCCGGATAAATCAAATCCACACTCACCTGATTATAATTGCTGATATCAGCCGGTGTCTTGGGTGTGAATTTCACTTTTGCCTCACTCCATGATTCGCCGGAGTTGGCTGTATAATTCAGGCTTACTTTTAATCTTCCGTCTCCGCCATTTGCATCATAGGAAAGTTCCGGAGCAGCATTTTCTTTTCCACCGTGGGAATACTGATATCCGGTTTCACCTGCCCACAGATTTACCTGGGATTCATTATTTAAATCAGAAAGAACGGTTGGCTCCTGTTTGGTCAGTTCCTGTTTATCGCTTGATAAATTTGTGAGAACTACATTTGAAAATGTCACAGTTCCCTTAAATCCGGTTCCCACAAGAACAAATTCAACATCCATCAATGTATCCGGTGTTATTCCTGAAAACTTTACTTTCAGATCAGCTGAATAATTCTCCCCAACTTTCATAAAAGAATCCTTCTGCAGCCACTGGCAATCCGTACTGTTGTTCCATCCCCAATTTGATCCCAGTTTTGTTACACCCTGGATATTCAGATGCGCTTTATCTGCATCCAGCGACTGATAGGATGTTTCATCCAGTGTTACCTTTGCAGTTAATTCATACTCTTCATTCACATTTCCCAACGAGCCATTGATGGATTCATCATATGCAAAAGTAATTTTTCCTTCACCATTCCAGTCATCTTCTTTCAATTCTGAAAAATCAATGGTTTTTGTTGTTTTTGCGCCCTCATTTTTGTACAGTTCTGCACGTGTTACTGTTGGTGCTGACGCTTCATTTGTCTCCGCCGCATACACAATCTCGTTCTGTAAAAATGTGCATGCCTCCGGTGTCAGTGACCCCATCATTGCCGCTGCCAGCGTGATGGCAACAATCTGTTTTCCTACCCTTCTCATGTTTTTGCTCTACCTTTCCTTTCTTCTCCATTTTAGTTGTAAAAACCTTCCAGCACCCTCCATCTATCCGGTTTCACTTAATAAAAAAGCAATTGCACGCTGCTTCCCATATTTCAGGGAGAGGGTACTGCATACTTGGGGAGTGCAGTAAAAAATATGGGAACCAGTGTGCAATTGCTTAATTTATTTGATAAATTCAGTATATCACAAAGTAATTTTAAGTCAATATTTAGTTAATAGAAAATTAATCGTTTGTAAAGTATTACTTAATTTAAAGTTTTTTAGTCTTTTTTTAGTCTTTTAATTAGACATTTTCACAAGAGACGAAAGTACCAGTTCCTTATTAATTGAAAAAAGCACCTGTAAAACAGATTATGTTCTGCTCTACAGGTGCTAATATCGTGCTAGTTCTTTTAAGCTGCCTTCCAAAGAATAACCCCCTCTTTTTGTACATTCTTATAAAATGGAAGCACTTCCCCCCTCTTTTTCATATTTTCTTCTTTAATATCAATGATAGAAAAAATCTTATCATAACGTATATCCATCTCTGCTGACCAGCAAATAAATTTATTTCTTATTTCTTCGTTCATATCTTTTTTAGTGATGTTTTCTATATCT
>ENA-UEQP01000918-UEQP01000918.1-human-gut-metagenome-genome-assembly--contig:-NODE-918-length-30082-cov-4.994968_pt1 | contig 30082 bp, 29 predicted proteins | sample MGYA00242951_ERZ507951 | MGnify/ENA primary metagenome ERZ507951 (study PRJEB26167, sample SAMN06115539) | human gut metagenome | host: Homo sapiens | place: China:Shanxi | collected 2015-11-18...
ATATAATAGGTATGGCCTCGCGCGGCGCTTTTCTTTTTCTGCGTTTTATCTTCCGCACTTTTTACGGGATTTTCGACGTTTTTCACGCATTTTCCCAGAAAAATCCGCCCATTTCCGCTCTGTTACCATTCTGCAAGTTGCATTCCCTGTGATGTTATGGTAGAATAAACCGTAAATCAAATCTGGAGGGACACTATGCAGATCGGAACGGTAAAAATTGACGGACGGCTCGTACTTGCGCCGATGGCAGGCGTGACCGACCTCGCCTTTCGCCGCATCTGCCGCGAGCACGGCGCGGCTCTGACCGTAACCGAGATGGTCTCGACCAAGGCGCTGTGCTATCAGGACAGGAAAACCCCGCGTCTGCTCGAGCTTGCGCCGGACGAGCATCCGGCCGCCGCGCAGATCTTCGGTCACGAGCCGGAGACCATGGCGGAGGGCGCGCGCATCGCGCTCGAAAAATCCGGCTGCGATATCATCGACATCAACATGGGCTGCCCTGCTCCGAAAATCGCCGGCAACGGCGACGGCTCGGCGCTCATGCGCAGCCTGCCGCTCGCCTCGCGCGTCATCGAAGCGGTCGTCAAGGCCGTGAACGTCCCCGTTACCGTCAAATTCCGCAAGGGATGGGATGAGGGAAGCGTCAACTGCGTCGAATTCGCCCGTATGGCGGAGCAGTCCGGCGCAGCCGCCATCGCGGTCCACGGCCGCACCCGTGCGCAGCAGTACAGCGGCCGGGCCGACTGGGACGCGATCCGTGCGGTCAGGCAGGCGGTCTCCATCCCCGTCATCGCCAACGGCGATGTCGCCGTCCCGGAGGACGCGGTGCGCATCCTCGAATACACCGGCGCGGACGGCGCGATGATCGGGCGCGGCGCACTCGGTGATCCGTGGATCTTCGAACGTGCGAACGCGCTTCTCGAAACCGGCGTCTGCCCTCCCCTGCCGCCGTTTGCCGAGCGCATGGATACTGCCGTGCGGCAGATCGAGCTTGCCGCCGCGCAGAAGGGCGAGCACATCGCCATGCTCGAGGCGAGACGGCACGTCAACTGCTATCTCAAGCAGCAGAGCGGCCTCAAGACCTTCAAAAACCGCATCTGCGCCCTCGAGCGTCTCGAGCAGCTCTACGAGATCGTCGAGGAGCTCAAACAGACCGTCTCTGAGGAATGACACCCGAAAGGAGGGAGCACGGGTTGGACGACAAGCATATTCTGGCAAGGGCGCGCCGCGGCGAGCTGGACGCCTTCGAGGAGCTCGTGCGCCGCTATGAAAAGCGCGTTTATGTCATTGCGCTGCGCTCCTCCGGCAATCCCGAGGACGCCGCCGACATCACGCAGGAGGTTTTTCTGCGTGCGTGGCGTTCGATCGAGAATTTTCGCGGCGACAGCGGCTTTTCGACCTGGCTGTTCCGCATCACCATGAACATCTGCGTCGATCATGCGCGCCACCGGCAGACGCAGCCGCAGACCACGACGCTGACGACCGAGGATGATGAGGAGCGTCCCATCCACGATACTGCTCCCACGCCCGAGGAGCAGCTCGACAATAAGGAGCTGGGGCGCGAGCTTGCCGCCGCGCTCGCCGAGATCAGCGAGGAGCACCGCCGCATCGTGCTGCTGCGCGATGTTTCCGGCATGAGCTATTCCGAGATCGCAGAAATCCTCGAGATCAGCGAAGGTACGGTAAAATCGCGGCTTGCGCGCGCACGCATTGCCCTGCGCAGGATTTTGCTGCAAAGAGGGAACATTCTGCCGCTCGCTCCGTCTAACCATGAGAAAGGAGGCGAGACGCATGAATGATGAAGAATATTTCGGACAGCTCTGCTCGAACAGCGTGGACGGCACGCTGACCGACAGCGAACGTGAAAAGCTCGAGGCGCATCTTGCAGAGTGCCCTTCGTGCGCCGCGCTGCTGCGTGATCTCAGGGAGATGCGCGCACTCTTTGCACAGGAAGCCGAGGCGCCGGACGGCCTCCATGACGGGATCATGGAGCAGCTGCGGCAGGAGACCAAGCTGCACGTCGTTCAGCCGGAAAAGCCGGTGCGCCGCATGCCGGTGTTCACCATGGTCGGCGTTGCCGCGGCAGTCGTGCTCGTTGTGCTCGGCGGCGGTCTGATGCCGTCGTTCAGCACGGTCGGAAGCGGCAGCTCCGATGCGTCGGCAGACGCCGGTGACGCGGTGGCCGCGGTGACTGCGGACAGCTATTCCGCCGATGCAGGCGCGGCGTCCGACGGCGCCGCCGCAGATATCGCAGAGGCGGCTGAAAATGCGGGCATGAACAGCGCATCACGCAGCATTCCCGAAACCACCGTGCAGGGCTCGAGTGACATTGCCGCAGGCGGCAGCGCGTCAGGCGAGACCGCGCCGCAGACGGCAGCAGAGGATACGCCCTCTGTCTTCTCCCTCCCCGAGGCTGACAGCAGCATCGCCGCGCAGAGCGGCGGCATATCCGGCCGCGCGATCTCGGACGGTGACTCTGCCGGCATCGTTCCCGCCGAGGACACCGGCGCGCTCACGCTCCCCGAGGCGGTACGCGGACTGCGCATCGCACACTGCTATATCGCAGACGGCGGCGAGCTGCCCGAGCTTGACGGCAAACTGCTGTATTCAGACAGCAGCGCGGCATGGTTCCAGCTCGACAACAACATGTCTACGCTTCAGAACACACTGAACGCGCTCGAAAAGTCCGGCTGCACCGTGACCGCCTATGAGGACGTCGGTCTGACGCTCGACAGCAGGGCTGACTCGTGGCTGCTCATTGTTCGAAACTGAAAAACAGGTGTGACGCCGTTTTCCCGGCATCACACCTGTTTTTATTTTGACTGTCTCACATCACCAGCGTGAGTATCCTGTCGCTGAACAGATACCCGGCGGAGATGAGCGCGGTATTCCACGCCGCGATACCGATGGCCGACCAGCCGATGAACCACTTGACCGGCATACGGATGAGACCGGCCGGAATGGAAACGATCGTGCGGAGCATCGGGATGATGCGGCAGAGCGCAAGTCCGCGTCCATGCTGCGCGTCGATGAATTCATGGCATTTCTGTACGAACGAGCGGAATTTCCTGCTCTTTCCGAACAGCTTTTCCATGATCGGCTCGCCGCCCCAGTAGCAAAGGCCGTAAATGACCAGACTGCCGAGCAGGCCGGAAGCAACGCTCAGCACGAGCGTCAGCGGCAGCGACAGGCTGCTCTGTGCGATGAGCACGCCGATGCACGGCATGATGACGCCCGCCGGAAAGCCGGGCAGATTCATGTATTCACAGAAGATCACGCCGCAGACCAGGAACAGTCCGTACTGATGAAAAAGTTCAAAAAATGCAGCAGCTGTCATAGTGCCTCGCCTGCCTTTCCTGCTGTCCGTTTTGTGTGGAATATAGTATACCGCTCTGCGCAGCCTCATGCAAGGTCGGCAGAGCGGTGTTTGCAATAAGTTCACAATTCAGACGCGGTATTTGCCGCGTTCGATCGGGCCGAACAGCCGGGCCAGCAGGCGGTGCAGCAGTGCGAACAGACCTTCACGGGTATTTGCTTTCATGATAATTCCTCCCTTTTATCACTGCGCGGTGGTCTCTATCCCTTGTACCTACAGTATACCTCGAAAGTCCCTGTTATTTCCCTCACAAAACCGTGAAATTTTTCTTAATTTTTTATGAAGTCGGCTCGTCGTCCTCCGCCGCGCCGAGCACGCGCTCGGTTTCCGCCTCGGAGAGCTCTGTGACGCTCTTGAGGCGGCGGCGGATGGCGCGCGTTCTCGTGCCGACCAGCTTATCCAGCTCGCGGCTCGCCTGATCGAGACGGTTCTGCGTCTGCGTCAGGCAGGTCTCGAACTTGTCGAACTCGGTCTTGACCGCGCCCAGAACGTTCCATACCTCGCCCGAGCGCTTCTGGATGGCGATCGTGCGAAACGACATCTGAAGGCTGTTCAGCAGCGCCGCCATCGTGCTCGGGCCGGCGATATTGACATGATAATCGCGCTGGAGAATCTCGACCATGCCGCGCTGCACCGCCTCCGCGTACAGCCCTTCAAACGGCAGGAACATGATGCCGAATTCCGTGGTATACGGCGGTGCAAGATACTTGTCGCGGATGTCCTTCGCCTCGCTCCGGAGCGTCAGAATGAGCTGCTTCGCGCAGGCGTCGATCTGCTCGCGCGAGCCGCTCTCATAGGCATCGCGCAGCGCGCCGTAGGTGTCGCCCGGGAACTTGGAGTCGATCGGCAGCCAGACCGCGCCGCCGTCCTCCGCCGGGAGACGCACGGCAAACTCGACCACGTTGCGGCTGCCGGGTACGGTCGCGACGTTTTCTGCGTACTGCTCGGGCGCGAGGATGTCGGACAGGATCGCGCCGAGCTGGATCTCACCCACGATACCGCGGTTTTTGACGTTTGTCAGCACCTTTTTGAGGTCGCCCACACCCTGTGCGAGCGTCTGCATTTCGCCGAGGCCGCGGTAGACCTGTTCCAGGCGCTCATTTACCAGACGAAAGGACTCGTTCATGCGGTCAGACAGTGTTTTTTGCAGCTTTTCATCCACAATACCGCGCATTTCGTCCAGTTTTTTGTTGTTGTCCTCGCGCAGCTCGCGCAGATTGCCGTCCACAGCGGCGCGGATGCCGTCGAGCTGCTGCGATGTTTCGACCGAAAAGCCGTGCAGGCGTTTTTCAAAGCGGTCGAGCTGGCCGGAGACCGACCGGTCCATCGCCGCAAGGCGGCTGTCCTGTGCTTCGCGGCCCTCGCGGAGGTTCTGCGTGACGAGCGCGCCGAGCGCAGAGATCGCGCCGCTGTCGATCGTTTTCGGCGGCTGCACCGGCTTTCGCACGAGCAGGATGATGACGAGCACGAGCAGAACGGCCACGAGTGCGAGTGTGATGACGGGAATGAGTTCCATTTGGTTTTCCTTTCGCTGAAACAGGGGTTAACGAAGGACGCCGAGATCCTTCGCGATGCGCTGCATGTCCTCGTCGGTCTCGGCGATGACGTCCGCGCAGTGCTTGAGGTCGTCCGACAGGTTGGGCGGCACCTCTACGTCGGATTTGTACCGCAGCTGATGCTCCAGGCTCGCCCAGAAATCCATCGCGATCGTGCGCAGCTGAAGCTCGATGCGCACCGGGACCGTGCGCTCGGACAGAAAAATCGGCACCTCAAGGATCAGATGCAGGCTGCGGTAGCCGTTCGGCTTGGGACTGCTGATATAGTCCTTTTTCTCGATGAGCGTCAGATCGCTCTGCCGCATGAGCATATCCGCTACGGTATAAATATCCTGAATGAACGGACAGATCACGCGGATGCCGCCGATGTCGTTCAGGTTATCCATCATGGACTGAAGCGTCACCGGAAAGCCGCGGCGCTTGAGCTTGCCCACGATGCTGCGCGGCGTTTTGATGCGGCTCTTGATCGCGTTGATCGGGCTCGGCTTGCCCGAAATGCGCGACTCGTCCGCCAGAATGTCCAGTTTGGTCTTGATCTCACGAATGCCGGACTCATACAGCATCATAACCTGCTGAAGCTGCATCGCAGACTCGACCAGTGTCTCTTCATCATGTTCGGAAAGTCTGTCAATCGCAAAAAAATCCGCCAGATCCATGTTATCTCCTCCTGTTCTCTTTCTCTGTCTTCAGTATAACATATATCCTGTTATCAATCAATGTCAGCACGGATACAATCCACCAGATATTGTGTCTTTACCATACACCGCCGCGCAAAACCGCACGGAAACCGCACAGTCGGTAAATTCCTGTCTCCGGCCGGTGATGCCGTCCATGCGGGGCGAGAAAGGGGTTGACAAAGCGCCGGCAACGGGCTATACTAAGTTTTATCGAAGCTGTAGAAAAAGGAGAAAATCACTATGACCGTATCTCGAATGTTCATGTGCATGATGTGTGATTTTGCTCGTTTTTCTGCCAGAGGGCTCCGCTGAGAGCACGGCGCAGACGGGCCGCTTGTCATGCGGCGCGGTATAAACAGGAAAACGAGCGGGAAGCAGGAAAACGGCTTTCCGCTTTTATTTTTAAGAACACACTTTCCATGTCAGGAGGAATGAACTTGGAACAGGACGCTATCGTTCGCATCCGAAGTCTCAACAAAACATTCACCGGCAGAGCCGGCAAGGTCACGGCGCTCGACGGCATCGACCTCGACATCCGCCGCGGCGAAATTTTCGGCATCATCGGTCTGTCCGGTGCAGGCAAATCCACGCTCGTGCGCTGCATCAACTTTCTCGAAAAGCCGACCGCAGGCACCGTCACCGTGGACGGTCAGGAGCTCGGCAGTCTCTCGAAAAAGCAGCTGCTCGAGGCGCGCCGCTCGATGGGCATGATCTTTCAGCAGTTCAACCTGCTCCAGCAGCGCACCGCGCTCCAGAATATCTGCTTCCCGCTCGAGATCGCGGGCGTGAGCCGCGCGGACGCAGAAAAGCGCGCGAGGGAGCTGCTCGAGATCGTCGGCCTCTCTGACCGCGCGGGCAATTATCCGTCTCAGCTCTCCGGCGGTCAGCAGCAGCGCGTCGCCATCGCCCGTGCGCTCGCGACCAGTCCGAAGATCCTGCTTTGCGACGAGGCGACCAGCGCGCTCGATCCGACGACCACGCGCTCCATCCTCGCCCTGCTCAAGGAGATCAACAGGACCCTCGGCATCACCATCATCGTCATCACGCACGAGATGGCGGTCATCGAGGAGATCTGCCAGCGCGTCGCCATCATCGACTCCAGCCGCATCGCTGAGGTCGGCGCGGTAGACGACGTTTTCACCCGTCCGCAGTCCGCCATGGCAAAGCAGCTCATCTATCCGGACGGAAAGCGCCGCGCCCTCGCGACCGGAAAGCGCTACTGCCGCATCGTATTCGACGGCAATTCCTCGTTCGAGCCGATCGTCTCCAATATGGTGCTCGAGTGCAAGGCGCCGGTCAACATCATGTTCGCGGACACCAAGAACATCGACGGAAAGGCCTACGGCCAGATGATCCTGCAGCTGCCCGAGGACGAGCGCGCCGCCAAGCGCGCCCTTGCCTATCTGGAAACGCAGAACGTACACACGGAGGAGGTAGACGCAAATGCTGCCGTTTAATGTCTGGGCGCAGAGCCTTTGGGAGACCCTTTACATGGTCATCCTGTCCACCGCCATCTCTTATCTGATCGGCCTGCCGCTCGGTCTGACGCTCGTCGTGACCGACAAGAACGGCATCCGCCCGATGCCCGTGCTGAACACCGTTCTCGGCATCGTCACCAATATCCTGCGCTCGATCCCGTTCCTGATCCTCGCGGTCATGATCACCCCGATCACGCGCGCCATCGTCGGCAAGGCCATCGGCACCACCGCGATGGTCGTTCCGCTGACGTTCGCCGCCGCGCCCTATGTCGCGCGCATGGTCGAATCCTCCATCAAGGAGGTTCCGTTCGGCGTCATCGAGGCGGCGCAGTCCATGGGGGCAAGTCCGTGGCAGATCGTCTGGAAGGTGCTCGTCCCCGAGGCGAAGCCCTCCCTCATGGTCGGCGGCGCAATCTCCATCGTCACCATCCTCGGCTACTCCGCGATGGCCGGCTTCATCGGCGGCGGCGGTCTGGGCACGGTAGCCGTCAACTACGGCTACAACCGCTACAACTTCCCCATCATGCTCATCGCCGTCATCATCATCGTTGTCGTCGTGCAGATCTTCCAGGAGGTCGGCATGCGCCTTGCGCATCATCTGGACAAGCGCAATCGTTAATTCTGTTATCATAAAATTATGATATATATCTGAAAAGGAGCGAATTCCCATGAAAAAATCCATTGCAGCAATTCTTGCAGGCGCACTGTGCCTGTCTGCTCTGACCGCCTGCGGCGGCAGCACGTCCTCCTCTGACAGCAGCGCAGCGGCAAACACCGGCGACTCCGACAAGGTCATCACCGTCGGCGCTACCCCGACCCCGCACGCCGAGATCCTGAACTCGGCCAAGGACGCGCTCGAGGCTGAGGGCTACACCCTCAAGGTCGTTGAGTTCACCGACTACGTTCAGCCGAACACCGCGCTGGTAGACGGCGATCTGGACGCAAACTACTTCCAGCACACCCCGTACCTCAACAACTTCAACAAGGAGAACGGCACCGATCTGGCCGCAGCGTTCGATATGCACTACGAGCCGTTCGGCATCTACGCCGGCAAGACCGCATCCATCGAGGAGCTTGCGGACGGCGCTTCCGTCGCCATCCCGAATGACGGCTCCAACGAGACCCGCGCGCTGCTCCTGCTTCAGGACGCAGGCCTCATCAAGCTGAAGGACGGCATCGACCCGACCTCCGACGCGACCAAGCTCGACATCACCGAGAACCCGAAGAACCTCGACATTCAGGAAATCGCCGCAGAGCAGCTGCCGCGCTCGCTCGCTGACGTCGACCTCGCAGTCATCAACGGCAACTACGCACTTCAGGCTGACCTGAACGCTGCCGAGGACTCCCTCATCACCGAGAATCCGGACTACGCAAAGGTTTATGTAAACGTTGTTGCCTGCCGCAGCGGCGAGGAGAACAGCGACAAGATCCAGGCTCTTAAAAAGGCAATGCAGAGCGACGACGTCAAGAAGTACGTCGACGAGACCTACAAGGGCGCCGTTGTAACTGTATTCTAAATAACTGTCGCAAAACACAGACAAACAGGCGGGGAAATTTCCTCGTCTGTTTTTTATTCGCCGAAAACGCTTGCGCAGACGGGGCGCACGATGATAAGATAGAAGCATGAAAGCCGCAGGGAAGTCTGCGGAGAACGGAGGCACAGCATGACCGAACTCGATATGATACGCCGCGCACAAATGTATATGGAAAAACTGTCGCACGGCATCAATCCGCTCGACGGAACGCCGGTCGCAGCCGGCGACCTCATCCGGAACGGCCGTATGTCGCGCTGCTTTGCCTTTGTCGCGGAGGTGCTCGACAAGGTCGTGACGAACAGTGCGCCGCACGCCGAAAAACCGCAGCCTGCCGCGCCGAAAAACACGCCTGCGGCTCCTGCGCAGAACGGGCCGCGCAGCCTGCCGCCCGAGCTCGCCGCCATGCTCCGCCCTGCCTCCTCCATCAAGCCTGCGCCCCGCACCAAAGCCGCCCCTGCCGGCGGGAGCGAGGCGAAGCACCGGCTGCCGCCGGCCGTACCCTATAACCGCCGCACGGATTTCGCCTACTCCGACCGGCCGCTTCCCGTAGAGGAGGTCGTGCAGCGCATTCACGCCCTCGAACCCGAGAACACAGAGCCGCTTTCCGTCTCGCCCCTGCTCGACTGGCTGACTGACGCCGGTCTGCTCGCGTGGATGCCGGACAGCCGCGGCGAGTACGCCTACCTGCCGACACAGAGCGGCGGCGAGGTCGGTATTCTGGTCGAACCCGGCGCCGGAGCCGTGCTTTACACGCTCTCCGCGCAGCATTTTATCATGGATGCGCTCGACGACATTCTGGACGAGGCCGCCCGTCAGCTTGTGCTGCGCCATACACCATGGACGTCCGAGGAGGACGCACGTCTTGCGCAGCTGCACCGCGAGGGACAACACCCCGAGGAGATCGCAGAAACGCTCGAGCGTCCGGCCTCCGCCGTTCGGCAGCGCCTGCTCGAGCGCGGTATTTAAGGCAATACCGTACAATTGAACAAGAGCGATTTGCGAGCAAATTTTGCGTACTGACGAGGCGCGGTTTTGCGGTAATACTTGATGTATTACCGTGAAATCGAAACGAAGTCAGGGCACAAAATTTCCGCAAAGCGCCGCAGCTTTCATTGTGCGATGTTGCCTTAAGGAAATAATCAGGACCTGTAAACGGAGAAATCCGCATTACAGGTCCTTTTTTCTGCATATTCTGACTCGCGCGGCGGACATCGTTCTGCACTCTCTATCCTGTACGCCCCATGCGTCCGCCGCAGTCAGCCTGTGCTTTCTACCGATAAGACGATTGAGGGACACAGAAGGTGACAGGAAATTCCGGAAAATGCTGCACAAATTTCAGTTTGCTGCTTTGTGTATTTTTTCAAGCAGGCTGTAGGTAATACCCGATGCCGCTCTCCGCCCGGATGACGGCCTGCGAGCCGACCTCACGCAGCCTGCGCCGCAGGCGGTGTGCCGGCCTCTGCCGGAAAGAAAGGCAGACGAAAAAAGCTGAAAAGCCGGTCATGATCGCGGCGGCGGTCGCATCCGCATCATCACCGCACAGGCAAAGTAAAAATCACGCAAAAAGGCTCCACCCGTTTCTTGGATGGAGCCTTTGGCTTTCTCGCAGGTTTTATCCACAGGCTGTTGATAAAACCTGTGTTTATTTGCAGTCGAGGAAGAAGCAGAAGCAGCTCGCGCGCGCTCTGCCCTCGTTGCGGTAGATATGCGGCTGGTCGGTCTCGAATTTGAACGCCTCCTGCCGCCCGATGCGCTGCACATGGCCGCGGCACTCCACGGTCAGCTCGCCGTCCGTAACGGTCAGATATTCGCGCGTGTTTTCGCCGTGTGCGCCGCTCATGTACACGCCGCCCGGCTCGACGTCGATGCGGTAGATCTCGACCAGCCGGGTATCCTCATACGGAAAGCAGGTCCAGACACGGTACTGCCCCTCGATCTCCTTGGTCGGGACGAGCGTTTCCGGCTTCACCAGGCAGAAATCCTCCCTCGGAGTCTCGATCAGGCGCTGAAACTCGATGCGCAGACCGCTCGTGATCTTGCCGAGCACACCGAGGGACGGGTTTGCCGTGCCCTTTTCGATCTGTGCGAGCATGCTCTTGCTCACGCCGGTCTGCTCGGCCGCCTGCTCCAGACTCATCGACTTGGACTGGCGGATGCGTCTTAAATTGATCGAAATATTATGGGACAGATAATCCATGTCATTTTCTCCGTTTCCGTGCGCCGGAGGCGCGGTTTAGAGCGCTCTCCGGTACAGCATTTCAATATCGCTCCGGCGAGAGGCGCGCGGATTGACCGCGATATTGCCGCTCTTCATGGTGTCCGCCGCCATCGCCTCGATCTTCTCCTCGATCGTCTCGCGGTTGACCGGGCCGTTCCGGCTCGCGTTGTTCACCGCCTCGACGATGCCGTTCGGGATGCCGATCTCCCCGCACAGCTCGCGGATCGCACCCGGCATCAGCCTCGGCTCAAATTCGCTCTCGTCCGCCTTGAAGGGGCTGATATAGTTGAAGATCTTGAGGTAGCGGCCGTGGTCGGCGAGCGCGTTGTACTCCGCGATGACCGGCAGCAGGACCGCATTCGCCACGCCGTGCGGTACGTCGAAGTACGCGCTGATCGGGTGGCTCATCGCGTGGACATTGCCCAGACGGGCGAACGAGAACGCGATCCCGGCGAACAGCGAGCCGACGAGCATATTCTCGGCCGCCTCGATGTCCTCGCGGCACGCGACAAAGCGGCGGATGTTGCCGCCGAGCAGCTCCATCGCCTTTTCCGCCATCGCGTCCGAGAACGGCGACGCCGCGCGGGAAACATAGGCCTCCTCCGCATGGATGAAGGCGTCGATGCCGCAGGCCGCCGCGACGCTCGCCGGCGCCGAGGTCAGCAGCTCCGCGTCCAGAATAGCGCAAACCGGCAGCAGCTCATAGCTGAATACGGTCAGCTTGTAGTCACGCCTGTGGTCGGTGATGACCGAGAACGCCGTGACCTCCGAGCCGGTGCCTGCCGTGGTCGGGATGGCGATGAGCGGCACGATCTTGCCCGGAACCTTGTGCGCGCCCTCATATTCCTCGATCCTGCCGCCGTATTTGACGACAACGCCGACCGCCTTGGCGACATCCATCGGCGAGCCGCCGCCGAAGGCCACGATAAAATCCGCGCCCGACGCCTTGTAGGCCGCCGCCGCCTTTTCGACCGTATCCGTAGACGGATTGCCCTCGGTCTCGGTGAAGGCGTCGACCGCAAAGCCTGCCGCCGCGAGCGAGTCCGCGACCTTGCCCACCAGACCCATCTTTGTCAGATGCGGGCCGGAAATGATAAATGCGTGCGAGCCGCCGAGCTGCTTTGCGGCCTTGGGCAGCTTCGCGAGAGAGCCACGGCCCACCATGATATTTTGCGGAACGGAAAAGCTGAAATCGTTCATAATAAACACTCCTCTGCAAAAATACGGGGTAATATGGGGATGATGATGAAAAAACGCAGTGCCGGAGTGCAAAACAACCCGACACTGCGCTGTTTTCTGTGAAAAACGGGGAATTGCCGGTTTCGCGGCACTCGTTATGCCAGCCGTGCCAGTACGCGGTCGATCGCGCCATCGATGACCTTGTCCAGCTCGCGCTCGTCCGCCTCCGGGAGCAGCGTTGCTGCGTCCTCGTCCGAGATGAGCTGAACCATGCTGCCGAAGGACTCTCTGTACTTGCTCTTGCAGATGGCGAAGAACACGACGCCGAGCGCGCTCCACGCCGCTACCATGCCCCATTCCGGCAGGATGAGCGTGCCGCCCGAGCCGGGGATACAGTACATGACGACCATGAAGCCGCTCATCAGCACCGCGATGCCGCCCATCAGACGGCCAGCCGGAACCTTGTATGGACGCGGCATATCCGGCTGCTTTTTGCGCAGGATGAGGAAGGAGATCGCGACCATGCAGTAGGCGAGACAGCAGCCGAAGTTGCCTGCGTCGCAGATCCAGACCATCATGACGCGGCCTGCGAACGGCGCGAGCATGGTGAGGATGCCGATGAGGATGAGCGCATTGATCGGGGTCTTGTGCCTAGGATGCAGCTTTGCGAACACGCGCGGGATCATGTAGGACTCAGCCATCGAGTAGATGGCGCGCGAGCCGCCGATCATGAACGAGTTCCACGAGGTGATGATGCCGCACATACCGCCGACGATGATGACCTTGGCCATGACCGAGGTCTTGAAGGCGAGCGCCATCGCGTCCGCCGTGACCAGACCCGTGCCGGCCTGCGAAGCGGTGATCGCGCCCGAGTTCATGACCAGACCGACCGCGATGATGACGAATGCATAGAACAGGACCGCGAGGACGACCGACAGGATGAGCATGCCGCCGATCTTTTTCGGCGGAACGTTGATCTCCTCCGCCGCCTGCGGGATAACGTCAAAGCCGATGAGGTAGAACGGAGAGATGACCGCGACCGAGAGGATGGACTTGACGATACCACCGCCGCCGACCTCTGCGAACATCTGACCGTCCAGATTGTCCACCGTGCCGTTGATGACCGATGCGACGATGAGCAGGATGCCTGCGCCGCCGATGATGATGGTGAGGATGGTCTTGGAGCTTGGCAGCCGTCTTTGCGCCCACGATGTTGATGAGCATGATGCCGAACGCAACAAGGATCGCCACGATCAGCCACGAAGCGTAAATGTCGAAGCCTGCGACCGTGTACAGGTATCCCTTGAGGAAGCCCGGCCACAGATAGGAGATGATGGTCGGGAACGCACACGCTTCAAAGCACGCAACGCCGACATAGCCGAGAATGATCGCCCAGGTGCACACGAACGAGCCGGTCGGACCCATCGCACGATAGCTCCAGACGTGCTCGCCGCCGCACTGCGGCATGGCCGCCGTCAGCTCTGCATAGGTCAGGCCGACGAAAAAGATCATGACGCCGCCGACTACAAAGCCGAGCGCCGCGCCGAGGACGCCGCCCTTCTGGATCCAGCCGCCCGAGGAGACGACCCAGCCCCAGCCGATCATTGCGCCGAACGCGATGACGAGGATGTCCCATGCGCTGAACACCTTGTTAAATTCGGATTGCTTCTTTTCCATGATGCTCTGCCCTCCTCAGCTGTTGAATACCTTGCGCGCGACCTCTTCGATGAGCGCCGCCGTGCCGTCCGGCCCGAGCAGGCTGCTGTCGATGAGCATATCGCGGTTGATTGCGCACGGCATTGATGTGGTGACGGTCGCCAATATACTGGGCCACAGTCAGGTCAGCACGACGGATAATATCTATGCGCATATTATCGAAGCCGAGCGCACAAAGGCCAGTGAATGTCTTGCTGATGTGATTTTGCGCAGAAAGCAGGGGTAACAGCCTCGGACGGTAAGGCGAGGTAGTTGCTCAAAAACATGGAAAACTGCCGAAACCTGTCTGAAACAGGACGGTTTCGGCGATTTCTTTGGCTTGATGAAACTCACTTTGAATAATATAATGTAAATATAAGAGGAATCTAAGATAAGGCGAAAAAGCTGATACTGAATACACTGGAGGATGGATAATGGATAAAAGGAGAGTTGGTCAAATTAAAGCACAGTTTGATCTTGTAATACATAGCGATCAAGAAGCAGGTGTTGAATTTTGGTATGCACGCGATCTGATGTCGCTCCTCGGATATGAACGATGGGAGAACTTTGCGAAAGCAATCGTTCGTGCTATCGAATCCTGTGAAACAAGCGGGATAGCAGTGGCAGACCATTTTCGTGAGGTCACGAAAATGGTTCAGTTGGGAAGCGGTTCGCAGAGAGGAATCAAGGACTATATGCTGACGCGATATGCCTGCTATTTGATTGCACAGAACGGCGATCCGAAAAAAGAAGAAATTGCATTTGCACAAAGCTATTTTGCTGTTCAGACCCGCAAGCAGGAACTGATCGAAGAACGCATTTCTCTGATTGAGCGCACAGAGGCACGCGGCAGATTGCGAGAATCGGAAAAGCGGCTTTCGCAGAACATTTATGAGCGCGGTGTAGATGACGCAGGATTCGGCCGTATTCGCTCTAAAGGCGATCAAGCACTGTTTGGCGGCTATACGACGCAGGAGGTGAAAGAGCGACTTGGCGTAAAGGACAGTCGTCCGCTGGCTGATTTTCTGCCGACGCTCTCCATTGCAGCGAAGAACCTTGCGGCAGAAATGACCAACTACAATGTAGAGGAAAAAGACCTTCGAGGGGAACGTGATATTACGGGTGAGCACGTGCAGAATAATCGCTCCGTACGGGATATGTTGGGACAGCGTGGTATTCAGCCGGAGAATCTGCCGCCTGCGGAAGATATTAAAAAGCTGGAGCGGCGTGTAAAATCTCAGGAAAAGAAACTGGCGGCACAGTCTGGCAAGCTGCCGAATAGCGAGGAGGGCTGTTGATGGATTATAGTATATTGATTGCTCTTTTGAGAGCAAAGCAATATCTTACTGATTTGGAAAAGGATATTTTAGACACATGGGATGAATGGAAGAAAGAACCGTTTGACTACAATTCTGCACAAAGGCAAGTTATGCAGAACAATGCAAAATACCCAGAGATATTTATTGCAATCAAGGCTGTGCCGATGACAGTGACTCGTCCTTTGACCCAGATGACGGAAGCTGACATCCGATATAATTTGGAAAATCAGTTTATAGCACTTGCAGCGAAAAGAAGATAAACAAAAGCCTCAGACGGTAAAATGTCTGAGGCTTTTGCTATGTCCGCATGGACGGTAAATAGACGGTAAAAATTTTTTTCTGCAATTTTAATTTGTACAGAAAATAAGAAAAACCGGTCATTTCTTACGAAATAACCGGTTGATCTGGTACGCCAGAAGGGATTCGAACCCCCGACCTTTTGGTTCGTAGCCAAACACTCTATCCAGCTGAGCTACTGGCGCATACAGGATGTTTTCGTCTGCGATGTTCTCGCTGACTGTTTCATATAATACCACAGTATGCGCCCAAAAGTCAAGCGTTTTTTATTTTTTATTTCAGCAGCTCTTCCATCTCGCCGATCAGGCTGTCGAACAGGGCGGTCGCGTCCTCGACCGGCTTGGGACTTGCCATATCGACGCCTGCACCGCGCAGCAGCGTGATCGGGTCGGCCGAGCAGCCGCCCGACAGGAAGCCAAGGTAATCGCGGACCGCCGGCTCGCCCTCACGCAGGATGCGGCGCGACAGCGCGATCGCGGCGGCGTAGCCGGTCGCGTACTGGTAAACATAGTAATCGTAGTAGAAGTGCGGAATGCGCGCCCATTCCAGCGCGATCTCGTCATCTACGACCATTTCCGGTCCGAAATACTGCTCATTCAGCTTTTTGTACAGAGCGCACAGCGCGTCTGCGGTCGTGCCCTCGCCGCGCTGGGTCATTTCGTTGGCGGCAAGCTCGAACTCTGCGAACATGGTCTGGCGGTACAGTGTGCCGCGGAACTGCTCGAGGAAGTGGTTGATCAGGTAGGCGCGTTCCTTTTTATCGGTCGTGACCGACAGCAGGTATTCCATCAGCAGCGCCTCGTTGCAGGTCGAGGCGACCTCTGCCACGAAGATCACATAGTCCTGATATGCGGTCGGCTGACGGGTGTTGGACAGGTAGGAATGGATGGAGTGGCCCATCTCGTGCACGAGCGTGAACACATCGTCGAGCGTGCCCTTGAAGTTGAGCAGCACATAGGGATGCACGCGCGCGCCTGCCGAATACGCGCCCGAGCGCTTGCCCTCGTTCTCGTAAACGTCGATCCAGCGGTTTTCAAAGCCCTCGCGGATGAGCGCGAGATAATCCTCGCCGAGCGGCGCGAGCGCCTTGAGCGCGATCTCCTTCGCCTCCTCAAACGTGAACTTCATCTCCACGCCCTCGACGACCGGCACATACAGGTCGTACATATGCAGCTCGTCCACGCCGAGCAGCTTTTTGCGCAGCTCGACATAGCGGTACATGGGACCGAAGGAGCGGTGCACCGCGTCGATCAGATTGCGGTAGATCTCGGTCGGGACCTCGGTGCCGTCGAGCGCCGCATCGAGCGTCGAGGGATACTTGCGCACCTTCGCATAGAACAGCAGCTGCTTGAGCTGCGCGGACAGCGTCGCCGCCGAGGTATTGCGGAACTGGCCGTAGACCGAATAGAGCGAGTCGAACGCCGACTTGCGCAGAACACGGTCGTAGGACTGCATGAGCGGGATATAGGTGCCGTGGGTGACGGGATGCTTTTCGCCGTCCCCCGCCACTGCGTCCGGGAACTTGAGATCCGCGTCGTTGAGCATGGAATAGATGTCGTCCGGGCTGGCCGCCATTTCGCCTGCGGCGGCGAGAATGGCCTCCTCTTTATCCGAGAGCACATGCTCGCGGCGGCGGCGCACGCGGTCGATGCACAGACGGTAGTTCTCCAGCTCAGGTGCCTCGGCGTACAGGCGGTTCAGCGTCTCGTCGTCGATGGCGAGCAGCTCAGGGGTCTCGAACGCGGCGGCGGACTGAAGCTCGACCGCAAAGCGTGTCACCTGCGCGACCATTTCCTGATACGCCGCCACGCGGGTATCCTCATCGCTGCGGCGCTGTGCATAGTGCACGATCGGGTCGAACGCAAGACTGATCTCGTCGTCCAGACGGAAAAAGCGCAGCAGGGTCTCGCCGCTCTCCGCCAGATGGCCGCGGAAGGCGGTAACGCGCGGAATGAACTCCTTCGCTGCGGCAAGCGCTTCGCGCCATGCGTCGTCGGTCGCGAACAGGTCCTCGATCGCCCATTTATCCTGCGCTGCGACGTCCTCGCGTGCAGGGATCTTTCTGGTTTCCATATTGATCTTCCTTTCCGGGACGGCTGAAAGGCCGCCATGTTCGGATCATTTTTCCTTACGCTATTAGCATACCGCAACCGCGCAGAATATGCAAGCACGAGACGAAAAGCCGCGCTTGACAATAGTCCGATTTCGGACTATAATAGAATGCGGAAAAATATTTCTTTCATACGGAGGTTTTTATGCAGATCAGACTGTCAGACCACTTTTCCTTCGGCCGTCTGCTTCGTTTTACGCTCCCGAGCATCGCCATGATGATCCTGACCTCGCTGTACAGCGTCGCGGACGGACTTTTTGTGTCCAACATGATCGGAGACATCGGCCTGAGCGCGGTCAACATCATGTTCCCGGTCGCGATGCTGATTTCGGCGGTCGGCTTCATGCTGGGCACCGGCGGCAGCGCGGTCGTCGCGCGCACGCTCGGCGAGGGCCGTCCCGACATGGCGAACCGCTTTTTCTCGATGTTCGTCTTTGCCGTCATCCTTTTCGGCGGCATTCTGAGCGCGGCCGGTGCGGCGTTCGTCGAACCCATCGCCCGGCTCGCCGGTGCGAGCGATATTCTGATGGACTCCTGCGTGTCCTACGGCCGTATTCTGTTCGCCGGCAGCCTCCCTTTCATGCTCCAGACCTCGCTCCAGCCGTTTTTTGTTGTCGCGGAAAAGCCGAACATGGGTCTTATCCTGTCCATCGCCTCGGGCGTGACCAACTTCGCCGGCGACTGGGTGCTTATTCAGCTCATCGGCCTGCCGGGCGCGGCGTGGGCGACGGTCGCCGGCTACTGCGTCGGCGGCATCATCCCGCTCGTATTCTTCATCACGCACCGTTCCGGCCTGCACCTCACCGCCACAGGGCTGTATATCCGTGAGTTTTTGCAGGCCTGCGGCAACGGCGCGTCCGAGCTGATGAGCAACATCTCCTCGTCCCTCGTCGGCATTCTGTATAACCTCGAGCTGATGCGGCTGGTCGGTGAGCGCGGCGTTGCGGCGCACTCGGTCATGATGTACGTCGATTTCGTCTTTATCGCGGCGTTTCTCGGCTTCTCCATCGGCAGCGCGCCCATCATCAGCTATCATTTCGGCGCGAACAATCACGACGAGCTGAAAAACGTGTTCCGCAGAAGCATGTTCCTTATATTCATCACCTCGGGCGCAATGGTCGTGCTGAGCGAAGCGCTCTGCCGGCCGCTGTGCGCGGCCTTCGTCGGCTACTCCCCCGACCTGATGCAGCTCACCGTGCACGGCTTCCGCCTGTTCGCGCTGTGCTATCTGTTCTGCGGCGTAAACATTTATGCGTCGGCGTTCTTCACCGCGCTGTGCAACGGCGCGCTGAGCGCCTTCATCTCCTTCCAGCGTTCGCTGCTGCTGCGCGGCGGTCTGGTCCTCCTGCTTCCGCCCGTGCTCGGTCTGGACGGCGTATGGCTTGCCGTTGTCGCGGCCGAGGGTCTTTCCGCCGCCGTCTCGGCGGCGCTCCTGTGGCGGCAGCGCACGCGGTATCATTATCTTTAAGGCAGCATCGCACAATGAAACCGGACTGCCGCGAAGCTGCGCAATTAAAGTTGACTTTTCCGACGGATATTGATATACTGGTAACGTTATAATCGTTATTTATGCGATGACGCAGGAAAAGTAACCGTTTTTTCGCGCGCGAAAAGAGAGGAGCCTCCCGGCTGAAAGGGCTCTGTGCGCAGAGCGGCGAAGTGCGCCTGCCGAGCATCGGGGTCAAACGCCCCGCGGAACGCGCCCGTTACCGCGCGCACGAGTGAAAAATCGGAGTGGAACCGCGTCTTTACGCCTCCCGAGGGAACAATATCCCCGGGAGGCTTTTTCTGTATCCGGCACTCGTTTTTCTGTTGAAATCCATCAAAAGGAGATAAAAACCATGAAACTCTACAACACACTGACCCGTCAGAAGGAAGAATTCGTTCCGATCACGCCGGGCGAGGTAAAGATGTATTCCTGCGGCCCGACCGTATACAACTACTTCCATGTCGGCAACGCGCGTCCGTTCATCATTTTCGACCTGCTGCGCTGCTACCTCGAGTACCGCGGCTACAAGGTCAAGTTCGTGCAGAACTTCACCGACATCGACGACAAGGTCATCAACAAGGCGAACGAAGAGGGCGTTGACTTCAACACCATCGCAGAGCGCTATATCAAGGAATACTACGTCGACGCGCAGGGTCTCGGCGTCAAAAAGGCTTCCGTGCACCCGCGCGCGACCGAGACCATGGATGCCATCATCGACATCGTCGAGCGTCTGATTGAGAACGGCCACGCCTATGTTGCGGAGAACGGCGACGTTTACTTCCGCACCAAGTCCTTCCCGGAATACGGCAAGCTGTGCCATCAGCCAATGGAGGAGCTTCAGGCCGGCGCGCGCATCTCGGTCGGCGAGGTCAAGGAGGACCCGATGGACTTCGCGGTCTGGAAGGCTGCCAAGCCGGGCGAACCGGCATGGGATACGCCGTGGGGCAGCAAGGGCCGTCCGGGCTGGCACATTGAGTGCTCGGCTATGGCGAACAAGTACCTCGGCAAGACCATCGACATCCATTCCGGCGGTCTCGACCTCATCTTCCCGCATCACGAGAACGAGATCGCGCAGTCCGAGTGCGCAAACGGCTGCACCTTCGCGCATTACTGGCTGCACAACGGCTTCCTGACCATCGACAACGAGAAGATGTCCAAGTCCAAGGGCAACTTCTTCATGGTCCGCGACGCAGCAAAGCAGTTCGGCTATGAGACCATCCGCATGTTTATGCTGAGCGCGCACTACCGCACCCCGCTCAACTACTCGGCGGAGTCGCTCGAGATGAACAAGGCGTCGCTCGCCCGTCTGTACGAAGCAAGAAACAATATGGAATTCCGCATCGAGAAGGCCTCCGGCGACACCATGACCGCCGAGGAGACCGAGAAGCTCGAGGCGCTGGGGGGCTACAAGCAGAAGTTCATCGACGCGATGGACGACGATCTGAACACCGCAGACGCGCTCTCCGCGATCTTCGAGCTGACCCGCGAGATCAACGCCTACAACGGCGCACATCAGGACGCAACCCGCGCCTTCCTCACCGCAGCGCATGATCTGTTCATGGAACTGACCGGCGTGCTCAATCTGGTCCAGAAGCGCGACGACGCAGTCGACCCGGACGCAGAGAAGATCGAGGAGCTGATCGCGCAGCGTGCAGCGGCCAAGAAGGCAAAGGACTTTGCCGAGGCGGACCGCATCCGCGGCGTGCTGGCGGACATGGGCGTTACCATCAAGGATACCCGTCAGGGTACGCAGTGGAGCCGTTCTTAATCTCTTAAAAACGTTTCCCACGCGAAGGCGTGAGCTTTGCCGTTCCCACGGCAGGGGCAAAAGGGGGCAGGACACCGTATGGTTTCCTGCCCCCTCTTGACTCCCCCGACCTTCTTTTGGCCGCTCAGCGAAGCGTTCGCGGCTAAAGGCGAGGGGTGTACGGATATGTCTGGTGCTCCAAGGCTTTTTACTTTATCGAAATTTGGCTGGTTCAGTCAATTTTTTGTACTTTCTGTGACGGCCGTGTAAAACCCGGCGTTTTCTGTGGAATTTCTGTTCCTGTTATGATATAATAGCTCGGTACACAGTATGTATATCCGAAAACGAAACCAACGGAGGAAGTTTATGAAAATCATCAATGAAAAGGGCAAGCTGTTCGGTCTGATCAACATTGTCGATCTGCTCGTGCTGATTGCGGCTGTCGCTGTCGCTGCCGGCGTCGGCTACAAGCTGTTCGCGCCCCAGATCAAGGAGTCGGTCCAGCCGCAGGTCGAGCTGACCGCCATCGTCCGCGTGCGCGGCGCAACGCCGTTCCTCGTCGCTGAGGTCGAGCGCAACAGCCAGGTCGGCAAGCAGCTCGTCAGCGGCAACTCCTATGTCAACGGCACCATCGAGGACATGAAGATCGAGGACTACGCGCAGCAGGTCACTACCGCTGACGGCCGCATCGTCACCGCGGTCGACCCGGACAAGAAGGACATCGTATTCACCATCAAGACCACCGTTCCCAAGGGCACCGCTACCCCGTCCATCGGTACGCAGGAGGTTCGCGCAGGCCGCACCTTCATCGTAAAGACCAACGACTTCGAGACGAGCGGCAACATCGACTCGGTCGATATCGCGGAATGAGCCGATGAAAGCGATTTTTGAAAACAGTCTTCTGGTACGGGCGATACTCTGCCTGTGCGCCTGGTATCACGAAGGCGCGATCGCGCACTTTTTCGCGCGCATCCGCGAGGCCTATGCCGACTCGCGGTTCCGCCGCCTGTGGGAGCGCTTCTGCGCCGCTCCGCCCTGCACGACGGCGAACAGCGGCTACGCACGCATCGCTGCGGCGCTGCGCCGTCTGGTCGTATGCATCGGCACCGCCGTGCAGAACAGCCTCATCTACCGTCTCTGTCTGGCCGTCTGGCGCCCCATCGTGCGCGTGACCGAGGACGGCTTCGTCGGCCGGGCGCTCCGCTTCGCCGGCATGCGCGGCCTGCTGCTCATCTGTCTGGCGATGTACCTGCCGCTCGACTATTTTATCCGTCTGGCTGCGAATGCGGGTTATCTGCCCTCATTCATCGCCTCCGGCTGGGATGAAATGCTCATGCTCGCGGCGGCCTGCTACCTGCTGTGGCACACCGCGATGAAGCGCGCGCCGCTCCAGCTGCGCACCACGCCCGTAGACGCCTACCTCATCCTGTTCATCGCCGTCGGCTTCTTCCTGATGTGCGCGGTCTCCCCCTACCCGTCTATCGCGCTGGCAGGCTACCGCGCCGTCGTGGAGTACCTGTTCTGGTTCTTCCTTGTCACGCGGCTCATCGAGGATGACCGCGACTTCGCGATCTTCTACGGTGCGCTCATCACCATGGCGCTCTGCATCGCGCTGCACGGCATTTACCAGTTCATCATCGCCGCACCTATCCCGGCCTCCTGGGTCTCCCAGACCGAGCAGAACGTGCGCACGCGCGTCTACTCGCTCACGGGCAGCCCGAACATCATGGGCAGCCTGCTCGTGCTGTTCGCGCCGATGGTCGCGGGACTGGCGTATTACAGCCGCAAAATGTGGGTCAAGGTGCTCGCCGTCTGCGGCACCGGCATGATGTGCATGTGCTGCATCTTCACGTTCTCCAAGGGCGCGTGGGGCGGCCTTGTGGTCGCGGTCCTCGTGTTCGCGATCTTCCTCGACCGCCGTCTGATCGCGCTGATGGGCGTGGCCGGCTGCGGCGCTCTGCTCGCCATCCCCTCCATCGCCAACCGCATCACCTATATGTTCACCTCGGACTACGCCGCTGCGAGCCAGCGCGCAGGCCGCATGGTACGCTGGGCGACCGGTCTGGATCTGCTGCATGAGAGCAATCCGCTCCTCGGCTTCGGCCTCGGCCGCTTCGGCGGCGCGGTCGCCATGCAGAACAAGATCATCGAGCAGAACGAGGAGTTCTCCTACTTCTACATGGACAACTACTACCTCAAGACGCTCGTCGAGATGGGTTATGTCGGCCTCATCGCCTTTATCATCCTGCTCGTCGGCATGTCGCTGTGGTGCCTGCGCTCGATCGGCCGCACCAGGCTCTGCGAAACCGACCGCACGCGCGTGCTCGCGGTCTCCCTGTTCTCCGGCATGTGCGGCGTCATGGTGCACTGCTACTTCGAGAACATTTTCGAGGTGCCGTACATGATGGCCTACTTCTGGAGCATGGCCGCCGCCGTGCTCTACCTCGGATACTTCCGAAAAAAGCGAAAAGCATAAAACATTTAACACAGCACTTTACCTGAGCGCGGACGCAAGTCCGCGCTCTTTTTTGTGCGTTTTTACAAACGGTTTTTCAGATTTTTTTCATTTTACATATGTTTTACAAAGCTCCTCTTTTGGATTTTACACAGCTTTTGTAAGCTGTTACCGTACTGAAAAAATGAACGAATGACAAAGGAGAAAACAATCATGAAGAAAAGTGTATCCCTGCTTCTGGCAGCGCTCATGCTGACCGGCGCACTGGCAGGCTGCGGCAGCTCCGCCTCCGGCACGCAGGCTGCGGACGGCGTGGACAGCGGCGTTTCCGGCGCGATCACGGTCATCTCCCGTGAGGACGGCTCGGGCACGCGCGGCGCGTTCATCGAGCTGACCGGCGTCGAGGAAAAGACCGCTGACGGCAAAAAGGTCGATAACACCACCGCCGATGCGGAGATCGCAAACAAGACCGATGTCGTGCTGACCAGCGTCGCAGGCAACGAGAAGGCCATCGGCTACATCTCGCTCGGCGCTCTGAACGATACCGTAAAGGCTGTCAAGGTAGACGGTGCCGAGGCAACCGTAGACAACGTAAAGGCAGGCGCCTACAAGCTGTCCCGTCCGTTCAACATCGCGACCAAGGGCGAGCTGACCGGAGTCGCCAAGGATTTCATCAGCTTCATCCTCTCCAAGGAAGGCCAGGCCGTTGTCACCGACAACAAGTACATCGCAGTCAACGATGCAGCAGAGTCCTTCGTATCCGACGGCTCCTCCGGCCAGATCGCAGTCGGCGGCTCCTCCTCTGTTTCTCCGGTCATGGAGAAGCTGATCGAGGCTTACAAGTCGGTCAACCCGAACGCCTCCATCGACCTCCAGACCTCTGACTCCACCTCCGGCATGACCGGCGCGATGGACGGCACGTTCGCCATCGGCATGGCATCCCGTGAGCTGAAGGACGAGGAAGCAGCCCAGCTGACCGGCACCGCGATCGCGCTCGACGGCATCGCAGTCATCGTCAACCCGGCCAACACCATCGACGAGCTGTCCATGGACCAGATCAAGAGCATCTACGTCGGCGACATCACCGACTGGGGCGACCTCGCGTAAGACAACCGAACAGGGAAACACGGGGGCGGAATACTTCGTCCCCTTCCCTATGTATGGAGTAAAATCATGAAAAACTTTCGAGAAACTCTGATGCACGTCGTATTTTTCGTCTGTGCGCTGACCTCCATCGCCGCGGTCGTACTCATCTGCCTGTTCCTGTTCGCCAACGGCATTCCGGCCATGAAGGAGATCGGTCTGCTGAACTTCCTCACGGGCGCGAAGTGGAAGCCGGGCAACGACATTTACGGCATTCTGCCGATGATCCTCGGCAGCATCTACATCACCGCAGGCGCGGTCGCCATCGGCGTGCCGGTCGGCCTGCTGACCGCCATTTTCATGGCATTCTACTGCCCGAAAAAGCTCTACGGCCTGCTCAAGCCCTGCACCGAGCTGCTCGCCGGCATCCCCTCCATCGTCTACGGATTCTTCGGCATGGTCATTATCGTGCCCTGCATCCGCACAGTCGCGGCGCTGTTCGGCGCGGACGTTTCCGGCTCGTCCATTCTCGCGGCGTCCATCCTGCTCGGCATCATGATTCTGCCGACCATCATCGGCGTATCCGAGGCCGCGCTGCGCGCCGTTCCCTCCGCCTACTATGAGGGCGCGGTCGCCATGGGCGCACGCCACGAACGCGCGATCTTCACGGTCATGCTTCCGGCGGCGAAATCCGGCGTGCTCGCAGGCATCGTGCTCGGCATCGGCCGCGCCATCGGCGAGACCATGGCAGTCATCATGGTTGCAGGCAACCAGCCGCGTCTGACCGGCAATATGCTCAAGGGCATCCGCACCATGACCGCAAACATCGTTCTGGAAATGGGCTACGCGACCGGACTGCACCGCGAGGCGCTTATCGCGACCGGCGTTGTGCTGTTCGTGTTCATCCTCATCATCAATCTCACCTTCTCGGTACTCAAAAGGAGGAAGCAGGCATGACAAGAGAAGCTGTCGGAAACGCTCCCGTTTCCCGTGAAAAAGCGCGCACGGACCGTGTCTGCGGCAGCGCATCGGCCACTGTGCTCAAGGGTCTGGTCTACGCCGCAGCAATCCTGACCTTCGCGGTGCTGCTGTTCCTCATCGGCTATATTCTGGTGTCCGGTCTGCCGCACCTGAAGCCGTCGCTCTTTTCCTTGCACTACACCTCGGAGAACGTTTCCATGCTGCCCGCCATCGTCACGACCGTGGAAATGACCGCGCTCGCGCTGCTGCTCGCCGTCCCGCTCGGCCTGTTCACGGCCATTTACCTCAACGAGTACGCAAAGCGCGGCAACAAGCTCGTCGGCGTCATCCGCGTCACCACCGAAACGCTCTCCGGCATCCCGTCCATCGTGTACGGCCTGTTCGGTATGCTGTTCTTCGTCACGCAGCTTCACTGGGGATACTCGCTGATTGCAGGCGCGATGACCCTCGCCATCATGATCCTGCCGCTCATCATGCGTACCGCTGAGGAGGCGCTCATGAGCGTGCCGGATTCCTATCGTGAAGGCTCGTTCGGCCTCGGCGCCGGCCGCCTGCGCACCGTGTTCCGCATCGTGCTCCCCGCTGCCGTGCCGGGCATCCTGTCGGGCATCATCCTCAGCATCGGCCGCATCGTCGGCGAGACCGCCGCGCTCATCTTCACCGCCGGAACCATGGCGCAGATCCCCGGCCTCACCCAGTCCGGCCGCACGCTCGCCATCCATATGTATGTGCTCTCCGGCGAGGCACTGCACATGAACGAGGCCAATGCGACCGCAGTCGTGCTGCTGCTGGTGGTCCTGCTGATGAATACGCTTTCCGCTCTGGCAGCAAAAAAGCTGACCAAGAAGTAAATGGAGAATGAACATGGAAAATAAGATCGAAATTCACAATATGAATCTGCATTACGGTGATTTCCACGCCCTGCACGACATCAACCTGGACATCAAGGCCAACGAGATCACCGCCTTCATCGGCCCGTCCGGCTGCGGCAAGTCCACCCTGCTGCGCTCGCTCAACCGCATGAACGACCTCGTCGAAGGCTGCCGCATCACGGGCGACATCCAGCTCGACGGTCAGGACATCTACAAGAACTGCGACGTCAACCTGCTGCGCCGCCGCGTCGGCATGGTATTTCAGAAGCCGAACCCGTTCCCGATGTCCATCTACGACAACATCGCCTACGGTCCGCGCACCCACGGCATCCGCAGCCGCGTGCAGCTCGATGAGATTGTCGAGACCTCGCTCCGCCGCGCCGCCATCTGGGACGAGACCAAGGACAGCCTGAACAAATCCGCGCTCTCCATGTCCGGCGGTCAGCAGCAGCGTATCTGCATCGCGCGCGCCCTCGCTGCCGATCCGGAGGTCCTGCTGATGGACGAGCCGACCTCCGCGCTCGATCCGATCTCGACCGCGAAGATCGAAGACCTTGTGCTCGAACTGAAAAAAGATTATACTATCGTTATGGTCACGCACAATATGCAGCAGGCCACCCGTGTTTCGGATACGACTGCATTCTTCCTCCTCGGCGACATGATCGAAGCGGACGATACGGAGAAGCTGTTCTCCACGCCGCGCGACAAGCGTACCGAGGACTACATCACGGGGAGGTTCGGCTGATATGAGAAACCGATTTGACAACCAGCTCGCGGAGCTGAACAAGGAACTGATTTCGATGGGTGCGCTGTGTGAGAACGCGATCGCGAGCGCGGTGAAATCCCTGATCGACGGCGACACCAAGCTCGCGGCCTCCGCGATCCGCATCGACCACGAGATCGACCGCAAGGAGCGCGAGATCGAATCCATGTGCCTCAAGCTGCTGCTCCAGCAGCAGCCGGTCGCGAGCGACCTGCGTCTGATCTCCTCGGTACTCAAGATGATCACCGACATCGAGCGCATCGGCGACCAGGCGAGCGACATCGCCGAGATCGTCACCTGCCTGTCCGGCGCGTGCGGCCATAACGCCCACATCGACCAGATGGCGCAGGCGACCATCAAGATGGTAACCGACAGTCTGGACGCCTTCGTCCGCCGCGACCTGACGCTTGCATGGAGCGTCATCGAGTACGACGATGTGGTAGACCGCCTGTTTGACGAGTGCAAGCAGGACCTCATCGCGGAAATCGCACAGAACCCCACGGACGGCGAGCGCGTGCTCGATGTTCTCATGATCGCAAAGTACCTTGAGCGTATCGGTGACCACGCGACCAACATCGCGGAATGGGTGGAATTCTCCATCACCGGAACGCACAAGAGCGAAACGCACGTATAAAAAACCACGACCCACGAAATTCGTGGGTCTATCCCCTCTTTTCCCGGATATTATAAACATTTTAAGGAGAGAAACCAAATGATCTACTGCGTGGAGGACGATGCAGGCATTCGTGAGCTTGTTGTCTATACCCTGCAAAACACCGGCATGGAGGCGCGCGGCTTCGCCGACGGCACGGCGCTGTTCTCCGCCCTGCGGAGCGAAAAGCCCGACCTCATCCTGCTCGACATCATGCTCCCCGGCGAGGACGGCATTTCCATCCTGCGCCGTCTGCGCAGCCTGCCCGACACCGCCGCGCTCCCGGTCATCCTTCTGACCGCGAAAAACACCGAGTACGACAAGGTCATCGGTCTGGACAGCGGCGCGGACGACTACATCGCAAAGCCCTTCGGCATGATGGAGCTTGTCGCGCGTGTACGCGCCGTACTCCGCCGCACGCAGGACGCCGTTTCGTCCGCCGAGCACGTTCTGCTTTCCGACGGCCCCATCTCGCTCGACGAGCGCGCGCATACGGTCTGCGTTTCCGGTCAACCCGTCCAGCTCACGCTCAAGGAATATCAGCTGCTGACGCTGCTGATGAAAAATCAGGGTGCCGTGCTCACGCGCGACGTGCTGCTCGAAAACATCTGGGGCTACGGCAGTGAGAGCGAGACCCGCACCGTCGACGTGCATATCCGCACGCTGCGTCAGAAGCTCGGCGACGGCGGCGCGCTCATTGAGACCGTGCGCGGCGTCGGCTACCGCATGGGAGGAAACGCATGAGAAAGCGCGTTTTCGGCAGCATTTTTCTCACCGCTATCGTAACGCTCCTGCTGACCGCAGGTCTGTTCCTGCTCGTGGTACACGCAGGGCTGACCCGCGACCTGCGCGGCAGGCTCGCGCGCGAGGGCGGATATATCGCCGCGACTGTCTCCGCCGACCGCGACCCGGAGGAGATCAAAGCGCTCGGTACGCTGTGTGCGGACCGCATCACCCTCGTGAAGAAGGACGGCACGGTGCTGTATGACAACGAAACGCCGGCCGCCGAAATGGAAAACCACAGCACACGCCCGGAGATCCGCAGGGCGGCAGAGACCGGCGTGGGCGAGGACAGCCGCCTGTCTGAAACGCTCGAGACCCAGACGTATTATTATGCGCTCCGTCTCGCAAACGGCGACATCCTGCGCATTGCCGCGACCGCCGACAGTGCCTTCGGCGCCCTTGCGAGCGCGTCCCCGTGGATCGTGCTCGTCGTGCTGCTCGCGCTGCTCGTGGCGGCGCTGCTCGCCAGCCGCCTCACGCACGTATTTCTCGCGCCGATCGTATCGCTCGACCTGCATGATCCGCTGAAAAACGAGGCATACGACGAGCTTTCTCCCCTGCTGCACCGCATCGACCGCCAGAACCGCCGCATCAGCATCCAGATGGATGAGCTGCGCCGCCGTCAGGCCGAATTCGATGACATCACCGCACGCATGGACGAGGGTCTGGTGCTGTTCTCCTCCTCCGGCGACATTCTGTTCGCGAACAATGTCATCCATCAGCTGTTTCCGCAGGATAAGGCCGCCGGCAATTATCTGACGCTGTGTCGCGACGCGGCCTATGTCGAAGCGGTCGAGCAGGCGCTCCGCGGCGGGAGCGCGCACACGAGGATGGAGAAAAACGGCCGTATCTGGTCGCTCGCGGCCAGCTCGGTCGCTGAGGAAGGCGCAGGCCACGCCGCCGTGCTGCTCATCGTTGACGTCACCGAGCGCGAGCAGGCCGAACAGCAGCGGCAGGAGTTCACCGCGAACGTTTCGCACGAGCTGAAAACGCCGCTGACGAGCATCATGGGCTACGCCGAGATCATCGAGACAGGTATCGCAAAGCCGACCGACGTCGTTCCCTTTGCCGGGAAGATCCGCACCGAGGCGCAGCGTCTGCTCTCGCTCATCGAGGACATCATCCGTCTCTCGCAGCTCGACGCCGGCGGCGAGGAGATCCCGTTCGAGCCGATCGAGCTTCAGCCGCTCTGCTGCACGGTCCGCAGCCGTCTGCAAAGCAAGGCCGACCGTCTGGGTCTGAAGATCGAATGTACGGGCGAAAACGCGACCGTTTCCGGTCAGCGCAGAACGCTCGAGCAGATGGTGTTCAACCTTGCGGACAACGCTCTCGCGTATAACCGCCCGAACGGCAGCGTGACGATCGAAACCGGCACGGACAGCGACGGCGCCCCCTTTGTCCGCGTCTCGGATACCGGCATCGGCATCGCCCCGGCGGACCAGAAGCGTGTTTTCGAGCGCTTCTACCGCGTAGACAAGAGCCACAGCAAAATGACCGGCGGCACCGGTCTCGGCCTATCTATCGTCAAGCACGGCGCGGCCCTGCACGGCGCGGCGCTCACGCTCGACAGCACCCTGAATGTCGGCACCAGGATTACGCTGACATTCCCGAAAAACAGGAAATAACGAAAAAAGTTTATTTTCATGCAGGAACGGCAGCCGCGCGGCAGCGCGTATGAAAAAGCGTTTGCTGCGCAAACGCATCCAAACCGGGGGCGTGTACCTCGGTTTGGATACTTTGAGAGGGAGAAAGTTTCCGTATGGGAACTTTCGGACGTCCGTGTTTTGCGAAGTCAAAACACAGATTGTCGGAAAAAC
>ENA-UEQP01000924-UEQP01000924.1-human-gut-metagenome-genome-assembly--contig:-NODE-924-length-29955-cov-4.522491_pt1 | contig 29955 bp, 31 predicted proteins | sample MGYA00242951_ERZ507951 | MGnify/ENA primary metagenome ERZ507951 (study PRJEB26167, sample SAMN06115539) | human gut metagenome | host: Homo sapiens | place: China:Shanxi | collected 2015-11-18...
TATCAAAAATTATCACAGGGCAGGGGGAATGCCGTTTACTAAAAAGCAAAACCACTGGAGCGTGCTGCGCTACCTCATCTATTTTACGCAGGTAGGCGTATCGGTGGTCACGCCGCCGATCCTCTGCTGTTTTGCCGCGCTGTGGCTCAAACGCCGCTTCGCACTCGGCAACGGCACCGTGATCATCGGCATCGTGCTCGGCATTGCAGTGGCAGCATGCAGTCTGCGGGATTTCCTCAGACTGACCGAGCGCAAGGCCAGAGAAAGTGAACGAAAGGAGAAATGGCATTGAAGGGATATGAGATCGTCCGTGAAGAGACCGCGCGTCTCGCGCGCGGCATGGCGCCGCTCGCGCTTATCGCGTTCGGCATCCTGCTGCTCGCAGGCTTCGAGCCTCTGCGGACAGGCGTCAGCCTGCTCGCGGGCACGGCGTACTCGATCCTTCTTTTTGCCATGATCGGACGGAGCGCGGCAAGAGCCGTTCTGTTTCCGCCGGCACAGGGCACTCGTATTGTACGGCGCGGATATTTTTTCCGCTATCTGCTCACCGGCGCGGCGGTCTTTGCGGCGATCAGGCTGCCGCAGCTCCAGCCGCTTGCGGCGATCCTGCCGCTCTTCTTCCCGAAGCTCATTCTTCTCTGGCAGCAGGTGCGCCCCTCCGTGCGAAAGGGCGGAGAGGAAAACGGCATCTGACGCACTCCAAAGGAAAGGAGGTTAGGCGGTGAATGTTGCAATAAACGGCCCCGAAATACTGGGTTATCTGTTCGGCAACACCAGCCTGCCGATCACCGAGACCATGAGGAACTCGTGGATCATCATGGCATTCATCCTCTTCCTGTGCATCTTTCTGACGCGCCGCATGGAAAAGATCCCGAAGGGCAAGCAGGCCTTCGCGGAGAAGGCGGTGCTCATGATCGACGGTCTGGTAGACAGCACGATGGGAGAGGGATGCAGAGCGTTCTCGCCCTACATCATGACGCTCATGATGAGCTCGCTGTTCGGCTCGCTGGCCAGCCTGTTCTGGATGCGTTCTACGACCGCAGACCTGAACACGACGCTCGGCTGGGCGATCATCACGTTTATACTCATCACCTACAACAAGATCAAGTTCGGCGGTATCAAGGGCTACCTCAAGGGCTTCCTCGAGCCGATCTTCGTCATGGCGCCTCTGAACGTCCTGAGCGAGATCGCGACCCCGGTCTCCATGTCGTTCCGTCACTTCGGCAACATGGCAGGCGGCCTGGTCATCACGACCCTTATCATGGGCGCGCTCAAGGTCCTGTCGAACGCGGTTCTGGGCTTCCTGCCCGTTCCGCTGCTTCAGATCGGCCTTCCGGGCGTTCTGTCGCTGTATTTTGACTGCTTCACAGCCTGCATGCAGGCGTTCATTTTCAGTATGCTGACCATGGCATACGTCGGAGACGCACGCGGCAGCTGAGAAAAAGCTGAACCAACCACAAAAATCTGAACGAAAATCATTTCAGGAGGAATAAAAGTATGGATCCCAAAGCATTCGTAGCAGGTATGTCCGCTCTGGGTGCAGGCATGGCGATGATCGCCGGCCTCGGCCCTGGTATCGGCGAGGGTTATGCAGCAGGTCAGGCCTGCTCCGCGATCGGCCGTCAGCCCGAGGCACAGGGCGATATCACCCGTACCATGATCCTTGGTATCGCAATGGCAGAGTCCACCGGTATTTACGCGCTCGTTATTGCGCTGATCCTGCTGTTTGCCAACCCGTTCGTCGGCCAGTTCTGATCGGTACAGACAGAACCGGCACAGTGCATCGCTGTGCATTGAAACGAAACGGAGAATACTTCCGTTCGGGAAGGAGGTAAACCTGTGCAACAGGCAATTTACGAGGCTTTTGTCAGCATCGGCTGGTGGGAGATTCTCGTGACGATGTGCAATACGCTCATCACGTTCCTGATCATCAAGAAGTTCCTGTTTGGGCCGGTCCGCAAAATGCTCGCTCAGCGTGAGGAGGAGGTAAAGACCATTTACTCCGCCGCCGAGCAGGCACAGACCGAGGCGGAACAGAAGCGCACGGAATACACCGAGCGTCTCTCGAAGGCGAAGGAGGAGGCAGCCGAGATCGTCGGCTCCGCTACCCGCCACGCGACCGTGCGCAGCGAGGAAATCCTCAAGGAGTCCTCGCAGCAGGCTGCCGCTATGATGAAGAAGGCCGAGACCACCATCGAGCAGGAGCGCAAGAAGGCCATGAACGAGCTGAAGGACGAGGTTGCGAGCCTGTCCGTCATGATCGCGTCCAAGGTCGTCGAGCGCGACGTCAAGGAGGCCGACCACGAGCGTTTCATCGAAGATTTCATCGACAAGGTAGGGTGATCGCGCATGGCTGATATTGTAAGCGAACGTTATGCGCAGAGCCTTTACGAGGTCGCAAAGGACGAAAAACAGGAAAAGGAGTATCTCGAGGAGCTGACCGCCGTCTGCGGCGCGTTCCGCGAAAACCCCGATTTCCTCAAGCTGCTCACCACCCCGTCCATCGCGTTTGAGGACAAGCAGAACGTCCTCAAAACGGTATTTGAGGGGAAAATCCGGCCGTTTATGCTGAATTTTCTCATGCTCACGACCGAAAAGGGCCGTATCGGCCTCATCCACGAGATGCGCGAGGCGTATAAGGAGCAGTATTATTTCGAAAACAACATCGCGGAGGTCTGCGCCGTCACGGCTGTGCCGATGAGCGACGCGCTGCGCGACAGGCTGAAGAACAAAATGCAGGCCGTCACCGGCAGGCAGGTCGTGCTCGAAACGTCGGTCGATCCCGCGATCATCGGCGGCATCGTTGTCAAGGTGAACAACGAGCAGTTCGACACGAGCCTGCGCACTCGCCTCAGCGAGATCGCCGCACGGCTGACCAATACCATTGCGTAAGGAAGTAGGTGACTTTATGGAATTACGCCCTGAAGAGATCAGTAATATTATCAAGGAGCAGATCACGCACTACCAGAGCCAGATCAGGCTGACTGACGTCGGTACGGTCGTCACCGTAGGCGACGGCATCGCGCATATCCATGGTCTGGAGAACTGCATGTCGGGTGAGCTGCTCGAGTTTCCGGGCGGCGTATACGGCATGGCGCAGAACCTTGAGGAGGATCTCGTCGGCGCCGTTATCCTGGGTTCCGACCAGAATATCCGTGAGGGCGACACGGTAAAGCGCACCAAGCGCATCGTCGAGGTCCCTGTCGGTGAAGCGATGCTCGGTCGCGTCGTAGACGCGCTGGGCAAGCCGATCGACGGCAAGGGCCCCATCAACACGACCGAGTCCCGCCCGGTCGAGTGCCCGGCTCCGGGCATCATCGAGCGCGCGCCGGTAAACGTGCCGCTCCAGACCGGCATCAAGGCGATCGACTCCATGATCCCGATCGGCCGCGGCCAGCGCGAGCTGATCATCGGTGACCGCCAGACCGGCAAGACCGCGATCTGCCTGGACACCATCATCAATCAGAAGGGCACGGGCGTTGTCTGTGTCTACGTCGCGATCGGCCAGAAGCGTTCGACCGTCGCGCAGGTAGCCGAGACGCTCGCGAAGAACGGTGCGATGGATTACACCTGCATCGTCGCCGCGACCGCATCCGAGTCTGCGCCGCTGCAGTATATCGCGCCGTATGCAGGCTGCTCGATCGGCGAGTATTTCATGCACAAGGGCAAGGACGTCCTCGTTATCTACGACGATCTGTCCAAGCACGCGGTAGCTTACCGTGCACTTTCCCTTCTGCTTCACCGTCCGCCAGGACGCGAGGCTTATCCGGGCGATGTATTCTATCTGCATTCCCGTCTGCTCGAGCGCGCGGCGAACATCCAGAACGGCGGCTCTCTGACCGCGCTCCCGATCATCGAGACGCAGGCAGGCGACGTTTCCGCCTATATCCCGACCAACGTCATTTCGATCACCGATGGCCAGATATTCCTCGAGACCGAGCTGTTCAACTCCGGCATCCGTCCGGCAGTCAACCCCGGCATCTCGGTATCCCGAGTCGGCGGCAACGCGCAGATCAAGGCGATGAAGAAGGTCGCCGGCACGCTCAAGCTGGCGTATTCGCAGTACCGCGAGCTGCAGGCGTTCTCGCAGTTCGGCTCCGATCTCGACGCGGATACCAAGAAGCGCCTCAATCAGGGCGAGCGTATCGTCGAGGTGCTCAAGCAGCCGCAGAACAGTCCGATTCCGGTCGAAAAGCAGGTCATCATCATCTTTGCCGTCGTTTCGGGCGAGCTGCTCGATATTCCGGTAGAGCTGATCGGCACGTTCCAGAAGGAGCTGTTCGAGTACATCGACGGCACCTATGGCGATATTCCGGAGACCATCCGCGCCACGGGCAAGCTCGAGGACGACATCAAGTCCAGACTGACGCAGGCCATTGAGGAATTTAAGAAAAAGTTCCTTTCCGAGCATTAAAAACAGCAGGGAGGGACTGAACAATGGCATCCGGAAACATGAAGGACATCAAACGCCGTATCAAATCGGTGCAGTCCACCATGCAGATCACAAAGGCGATGGAGCTGGTCGCGTCCTCCAAGATGCGCCGCGCAAAGGAGCGCGCCCTGAGCGTGCGCCCGTACTTCAACGCCATGTATGAGACTGTTGCGCGTCTGGCCTCTGTCACGCGCGACAGCGACTCGGTCTACACCCGACGCCGTGAGGTAAAGAACAGCCTGTACATTGTCATCGCGGGCGACCGCGGTCTGGCAGGCGGCTACAACTCGAACGTGTTCAAGCTGGCCGCCGCCGAGATGGAGGGCAGGAACGCCTCGGTCATCACGATCGGCAAAAAGGCGCAGGAGCATTACGCCAAGCGTCAGTGGCCGGTCGCGGCGGACTACCCCGGCGTTGCCGAGACCATGCGCATCAGCGATACGCACGAGATCGTCGGGTCTCTGGTCGAGGCCTTCTGTTCGGGCAGGGCAGACGAGGTTTTCCTCTGCTACACCGAATTTGTCTCTCCGCTCCAGCAGGAGGCGAAGTGCATCCAGCTTCTGCCGGTCAGCTTCGAGCGAAAGGAGAACGCGGACAAGGGCGGCGCACATGTGCTGACCGAGTATGATCCCTCGCCGGAGGCGGTGTTCAACGCAGTGATCCCCGAATACCTGTACGGCGTGCTGTACGGCGCGGTAGTCGAAAGCTACTGCTCCGAGCAGTCTGCGCGCCGCATGGCAATGGAGGCTGCGTCCGACAACGCGGGCGAGATGATCGAAAATCTGAACCTGTCCTACAACCGTGCACGTCAGGCAGCGATCACGCAGGAGATCACGGAGATCGTCGCCGGCTCGGGTGAGGTAGGAGCTTAATCACTGAATCAGAAACGGAGCGCAGAGGGCCGCGCGGCCTGCTGAGAGCCGCTTTCTGATTTCTCAAAGGGAGTTTTGCCAATGAGTGAGCAGAATATCGGCACCGTTGTCCAGATCACCGGACCGGTGCTTGACATTAAATTTGCCGCTGACGCGCTGCCCAAGCTGCTGAACGCCATCACGATCGACAACAACGGCCATGTCATCACGGTCGAGGTTGCGCAGCATATCGGTCAGGATACCGTGCGCTGCATCGCGATGGAGTCCACCGACGGCCTGATGCGCGGCATGAAGGCAACCGATACCGGCGGCCCGATCACCGTTCCGGTCGGTGACAAGAACCTCGGCCGTATCTTCAACCTTCTCGGTCAGCCGGTAGACAACAAGCCGGCTGTCGAGGGCGAGGAGCGCTGGCCGATCCATCGTCCCGCTCCGTCCTATGAGGAGCAGGAGTCCACGACCGAGATCCTCGAGACCGGCATCAAGGTCGTCGATCTGATCGCGCCGTTCGCAAAGGGCGGCAAGATCGGTCTGTTCGGCGGCGCAGGCGTCGGCAAGACGGTCATCATCATGGAGCTGATCAACAACATCGCCAAGCAGCACGGCGGTATTTCGGTATTCACCGGCGTAGGCGAGCGTACCCGTGAGGGCAACGACCTGTACAACGAAATGCAGGAGTCCGGCGTTATCAACAAGACCGCTCTGGTCTACGGTCAGATGAACGAGCCTCCCGGAGCACGTATGCGCGTTGCGCTGTCCGGTCTGACGATGGCGGAGTATTTCCGCGACGTCGAGGGCCAGGACGTGCTGCTGTTTATCGACAACATCTTCCGCTTCACGCAGGCCGGTTCCGAGGTATCCGCGCTGCTCGGCCGCATGCCGAGTGCCGTAGGCTACCAGCCGACCCTCGCGACCGAGATGGGCGCGCTGCAGGAGCGAATCACCTCGACAAAGAAGGGTTCGATCACGTCCGTACAGGCGGTCTACGTGCCTGCGGACGATCTGACCGACCCGGCGCCGGCGACCACGTTCTCGCATCTGGACGCAAAGGTCGTTCTTTCGCGTGACATCGCGTCGATGGGTATTTATCCGGCCGTCGATCCGCTCGACTCGTCCTCGCGTATCCTGACCGCGGACGTTGTCGGCTCGGAGCATTATGAGGTCGCGCGTACCGTTCAGTCGATCCTTCAGAAGTACAAGGATCTGCAGGACATCATCGCCATCCTCGGCATGGACGAGCTTTCCGACGAGGACAAGCTGACGGTAGCCCGTGCGCGCAAGATCCAGAACTTCCTCTCGCAGCCGTTCTCGGTCGCGGAGCAGTTCACCGGCATGTCCGGCAAGTACGTTCCGGTTGCGGAGACCATCCGCGGCTTCCGCGAGATCCTCGACGGCAAGCATGACGACCTGCCGGAGTCGGCGTTCCTGTTCGCCGGCACCATCGACGAAGTCGTGGAGAAGGCTAAGAAGGGGGCATAATATGGCTACCTTTCCTCTCAAGGTGATGACGATCGACCATTGCTTTTTCGAGGGCGATGTAGACCGCATCGTCGTGCGCACCTCGCAGGGCGACGTCGGCATTCTGCCGAATCATGTGCCGTATATCGCCGCGCTCGGCATCGGCGCGCTGACCATCATTCAGAACGGTGAAAAGCGCATCGCGGCCATTGCGGGCGGCTTTGTCGACGTGACGAAGGAGGGCACGACCATCCTCGCGCGCTCGTGCGAATGGGCGGACGAGATCGACGTCAACCGAGCAAACAGTGCAGCGGAGCGTGCGCGCGCCGCGATCCAGAAAAAGGAGAGCGAGCGCGAATACGAGGTGGCTCAGGTCAAGCTGAAAAAGGCGCTGAACCGCATCCGTATTGCAGGCGACAAGTAAACACGAAAAAAGTCCTCTGGGAGCGATCTCAGGGGACTTTTTTTACCCTGTCGAAAAACTTCGTTTTTCCGACAAGGTGCGGCTCTCAGCAAACGCTTTTTCATGCGCGCTGCCGCGCGGCTGTCTTAACCGGATAGATTTTCTGTATGTCGATTAGATCTGCGAGACGATATCCCGGCGCATTTTCGCGATGATGCGCTTTTCAAGACGGGAGATATAGCTTTGCGAGATGCCAAGGCGGTCAGCGACCTCCTTCTGCGTCATGGCTTCGGGCAGGTCGATGCCGAAGCGCATGGAGATGATCTGCCGCTCGCGCGGCGGCAGCCGGGAAAGCGCGCGCAGCAGCAGCGCACGGTCGACATCGTCCTCGAGCGGGCGCATGACGCTGTCCGGCTCGGTGCCGAGAATGTCCGAGAGCAGCAGCTCGTTCCCGTCCCAGTCCGAGGACAGCGGCTCGTCGAACGAGACCTCGGCGCGGCGCCCGGCGATCTTGCGCAGATACATCAGGATCTCGTTCTCGATGCAGCGCGAGGCGTAGGTGGCGAGCTTGACCTTGCGGTCGCTGCGGTAGGTGCTGACCGCCTTGATGAGACCGATCGTGCCGATCGAGATCAGATCCTCCGTGCCCACGCCGCTCGATTCGAACTTGCGCGCGAGAAAAACGACAAGACGGAGATTGTGCTCGATGAGCGTGCGGCGTGCGCCTTCGTCACCGGCCTGACAGGCCGCGGCCGCGGCGGCCTCCTCCTCGGGTGACAGAGGCGGAGGAAGGATTTCACTGCCGCCGATGTAATAGACGGCAGGCAGACGGCGAAGCTGCCTGAGAAACGCAAGGATTTGTTCAAGTTTCATGATTTTCTCCCTTTCACACACAGATCAGGCCCTCGTACTGTCCGGACTCGAAGCCGGGCGGACCGGCAGCGCACACGCAGTCGAGCGTTGTGCCGTCGGCCTCCAGCACGCGGTCCGGGCGGAAATACAGCAGCAGGCCGCTCTCTGTCCCGACGGCGCGGTAGGGCACGAGACCGCAGTGCGCCGCCGTCTCGGACGGCAGGGCGGTGAGCTGCTGCGCGGCATCGCCGTCGAGCGGGTCGTTCAGCAGCAGCGACGCCTCGCCGCGGCACAGAATAAGCACCGGTTTTCCCGAGACCGGCTCGGTGAGCGAGTGGCCGGTGTCCTCCAGCACGCGCACGTGCCGTTCGCGTCCGGAAAAGCATATGGTGAGCGGACGGATGTCGCGCCGTATGGAGCCGTGCTTTGCGTCGCCGCGCAGCAGGATGCCGCTGAGCGTGTAGCCGAGCGCCGCCGCGAGCAGCAGCAGACGCAGCGGAACGGCAAAGTAATACCCTGCGCCGAACAGCAGCCGCCGTTCCGAGACCGCGCCGAGCGCGGCGGCGAGTCCGGCGAACGCGGCGGCGGTCAGAAAATACAGGCCGCCGAGCCGAATAAGCGCCCGTTCGCCGCAGAACGCCGCAAGGCAGAGCGCCGCGCCTGCGAGCACGCGCACGGGCAGAGCGGCGAGGAGAGGGAACAGCGCCGCCCCTGCGGCATACACGCCGCCGAGCAGAGAGGCGAGAGCAAGCCGCCCCTGTCTGACTTTTGCGCCGCCGAGCCGCGCCGCCGCGAGCAGCGTCACCCAGTCCATCAGCACGTTCGTGAAAAACAGCACATCGAGATACACGACCACCGCCGCTCCCCCTCTCATTCGGTACGTTTATCTTACCACGGCAGGCGAGGCAGGTGATGCCGAAAACGGGAAGCGCGAAAAAGCAGAAAAAATTGCCCGAAGCCGCTTCACTTGTGAAGAGATGAAACGGCCTCGGACAAAGAGTAGTATGTAGGTAAGGTGTGGGCAAAAAGGGAAAGAGGATAAAGAGGAAGAGGTCAGACTGTCGATGAAACTTATTTCATGCAATCACAGCAGCCGCGCGGCAGCGCGCATGAAATAGAAATCGTACAGCGATTTTTATGCTTCCGGAGGGAGATGATTTCCGCATGGGAACTTTCGGACGACTCGTGTTCTGCGTAGTCAGAACATTGGGTGCCGGCGAAGCGTTAGTTTCGCGATAATCAAAAAACAGCAAGGAACCGAACGCCCACATTGGGTTCAGCTTCCTTGCTGCTGTATTTATATTACCGCAGAACGGCGTTTTTGTCATCGTTCATTGTTCACAAAAGTGAAGCGGCGAACAACGAAAATTTTAACGGTTGAAATCCCCGATGGTTACAGAACGGCGAATTTCGCAAGCAGAGCGGCCGACTGCTCAACATCGGAGACCGCGCACATCTCGCTCGGGGAGTGGATATAGCGGGTCGGGATGGAGACCGCACCGGCCGCGACGCCTGCGCGCGCCTTCTGGAGCGCCGCGGTATCCGTGCCGCCGCACTGGAGGATTTCACGCTGCGTGGAAATGCCGAGCAGCTCCGCCGCCTTTTCGAGGCCGGCGCAGACCGCAGGAGAGCAGATGACCGAGCGGTCCATGACCTTGACGGCCGGGCCGCCGCCCATCTCGACCGCCATCGCGGTCTTCATCTCGGGCAGGTCGCCCGTGTCGGTCACATCAACGGCGATCGCTACATCCGGCTCGACCGCGAACGCCGCCGCGCCTGCGCCGCGCAGACCGACCTCCTCCTGTGCCGTGAACACGAAATACAGATCGTTTTCGGTCTCGGCCTCCGCCAGCTGCTCCATCATCAGCAGGAGCGTCACGCAGCCGATGCGGTTGTCAAGGTACGGGCCGCAGAGCACGCCGTTCTGCTCGAAGCGCGGCGCTTCGAATACCGCAAAGTCGCCGATCCGGACGAGTTTTCGCGCTTCCTCGGCGTTCTTTGCGCCGATGTCGATGAACATATGCGCGAGGGTCATGTCCTTCATCGGGGTCTTTTCCTCGTAGGAAATGACGCCGCGCGTGCCGTTGGCGAAGCGGACGGTGATGTTCACGAGATCCGCGTAGTACAGGCCGCCGACCTGCGAGAAGCGGATAAAGCCATTCTCGTCGATATAGGTCGCGACAACGCCGATCGAGTCCATGTGCGCGGCGAACAGCACCTTTTTGCCGGCGCCCTTTTTGCGGCAGATCAGGTTGCCGAGCGCGTCGGTCGTAATGTCGTCAATATATGCGCCTGCGATGCCTGCGATGGTCTCGCGTACCGCATCCTCACGGCCGGACGGGCCGAATGCGCCGCCTACTTCCTTCCATAAATCAAAAACCTTGCTCATTCGTCGTCCCCTCCGAGTTCTTCAAGAAATGCACGGGCGACCGCGAGGACTGCCTCGCAGTCGGCCTTTGCCGCCACAGAGGACGGCGAGTGGATATAGCGTACCGGAGCCGCTGCGGCGCATACGCGCACACCGGCACGGCTCCTGTGAATGCGTCCGGCATCCGTACCGCCGGCAACGCGGGTCTTGGTCTGCCACGGGATGCCGCGCTTGATGCAGGCGTCGCGCAGCAGCTCGAACAGCGCCGCGTCGTAAATGGTCGCGCCGTCCATGAACGGCAGCACAACGCCGCCGCGCACGCGGCAGACCGCGTCAGCGCCCTTGACCTCAGCGAGGTCGGCCGCCGTTGTACCCTCGAGCACCATCGCAAAGCCCGGATCGAGCGCGAACGCCATGCTCGCCGCGCCGCGCAGACCGGTTTCCTCCTGCACGGTGAAGCAGAACCAGGTGTCGACAGGCGGCTCGTCCTCGAGCAGGCGGAGCAGAGCGGCGCAGCCGACACGGTCGTCGATCGCCTTGGCCTTGATGAGACCGTCGCCGAACTCGACAACGGCGGAGTCGAACACACCGTAATCGCCGAGCGAGACCAGCTTTTCCGCGGCAGCGCGGCTCGTCGCGCCGATGTCGATATAGAGATTTTTTGTTTTCGGCATGGTGCGGCGCTCGGCGGCGGTCGTCAGATGGACGGCCTTGATGCCGATGACGCCCGGAACATCACCGAAGCGCACCGGACGGCCGATGACAACGCGCGGATCAATGCCTCCGACAAAGCCGAATTTCAGCATGCCGTCCTCGGTGATCTTTTTGATGATCACGCCGACCTCGTCCATGTGTGCGCACAGGGCGACCGGACGGTCGAGCGCCTTTCTGCCCTTGCGGAACACCATGACGTTGCCGATGGCGTCGGTCCGGATCTCGTCCGCGAAGGGCTTGACCCTTTTGAGCACGAACGCACGCACCGCGTCCTCACAGCCGGACGGGCCGGGCAGTGCGCACAGTTCCTTCATCAGTTCGATCATGCCTTCACCTCCCCGTCAAATTCGCGCAGGAACGCCGCCATGAGGTCCGCGACCGCCTCTACGTCGGAGAGCGAAATGACCTCGACCGGCGTGTGCATGTATTTCTGCGGAATGGACAGCAGCGCGCACGCGATGCCGCGTCCGACGATCTGCATCGTCCAGGCGTTCGTGCCGGTGTCGCCCTCCATGATCTCGAGTGAATAGTCGATGTCGTTGGCCTTGGCGGTCCGGATGAGCGCCTTTGTCAGGCCGCGGTGCAGGTTGGGGCCCATGCCGATGGCGGCGCCGCTGCCGAGGTCGAACACGCCGTCCGACGGGCCGTCCGGCGTCCTGCCATGGGTGACGTCTACCGCGATGGCGTATTCCGGCTGCACGGCGAACGCGCCGGTCTGTGCGCCGAGGCCGGTGACCTCCTCCTGCGCGCTGATGAGCACTGCGATGTTGCAGCGCAGCTTTTTGCCCTTTTTGAGCTGCTTCATCGCGAGCAGGATGGACGCGATGCCGGCGCGGTCATCCAGACATTTGCTGCAGAGCTGATCGCCCGCGAGCGAAATCGGCGTCTGACCGAACACGATGGGCGTGCCGACACGGATGCGGCTCTTGGCGTCGAGGAGACCGGTGTCGATCGCCATCTCGCTGACGGGCACGGCCTTGTCCTGCTCGCCGGCCTTCAGCAGATGGGGCGGCATACAGGAGACGACGCCGTAGAGCGGCTCGTCTGCGAGCAGCGTGACCTCGCCGCCGAGCAGCATGCGCGGATCGACGCCGCCGACCGGCGCGAAGCGGACAAAGCCGCCGTCCAGCACCTCGGTCACGAGAAAGCCGATCTGGTCGAGATGCGCGTCGAGCAGCACGGTCTTTGCGTTTTTGCGTCCGCAGGACCGGAAGCCGAGCATATTACCGTTTTTGTCCACTTCGACCGTGTCGCAGTACGGACGGAACAGCTCAGCCACAGCCTCGGCCGCCTGCGCTTCGTGGCCGCTGACCGCAGGCAGCGCGGTGAGCGTCCGCAGAGTTTGTTCTAACTGCAAGGAAATTCCTCCTTTAATAGACTGTTGTACGCATCTATTATATACGTCTGCGGTAGATTTCACAAGAGCCGACGTAAAATTCGCCCGGCAATTCCATTTTCGCGCGGGATATGCTATACTGTAAGCAGGCAAAAGTAAAAGGAGTGCACAGCGATGCAGATCGAGATCAGACAGTACCGGACACACGACGCAGCCGCCGCAGCTGCGATATGGAACGAGGTCGTGCGCGGCGGCGTGGCCTTTCCGCAGCAAGAGGAGCTGACGGAGGAGAATGCGGACAGCTTTTTCCGGTCGCAGTCGTTCACCGGCCTTGCGGAGGACGCAGAGACGGGCGAGATCGTCGGTCTGTACATCCTGCATCCGAACAACGTCGGACGCTGCGGCCATATCTGCAACACGAGCTATGCGGTGAAGGACGGCGTGCGCGGCCGGCATATCGGCGAACAGCTCGTGCGGCACAGCATGGCGCAGGGAAAGGCACTCGGCTACCGCATCCTCCAGTTCAATGCGGTCGTCGCGACCAACGCGAGTGCGCTCCATCTTTACCGCAGGCTCGGCTTCAAGCAGCTCGGCGTCATCCCGGGCGGCTTTCTTATGCCGGACGGCCATTACGAGGACATCATCCCGCACTATCACGAATTATAAGGCAACACCGCACAATGAAAGCTGCGGCGCTTTGCGGAAATTTCGCGCCCTGACTTCACGGTAATTCGTCAAGTGTTACCGGAAAAACGCGGCCGCATGAAAAAATTCCGTCGGTATATTCCGCCTGCCGCAGGGGGAAAATGCTGATAGAACTGCCGGACCTTTTGCGAGAGCCGGCACGCGACAGGAGGTCTTTTTCATGCAGGCAAAGGTTGAGATCTGCGGAGTGAACACGTCCGAGCTGCCCGTCTATTCCGGCGCGCAGACGGACGCACTGCTGAGACGCGCCGCGGCGGGCGACAGGGGAGCGCGGGACGAGCTCATCCGCGGCAATCTGCGGCTCGTTCTGAGCGTCGTGCAGCGCTTCCGCGACAGGGGTGAGTCGCCGGATGATCTGTTTCAGGTCGGCTGCATCGGTCTGATGAAATCCATCGACCATTTCAACACCGAGCTCGGCGTGCGGTTTTCCACCTATGCCGTGCCGATGAACGTACCTTGTGGAAATCCTCCGATACATCATAAAAGGACTGCGAAAACCATATATAAAGGAGAAAACTATGCTATTCTGCAACATTGACCTGCTGGACGAAAAGTTTGAGACGAAAAGAAATCAGTATGTCGGCGTGAAGGACGGCCGCATCGCCTACATAGGCGCGTCCGAGCCGGAGGAGGACTTCGGCGAGCGCTATGACGGCCGCCACCGCCTGCTCATGCCCGCCTTCTACAACGTCCACAGCCATGCGCCCATGACGCTGCTGCGCGGCTACGCGGAGAATCTGCCGCTCCAGCGCTGGCTCGGGGAGAAGGTATTCCCGTTCGAGGATCAGATCGACGACGAGGCCGCTTACTACGGCACGCTGCTCGCCATCTCGGAGATGCTCGCGAGCGGCACGGCGTCGTTTTCTGATATGTACTTTTTCTTCGGCGGCATGGTCCCGGCCATCCTCGAGAGCGGCATCAAGTGCAATCTGAGCCGCGGCCTGACCGTGTTCGACGACAGCGACTACACCGACCTGCCGGCCTACCGCGACAATGTGCGCCTGCGCGGCGAGTGGAACGGTGCGAACAACGGCCGTCTGATCGGCGATCTGTGCATCCACGGCGAGTATACCTCCAATCCGAAGATCGTCGAGGCGGTCGCGCAGCACGCCCGTGAGACCGGTGCGCGTATCCAGATCCATCTGTCCGAGACGCAGACCGAGCACGAGGAGTGCAAGGGCCGTCACGGCCTGACCCCGGCAGCGTACATGGAGAAGCACGGCATCTTTGATTCTCCGACGACGGCGGCACACTGCGTCTGGCTCGAGGACGAGGATTTCGATATTCTGAAAAGACACGGCGTGACGGTTGCGTGCTGTCCGGCGAGCAACCTCAAGCTGGCTTCGGGCTATGCGAACGTGCCGAAGATGCTCGAGAGCGGCATCAATGTCGCGCTCGGCACGGACGGCGCGGCGTCCAACAACAATCTGAACATCATGCAGGATATGTACCTGTTCGGCGTGGTCTACAAGGGCTATTTCCGCGACCCGACCATCATCACCCCGGCTGAGGTGCTCCATGCGGCAACGCGGGCGGGTGCGCTCAGTCAGGGCCGCGACGACAGCGGCCTGCTCGCCGTCGGCATGCGCGCTGACCTGTGCGTGCTGAACACGGATACGCCGCAGTTCACCCCGATGACCAGCGCGGCGTGCAACGTGGTCTATGCCGCACAGGGCGCGGACATCCGCATGACCATGGTGGACGGCGAAGTCCTCTACCGCGACGGCGAATTCAAGACCATCGACATCGAAAAGGTAAAGGCTGAGGTGCAGCGCCGCACGGACAGCATCCTGAGCCGCCTGTAAGGAGGGACAAACCATGCTGACACATGATGAAGTAAAGCAGTCGGCGGATTTCCTGCGCGGAAAGCTGCCGTTCATCCCGGAGATCGGCATCGTCCTCGGCTCGGGCCTCGGCCCGCTCGCGGAGGAGATCGAGCAGCCGGTCTGCATCCCGTATGGCGATATCCCGCATTTCCGCGTCTCGACCGCGCCCGACCATGCAGGCCGTCTGGTCTGCGGCACGCTCTCAGGCCGCCGCATCGTCTGTATGCAGGGCCGTCTGCACGGCTACGAGGGCTACGCGCCGGACGAGATCGCCTATCCGGTCTATGTGCTGAAGGAGCTCGGCGTGGGCGCACTCATCGTCACGAATGCCTCGGGCGGCATCAACACCGGCTTCGAGGTGGGCGATTTCATGCTGATCGAGGACCATATCAACCTGACGGGAAAGAGTCCGCTGACCGGGGCGAATGACGCCTCTCTCGGCACACGCTTCCCGGACATGACGTTCGCCTACGCGCCGGCGCTGCGCGAAAAGGCGCTCACGGCGGCGGAACAGTGCGGCACGGTGCTGCGCCGCGGCGTATACATCGGCGTGAACGGCCCGCAGTTCGAGACCCCGGCGGAGATCCGCGCGTTCCGCACGCTCGGTGCGGATGCGGTCGGCATGTCCACCGTGTTCGAGGTCATCGCGGCGGCGCACTGCGGTCTGCCTGTCCTCGGCATCGCCATGATCACCAATATGGCCGCCGGTGTGCTGAACAAGCCGCTCTCGGGCGCGGAGGTCAATGAGATCGCGGAAAAACGCGGCGGCGTGTTCCGTGAGTACGTGAAAACGCTCGTCGAGACACTGTAAGCAGGGGAGAACGGGGCGGCGTTTTGCCGCCCGACGTTCTAAAACAACGCCGCAAAATTTAATCTGCGGCGCTTTGCGGAAATTTTGTGTCCTGACTTTAAAATTTTTGCTCCTTTGAAAAAGACAGAAAATGTGCAGCATATCAAACCACAGTTATGACGGAACGAGGGAAATATTATGACACCGAAGCAGAGATGGTATTGTTTTTGGGTGATAATAGTGGTAAGCGTCCTTTTGATGGCTGGCTTTGTATGGTTTGCCATTCATAACCCACAGGCGTCATGGTATGTTTTGTTTAGTAATCTGTGGGAGAGCCTTGCAAACTTTGTTAGCCGATAAGAAACGCCAGCCTTTGTGCAGCAACCCTTGCAAATCATTCATGAAAAATTTTTTTGAAAAAAGTGTTGACATCTGACGAAATGCGCGATATAATATAAAAGCTGTCACGGAGAACGTGAGACGGCAAATCGAGGTGTGGCTCAGCTTGGTAGAGCGCTTCGTTCGGGACGAAGAGGCCGCAGGTTCAAATCCTGTCACCTCGACCAGCTAAGGATCTGTTTCGACAGGTCCTTTTTTGTTGTCATGCACAGCCTGTCCGTGCTATATTGGAACAGGGAAAATCGCGCAGAGAGGGGATAGAGAGAACCATGCCGCAGCCGAGCCTGAATGTACAGTGTTTTGTGGAAAAGCAGGTCGAGCCGATCTTTACCGGCGAAAATCAGCCGAAGCTGCTCTATGTCAGCGAGATCCGGCCGGATGCGAGCGCGCATCCGCGCGTCATGCACGCGCACGCAGATGCCGTTGAGCTGATCCTGATCTGCAGCGGCTCGAGCGAATATCTCATTCACGACAAGAAAACCGTCATCGAGGCCGGTGATCTGCTTGTGTATAACGCCGGCGTGGTGCATGACGAGGTGTCCGGGCCGGATATGGAGGTCGGAAGCTACTGTGTCGGGGTCGGGGGACTGCATATGCCCGGCCTGCGCCCGAACGCGCTCATCCCGGACGAGGCAGGCTATGTGTTCCCGACGGGCAGGTATTTCGCGGATATGAAGGCGCTGTTTGAGATGATGTTCCGCAATCTCGCGGCAGGAGAGCCGCACGCCGAGCTGTTCTGCAGCAGTCTGATGCACGCGCTGCTCGTCGCCGTCCTCACCGTGACCGAGGATGTGGGGGAGACGCGGGAAAATCCGGCGGACGAGCCGCACATCCTCGGCAGCCGTATTAAAGATTACATCGACCGGCACTATATGGAGCCGATTACGCTTCAGAGCATGGGCGAGGCCATGCACATCAGTCCGTACTACCTGTCCCATGTGTTCAAGGAAATGAGCGGCTATTCGCCTGTGCAGTATCTGCTGCGCCGCCGCATCGGAGAGGCGCAGACCCTGCTCATCACGACCGAGCTCTCGGTCACGCGCATCGCGGAGATGGTCGGCTATGACTCGTCGAGCTATTTTAATCTTCAGTTTACCAAGAATGTCGGCATGCCGCCGAATAAATACCGCCATAACTATATTGTATCGGTCGGCGAGGAGGAAAAGCCGCGCCGCCGGAAGGGATAAGAGAAGACTGCCGCGCCGCCAGAAAGGGCTGCCGCGGCAGTCTTTTTTGCGTTTGCCACAAAACAGCGAAAAAATCCGAACGAAATTTATACTTTTCTTTACGCAGAGACGGTGATATAATAATTATATATCTGCGTCTTTTGACGCAGCGGAGAGAAATAAGGGGATTCTTTCGATAAAGGAGATGATGACACAGGCGCGGCCGTACCGCGAGAAAAAGAAAAATGCCGGAGGTCCGGCGCGGGAACGCAGGCGTTTCCGATGATTCCGCAGCGACACGCGGAATTTTTTTGTGTCAAAATACATCTATAAGGGGAATAAAAATGGGAATGAGCTTTTTTAAGCAGCTCCGACGGGAATTTGCAGGCTATAACGGCAAAAAACTGTCGCAGGATCTGATGGCCGGCCTCACGGTCGCGGCGGTCGCTTTGCCGCTTGCTCTGGCATTCGGCGTGTCCGCCGGCGCTACGGCGGCCTGCGGTCTGGTCACGGCGATCGTTGCAGGTCTCGTGATCTCGGCGCTCACCGGCGGCTATTATCAGATCTCGGGTCCGACCGGCGCGATGGCGGCCATCCTCGGCTCGCTGATCGGCACCTACGGCATGCAGGGCATGTTCGTGGCGACCTTTCTCGCCGGCATCATGCTGATCATCGCGGCGGTGCTGCATCTCGGCAATCTGACCGCGTTTGTACCGGCGCCGGTCATTACCGGCTTTACATCGGGCATCGCGGTCATCATCGCGCTCGGCCAGATCGACAATTTTTTCGGCACGCATTCTGAGGGCGGTTCGGCGCTCGCCAAGCTCGCAAGCTACAGCCGTCTGGGATTTCATCCGAACATGACGACGACCATCGTTGCGCTGCTCGTCGTTCTGCTCATGGTATTCTTCCCGAAGAAGTGGAATGCGGTCGTTCCGGCGTCGCTCGTCGGCATCATCATCGCGACGGCGGCTACCATGATCTTCAAGCTGGACATCGCGACCGTCGGTGACATTCCGAAGTCGCTCATGCTGCCCGACCGCCTGTCACCGTCTCAGATCGACTGGACGGCGGTTCCGGCTCTGCTCGCACCGGCGTTTTCCATCGCTGTGCTCAATATGCTGGAGAGCCTGCTGTGCGGCGCGAGCGCAGGCAGAGCGACCGGCGTCAAGCTGAACAACGACCAGGAACTGTTCGCGCAGGGCGTCGGCAACATGGTGCTGCCGATGTTCGGCGGCATTCCGGCAACCGCAGCGCTCGCGCGTACCTCGGTTGCTGTCCGCTCGGGCGCGCAGACCCGTCTGACCGGCATCTTCCACGCTGTCGGCCTGCTCATCATGATGCTCGTGCTCGCGCCGATCATCTCGAACGTTCCGATGGCAGCGCTCGCCGGCGTGCTGATGGTCACAGCATGGCGCATGAACGAGTGGAGCGCGATCCGCTATGTGTTCCGGCGCAAATTCAAGGGCGCTATCGCGAAGTTCGCCATCACGATGGCGTGCACGATCGTGTTCGACCTGACGGTTGCAATCGTAGTCGGCGTCAGCCTCGGTCTTATCCTGATGGTCGCCCGTCTGTCCAAGCTCCAGATCAACTACGAGCGCGTCGATATGTCCCGCCTCAAGACAGACGACGACACGCTGAACGAGCGTTACAGCAACGCGATGGTCGCATACATTACCGGTCCGCTGCTGTTCGCGAACATCGGCACGCTCGAGGAGCTGCCCGAGCATATCGGCCGCTGCGACACGCTGCTGCTCTCCATGCGCGGTGTGCCGAGCGTGGACGTTTCGGCGGCGCAGACGCTGCTGCCCATGCTGCGGGAGCTCAAGGAACGCGGCATCGACGTCGTGCTCTGCGGCGTTCCGAGCGCTACGATGACCATGCTGCGCCGCGCCGGTATTGTTGAGCTGCTCGGCGAGCAGTCGTTCTACTGGAGCGTCGAGCGCGCGCTGCTCGACCACCGTCCGCGTCCGCTCGCGGCCTTCGACCGAGAATAACTGTCGCAAAACTGCAAAAAGAAAGCACAGAGGTTTGATTTCCTCTGTGCTTTTTCTTTATGTAACAGCTTATGTAACAGCTTGTTAAATCTGCGAGGTGAACACCTTGTAGCCTTCGCGGCTGAGGGTGTCGATGAGGCGCTTTGCGTGGTCTACGCCGCCGAGCTCACAGACAACGTGGATGATCGCTTCGCCGATCTCGAGGTCGGTCTGTACGCGGTCATGCTGGAACGAGATGATGTTCGCGTTCTGCTGTGCAACGATATGCGCGAAGCGCTCGAGTGCGCCCGGCGCGTCCGGCATGAGAACCGAGAACTTCAGCTGACGGCAGCGGGTGATGAGGCCCTTCTCGACGATCTTGTGGATGAAGGAAACGTCGATGTTGCCGCCGGAGAGGACGCAGACGACCTTTTTGCCCTTGACGTCGACCTTGTTGTTGAGCACGGCCGCGAGCGGAGCGGCGCCGGAGGTCTCAACGACCTGCTTGCAGCGCTCGAGCAGCAGCAGGACGGCGGAGGCGATCTCGTCGTCGGAGACCGTGACAACGCGGTCCACGTACTTCTGGATGTACTCGAAGGTCTTTTCGCCCGGGGTCTTTACCGCGATGCCGTCTGCGATGGTGTGAACGGAATCAGACGGCATGCGCTCGCCCGCGCGGAAGGAATTCGCGATCGCCGGAGCACCCTCGGCCTGTACGCCGATGATCTGGATGCGAGGGTTGATCTGCTTGGCGCAGGCAGCGACACCGGAGATCAGTCCGCCGCCGCCGGCCGGAACGAAGATCATGTCGACAAACGGCAGGTCGCGCAGGATCTCGAGCGCGATGGTGCCCTGACCGGCCATGACGTCCTCATCGTCGAACGGATGGATGAACTCCGCGCCGGTCTCCTCGCAGATCTCGCAGGCCTTGGCGTAGGCTTCGTCATAAATGTTGCCCGCCAGAACGACATCAGCGCCGTAGCCCTGGGTCGCGGAGACCTTGGCGATCGGCGTGGAGCGCGGCATGACGATGGTGGACTTGACGCCGACCGAGCTTGCCGCGAAGGCAACGCCCTGTGCGTGGTTGCCTGCGGAGGATGCGACGACTGCGTGCAGGTCGCCCTCGGCATAGCGCTTCATGATCTTGTTGTACGCGCCGCGCACCTTGAACGAGCCGGTTTTCTGCTGGTTTTCGTACTTCAGATAGACCTCGGCGCCGGTCATGGCGGAGAAGGTTGCAGAAGTCGACAGCGGGATGTTGTGGATTACGTTTTTCAGACGGTCGGCTGCCGCCTCGAAATCTTTCAGTTCTAACATATATCTGTCTCCATTATGCAGGATTTTTTTCATACCGCTTTATCATAGCATTATTCTGTGCGGAATGCAAGGCGACAGCGGATAGAAATTGAATTTTTGAGAGAGAAAGAGCCTCGCCGCGAAAAAACGGGAGGCTCCGGGATTTACTTGTGATAGAGCTTTTTGGTCTGGTAATGCGGCTCGCAGGTGAGGTTCATGCCGAGCTTTTTGAAAACGCCGGTATCGACCTGCGCGAGCATGACGGAGGAATGGACCTCGCAGCCGGAAAGCTTGGGAAGCTGCGCGAGCGCGAGCTCCGCGACCGGGTTGGTCGCCGCCGAGATGGACAGCGCGATCAGCACCTCGTCGGTGTGCAGACGCGGGTTGTGGTTGCCGAGGCCATCGATTTTGAGCTTCTGGATCGGCTCGATGATGAGCTGCGGCAGGACGTGCAGGTCGTGCGGCAGACCGGCGAGCGTTTTGAGCGCGGTGAGCAGGGCTGCGGCCGAGGAGCCGAGCAGGGCAGTGGTCTTGCCGGTGACGATGGTGCCGTCGGGCAGCTCGATGGCGGCCGCCGGAGCGCCGGTTTCCTCGGCACGCTTGAGCGCGGCCGCTGCGACCGGACGGTCGGCGGTGGAAACGCCCGCCTGATTCATCAGCAGCTCGAGCTTGCGCACGCTGCTCTCGTCGCCGAGACCCATGCGGACATCGCAGAGCGCCTGATAGTAGCGGCGGATGATCTCCTGGCAGGAGGCCTCGCGGCAGGCGTCGTCATCAATGATGCAGTTGCCCGCCATGTTGACGCCCATATCGGTCGGGGAATGATAGGGACTTTCGCCGGCGATCTGCTCGAAGATGGCGGAAACGACCGGGAAGATCTCGACGTCGCGGTTGTAGTTGACCGTGGTCACGCCGTAGGTCTCGAGGTGGAACGGGTCGATCATGTTGACGTCGTTGAGGTCGGCGGTCGCCGCCTCGTAGGCGAGGTTGACCGGATGCTTGAGCGGCAGGTTCCAGATGGGGAAGGTCTCGAATTTCGCATAGCCTGCGGTCACGCCGCGCTTGTGCTCATGGTAGAGCTGACTGAGGCAGGTCGCCATCTTGCCCGAGCCGGGGCCGGGCGCGGTGATGACAACGAGCGGGCGGGTGGTCTCGATGTACTCGTTGCGTCCGTAGCCCTCGTCGGAAACGATGAGCGGAACATTGCCCGGATAACCCGCGATGGGGTAGTGCATATAGACCGGCATGCCGAGCGCGGTCAGACGCTTTTTGAAGGCGTCCGCAGCCGCCTGACCGGCGTACTGCGTGATCACGACCGAGCCGACATACAGACCGATGCCGCGGAAGGCGTCGATGAGGCGAAGCACATCCACATCATAGGTGATGCCGAGGTCGGAGCGGACCTTGTTCTTCTCAATGTCGCCGGCCGAGATAACGATGACGATCTCCGCGTCGTCCTTCATCTGGCACAGCATGCGAACCTTGCTGTCGGGCGCGAAGCCGGGCAGCACGCGGCTCGCGTGGTAGTCGTCAAACAGCTTGCCGCCGAACTCAAGGTACAGCTTGCCGCCGAAATGCGCGATGCGCTCCTTGATGTGCGCCGACTGGGTCGCAATGTATTTGTCGTTGTCAAATCCGATTTTCTTCATATTCCGGTCATGCCCCCATAAATTTAAAATTTTTATCACTCTATATTGTACTGAATCCGAGCGGATTTGACAAGTAGGGAGAGGGAAAAAAACAGAAGTTTCGACAGCGCCCGCTTTCAAATTTTTTAATACTCCGGCGGTTGCTATTGCCCGCGCGGTTTGGTATACTGTACTTTATAAGAGACTACGAAAACGGAGGGGGCGTATCGAATGGACGAGCAGACGAAGGGGTTTCGGAGCGCGGTGTTCGGCGGCTTTCGGCGCGAGGATGTGCTGCGCTACATAGAGGAGACCGACGCGAGGTATTACGAGGAGTCGGAACGCCTGCGGAGCGGTCTGGATGATGCACAGACGGCGATGGGCGAGCTGCGCGGGCAGAACGAAAAGCTCACGGAGAAAAATGCGGAGCTGCTGGAGCGTCTGGGCGCGATGACGCTCGATATGGACCGGATACAGGCGCAGCTCGATGAGATCGAAAAGGGGTTTTCGCTCCAGACGACCGAGATCGAGGCGCAGAACGAGCGCGCAGAGACGCTTGCGGCGGAAAACGACCGCCTGACGAGCGAAAACGCCAAGCTCGCGGCGAAATGCGGCGAGTATGACCAGTCCAAGGACAAGATCGCGGAGATGGAGCTTTCGGCCTACCGCCGCGCCAAGCAGATCGAGGAGGACGCGAAAACCGAGCTTCAGAAGCTGCGCCGCCAGTCGCTCGAGACCATCGAGCAGGTGCGCCGCCAGCTCGAGGAGACCAAGGAAAACTACCGCGTGATGCTCGCGCGCAGCCAGCAGGAGTCGCAGGAGATGGCGCGCAGGGCGGGCGAGGTCATCGGCGAGATCGACCGCATCTCGGCCTCCCTCGGCAAAAATACAACGGAAAAATCGAAAAACGGGCTGCGCGATATGCTGAACAGTCTGCGCCCGAAAACGGAGGAAAACTAAAATGGCTCATTATGATCTGAAAACCGAAGAGCTGAAGGAAATGGCTCCCAGACTGCGTGCAGGCGACACGGTATCGCTGACCGGAATCGTCTATACCGCGCGTGACGCCGCGCACAAGAAGATCGTTGCGGCGATGGACGCAGGCGAAAAGCTGCCGTTCGATCTGGACGGTGCGGCGATCTACTACGCAGGCCCGACCCCGGCAAAGCCGGGTCAGGTCATCGGCTCGGTCGGCCCGACGACCTCCGGCCGCATGGACCCGTTCGCGCCCCGTCTGCTCGACGCAGGCCTGTCCTGCATGATCGGCAAGGGCGTGCGCAATCAGAACGTGCAGGACGCGATGGAGCGCAACGGCGCGGTCTACATGGTCGCGATCGGCGGCGCAGGCGCAGCAAAGGCTGCTTCCATCAAAAAGGTCGAGGTCATCGCGTATGATGAGCTCGGCTGTGAGTCGGTCAAGCGCCTGACGGTCGAGAATTTCTCGGCTATCGTTTCGCAGGACTCGGCCGGCGGCAATCTGTACACCGAGGGCGTAGCGAAGTACAAGAAGGACTAAGCCGGCAGTCTGCGGAAAAAGCGTTTTCCGGCGCATTCTTCGCGCGACAGCGCGCATTAAATAGAATTTGCGCAGCAAATTCATAAAAACCGGGGGCGTGTACCTCGGTTTTTCTTCAATATTCGCTTGAAAGCGTGGTTTCGAGCGAGAAACTGGAACAGTTTCATAGTTTCCCCTTCCCGGGCATAATCTGTTATGACAGGCGCTCGGGGAGGGGATTTTTCTTGAAATACGGCTTTGGACGCACAGCGGTGCAGATGGCGTGCACGCTGCTCGCGCTGTGCCTCGGCATCGGCCTGCTGAGGCAGGAGAGGATGCGGACGGTATTTTCCGAGGAGCGCGTGACGCTCCCGATCATCATGTATCACAGCATCCTGAAGGACGACGCGCGGCAGGGGAAATATGTAGTCTCGCCCGAGGTGCTGGCGCGCGACCTTGACGCACTGGAGGCGCGCGGCTGCGAGACGGTGACGGTACGCGACCTCATCGCGTATACAAGGGACGGCGCGCCGCTTCCGGCAAAGCCGGTCATGCTGACCTTTGACGACGGCTACTATAATAACTATGTCTATGCCTATCCGCTGCTGCGGCAGAGAGGGATGCGGGCGGTCGTGTCGATCATCGGCAGTCAGACCGCGCTCTTTACAGAAAACGGCGAGGAAAACGCCTACTGGTCGCATCTGCGTGCGGAGCGGCTGCGCGAGACCGAGGACGTTTTCGAGATACAGAACCATTCGTGGAATCTGCATGAATACGGCGAGCGGCGCGGCTGTCTGCGGCGGAGCGGCGAGGACGAAGCACATTATGCAAAGCTGCTGCACGAGGATACCGAGCAGACCCAGCAGCTGATCGAGGAGATCGGCCTGCCGGCGCCGGAATGCTATACCTATCCGTTCGGCGCGTGCTCGGAGGAGAGCGAAAGGATTTTGCGCGAGATGGGCTTTCTGTGCACGCTCGGCTGCGAGGAGCGCATCAATACGGTGACGCGCGACCCGGAGTCGCTCTATCAGCTCGGCCGCTTCAACCGCGCCGCCTTCGAGTCGACAGACGATTTTCTGCGCCGCGCACTGGGGGAGTGAGAGTATGCGGTTTTCCGAGCTGCACTGCCGCGAGGTCATCAACCTGTGCGACGGGGCGCGCATGGGTGAGGTATGTGATCTGATCTTTGACCCGGCCTGCGGCCAGATCAGCGCCATCGTCGTGCCGTCCGCGAGCGGGCTGTTCGGCATGTTCTCGCGCGAGGGCTGCATCATCCCGTGGAGCTGCATCGAAACGCTCGGCGAGGACTATATCCTCGTGCGGTACCGGCCGAAATAAGGGAAAAGCGGGAGTGCGGCAGAAAATCGAGAAAACAGGCGGAAAAATGCAAAAAAATGATTGACATCGGGCAAAAGTTCGGATATACTATTAGAGCATGAAATTCGCACATCCCGTAATGAAAGCAGTCGGTGACGGTTCCCCGTTGCTGCTGTCAGATGATCTGGGATGGAGGAAAAACCAAGGAGGAAAACTAAAATGGCAGTAATTTCTATGAAGCAGCTGCTGGAGGCCGGCGTACATTTCGGCCACCAGACCCGTCGCTGGAACCCGAAAATGGCAACCTACATTTTCACCGAGCGCAATGGTATCTATATCATTGACCTGCAGAAGACCGTTAAGAAGCTCGAGGAGGCTTACTTCTTCGTTCGCGATATGGCAGCTTCCGGTGAGTCCATCCTGTTCGTCGGCACCAAGAAGCAGGCGCAGGACGCGATCAAGGAAGAGGCTGAGCGCTGCGGTCAGTTCTACGTAAACGCTCGCTGGCTGGGCGGCATGCTGACCAACTTCAAGACCATGCGTACCCGTATCGCTCGTCTGAACCAGCTGCAGAAGATGCAGGCAGACGGCACCTTCGATCTGCTTCCGAAGAAGGAAGTTATCAAGCTCCAGCTCGAGATCGCCAAGCTCGAGAAGTACCTGGGCGGCGTTAAGGAAATGAAGAAGCTGCCGGGCGCTCTGTTCGTTGTTGACTCCCGCAAGGAGAAGAACGCGATCGCTGAGGCTCGCAAGCTGAACATCCCGATCGTTGCAATCGTTGATACCAACTGCGATCCGGACGAGATCGACTACGTTATCCCGGGCAACGACGACGCTATCCGCGCGATCAAGCTCATCTCCCAGACCATGGCTAACGCTGTTCTGGAAGGCAAGCAGGGCGAGCAGCTCGAGGTCGAGGCTAAGGCTGACGACGCAAAGGCTGAGTAATTCATAACTCTATATAAATTCAAGTGAGTTGTTCGTAGGGCGCGACGACCCGGCGCGCCGTGGTCGTTGTGCCCTACGTTTTTTATCGTACAAATACAAAATTGGAGGAATTTAAAATGGCTTTTACCGCTGCTGACGTAAAGAAGCTCCGCGAAATGACCAGCGTAGGCATGATGGACTGCAAGAAGGCTCTGACCGAGGCTGACGGCGACTTCGACAAGGCGATCGAGCTTCTCCGCGAGAAGGGCCTGGCCAAGGCTGCCAAGAAGGCTGACCGCATCGCTGCTGAGGGCCTGGTCAAGGCTACTGTATGCGACAAGTGCGGCGTAGGCGCGATCATCGAGGTTAACTCTGAGACCGACTTCGTTGCAAAGAACGCTGACTTCCAGCAGTTCGTTAGCGACCTGGCTGCTGTCGTTATCAAGGACGCTCCGGCTGACGTTGAGGCTCTGAAGGCCTGCAAGATGGGCGAGGGCACCGTTCAGGACGCTCTCCAGGAGAAGGTTCTGACCATCGGCGAGAACCTGCAGATCCGTCGTTTTGACCGTTTCGACGATTCCACCGTTAACGTTGCCTACAACCACATGGGCGGCGTAATCGGCGTTCTGGTTGCTCTGGAGGTTTCTGACAACCTGAAGGACAACGCAACCGTTAAGGAGCTCGGCAAGGACATCGGCATGCAGGCTGCTGCTATGAACCCGTCCTTCCTCGACAAGTCCGACGTTGACGAGGCTACCCTCGCAAAGGAGAAGGAGATCCTCCTCATCCAGGCACTCGAGGAGAACAAGACCGCTGCTAAGCCGAAGCCGGAGCAGATCATCCACAAGATGGTAGATGGCCGTATCGGCAAGTACTACGAGGAGAACTGCCTCCTGCAGCAGGCTTTCGTTAAGGAGAACAAGGTCTCCGTTGAGAACCACATCAAGGCTGTTGCCAAGGAGCTGGGCGGCGAGATCAAGCTCGTAAAGTGCGTTCGTTTCGAGAAGGGCGAGGGCATCGAGAAGAAGGTTGACGACTTCGCAGCAGAAGTTGCATCCATGGCTAAGTAATCTTAATTCCATAGATACTTTAAGGGCGTAAAGGTTGACTTTACGCCCTTTTTTGCGTTACAATAGGAAAAACAGGACGCGCACGGCGCGGAAAGGACAATCTAAATGAAGCTGTTTTCCTCTTTTCAGGTAAAGAATATGACGCTGCGCAACCGTGTGGTCATGCCGCCGATGTGCATGTACAGCGCGGAAAACGGAATGCCGAATGCGTTCCATTTCACGCACTACACCTCCCGCGCCGTGGGCGGCGTCGGACTCATCATCATAGAGGCGACCGGCGTCATGCCGAACGGCCGTATCTCGGACCACTGTCTCGGCCTGTGGAACGACGAGCAGATGCACGCGCTCACGCCGCTCGTTTCCGAATGCCGGCGCCTCGGCGCGAAGGTCGCGATTCAGCTCAACCATGCAGGCCGAAAATGTGAGGCGGAAGAGCCGGTCATTCTTGCACCGAGCGCCATCCCGTTCGATGAAAACTCTAAAACGCCGCATGAAATGGACGAGAGCGACTGCGAAAACGTTGTAAAGGCCTTCCGCGATGCGGCAGAGCGCGCCGAGAAGGCAGGCTTTGATGCAGTGGAGATCCATGCGGCGCACGGCTATCTGCTCAGCGAATTTCTTTCGCCGCTCACCAATCATCGAACCGATGCCTGCGGCGGCTCGACTGAAAACCGCTGCCGCCTGCTCATCGAGGTCCTCAAGGCGGTGCATGAGGTCTGGCCGCAGGAAAAGCCGGTGCTGCTGCGCGTCTCTGCCGAGGACTACGAGCCGGACGGCATGCACCCGGACGAGATGGCGAAGATCGTGGAGCTGGTAAAGCCATATGTCGATGTGCTCGACGTAAGCACGGGCGGTGTTGTGCCGACGCCTCCTTCGGCGCTTTTCCCCGGCTATCAGGTCAGGATCGCGGAATATCTCAGGCAGCAGAGCGCTCTCCCGACCATCACCGTCGGCCTCATCACGGAGCCGCACCACGCGGAGGAGATCCTGTGCAATGAGCGTGCAGACCTCGTTGCGCTCGGCCGCGCACTGCTTCGCGAACCGTACTGGGTGATGAACGCAGCGCGCGCGCTTGATGTTCCGTATGACTGGCCGGAACCGTATCAGCGCGGATACAAGACAAGAAAGTAACAGATAACGCAGAAAAGCGGCCGCAAACGGCCGCTTTTCTGTTATACATTTTCAGAAAGGGAACACAGGGTAATTCCTGTGCGGCAATGCCGTGGCTTATTCGCCCCAGTACTTTGCAACGTGAGCGCGGGTTGCCTCAGCAGCCGTCTTGATGTTCTCCTCGCTGGACAGCTTGTAGTAGTCCGGACGGAACACTTCCATGGTGCAAACGTCGCCTTCAAAGCCGATATTCTTGAGGGTATCTGCGTAACGCTTGTGATCCAGGCAGTCGCCCGGCTCGCCCGGCCACAGACGCTTCTCGTCGTTGTTGTAAGCAGCGCCGCACGGCATATTCTCCATGCCGTTCAGGTGCCATACGAAGATCTTCTTGCCGTCAGCCTTCTCGAGAGCAGCCCACTCGGAAGCCATAGCATGGAAGTGGTACTGGTCGAGGGTGATGCCGACCAGCGGGTGGTTGACCTCGGAAACGATGTCGTAAGCGTACTCGAAGCGGTTGATGGACATGGTCGGTGCGCCGCAGAACTCGATGGACAGCTTGATGCCGTGCGGCTCAACCTTCTTTACCATCTCCTTGAGGACTGCAACAGCATCAGCCTTGATCTCGTCAACGGTAGCCGGAACGGTCAAGTCCATGGACGGAACAACAACGATCATCTTGCAGCCCAGCTTGTTGCAGTCTGCGATGATCTGGTCGAGCTTTGCCATAACGGCGTCCTTTTCCTCCTGGGTCTGCTTCATGTTGAAGAAGATCAGGGCGTTGTAGGACAGCATCTTCAGGTGATGCTTCGGGTCAGCGAACCAAGCGCCGAGATCATCGATGGTGTACTTGCCGGCAGCGATCTCGCGGTCGAGGCACTCGGACTGGATGTCGATGTAGTCAAAGCCGTACTTCTCGCACAGGTCGAGGTCTTCAAGTACGGAGTGGTTTTCGCAGAAACGGTTGCAGCCTTCGTTAAAACCGATTTTCATAGCAGTAACTCCTTTTAACGTATCAATTTCACGTTGTAAAACGCGGTATAGTGGTTAAGGTGATATGCAAGGGCAGTAAAGCAGGAAGCTCTGCCACCCTTGCGAGTGAGTAGCAATGAATAGAAAATGTGAGGTGGATTACTTCTTGTAGAAGTCCGGGGTGCCGCCGGTAACAACCTTCTCCGGCACACCGGAGGTCTGGGACTTAACCAGAGCGTCAGCGGTGATGGATGCAACGTAGCCGTCCCAAGCGGAGGAGCCGCCGGTCTCACCCTTGAGTGCGTGGTCAACCCAGTCCTGAATCTCTACATCGTAAGAATCGATGAAGCGCAGGATCCAGTTGTCCTCGATCTTGGTGGAAACCTCGTTAGCATAGCGAACGGTCGGGAAGGACGGGCACGGCAGGTTTACAACGCCGTTCTCACATACAACCTCGCAGTTGATGTCGTAGCCGAAGCCGCAGTTTACGTTTACCTCGAGCATGTTGATGATGCCGCCCTTGGTCTTCATGATCATGATCTGCGGGTCCTTCAGCGCGTTCTTAACCTTGCTGTTGGTCTTGGGCATGATGCACTGAACCTCGTCCCACTCGTCGTTTACCAGCCACGGCAGAACGTCGATCTCGTGGATTGCGGTATCGGTAACAGCCATTGCGGTGGTGTAGTCGTCAGCAACGCCGTCTGCACGGTGGGTGCACTTGATGACCATCGGTGCGCCGAACTTGCCGGAGTCGATCAGCTCCTTAACCTGACGGTAGCCGCGGTCGTAGCGGCGCATGAAGCCGACCTGTACGAGGTGCTTGCCGCCTGCCATCTCGGCCTC
>ENA-UEQP01000929-UEQP01000929.1-human-gut-metagenome-genome-assembly--contig:-NODE-929-length-29915-cov-6.690361_pt1 | contig 29915 bp, 17 predicted proteins | sample MGYA00242951_ERZ507951 | MGnify/ENA primary metagenome ERZ507951 (study PRJEB26167, sample SAMN06115539) | human gut metagenome | host: Homo sapiens | place: China:Shanxi | collected 2015-11-18...
GCCCGCTACGCCCGCTACAAGAAGCTCGCGGAGGACTAATCTGTTACAAAAAGCCTGCGGTATCCCCTTCCCGAAGCATGAAATATTATATCCCACCTATTACCCATCCCTCCTTTCTCCGCGCCGGACTCACTTGCCATACCCGGCACGGAAAGCAGTATACCCCCCCCTAAATATCTATAGCCTAATTCAATGATATTCTTCCTTTCTGTATGAATTATCCCGGGGATACCGCATCGGCTTTCTGTATATACCGTAATATCCTCTCCTGTGTCAAACGGGAGAGGATATTTTTTGCCCCTGCCGCGCGGGAAAGTTAAAACGTTATAACTTCGAAACGCTGTAACTTTATAACGTTATTCATGGCAGCGCGGGGAAAATAAATACCGATAGGGTGCAATCCTCCCTTTCTTTTTCGCTCGAAAAATAGTATAATTATGGAACAGAAAGGGGAATGGAAGAACATCATTGAGGAGGGATGTGCATGAAAAAACGACCGAGCATCGCTATGCTGACCGCGCTTCTTGCTGTGGTGTTCGCGGCGGGCATCGGCGTTTACAGCAGCTACATCGGCATGAAAATCTATCAGGAAAGCTCGAATAATCTGTTTGAGAGCTTTTCGCAGATCTCCAAGACCTTTGCGCTGTTCGTACAGCGAAACTGGACCGTGCTGAGTCAGTGGGACGGTCTGTTGAAGAACACAGACAGCGACGCGGATGCTGAAAACATCTGGCCGGATGTGCAGGGCAGCAAGGAGTCGTGGCGTTACAGCGACTTCTATCTGCTCAACGAAGACTCGCAGTATCTAACGGCAGATGGGCGAAAGGGCAGCGCCGGCAGCATCAGCGGCGTTATTCAGGAGCTGTACAACGAGGACGGGCCGATCGTCTCCACCTACACGGCGAGCTACGGCGTGCCCAAGATCGTGTTCGCCATGCCGCTGAGCCGGAACATAACGCTGGACGGCGTGACCTATACCGGCCTCGCGGTCAGCTATGACACGGACGTGGTCGACGATCTGGTCGACGGCAGTATGTACAGCGGTCAGAGCGACTGCTATATCGTGCGCACGAACGGCGACATCGTGCTCGCGCTCGAGCCGCAGACCGAGCTGTGCAAGGGTCTGACCAATCTGTACGACATCGACGCGCACGCCGAATGGAAATACGGCACCATGGACGACATCAGAGACTGCATCCAGCTCGGCAGGAGCGGGAGCGCGCAGTTCACCTGTCAGGGAGGGCGGAATTATCTGGTCGCGATCCCGACCGCTTTTCCGGACTGGACGCCCGTCGGCATCATCCACGCCGACGAGGTGGACGGCGCGATGCGCAGCGTGCAGCAGTCTACCTCGTTCGCGCTCGGCGCGCTCTGCATCTTCGCCGTCATCATCGTGGTGCTGGCGCTGGGCATGGAGAGCCAGCTGCGCCTGCGGCGCGAGGAGGAGGCGCGGCTGAGCCTCGAGCGCGAAAAGATGCAGAGCGACCGCCTGCTGCAAAGCATGAGCCGCATCGTCGACCGCTATACCATCGTCAATCTGGACACCGACCGCTACCGCTACCGCGAGCTGCGCCTCAGTAAGCCGCTCTATCCGACCTCCGGACAGTATTCGGACATGGTCGAGACCATCTCCGAACGCTATGTCGCGCTGACCGAAACGGAAAACGCCAAGCTCTCGCGCCTGCTCACGCCCGAATACCTGCGCAGCGTGCTGCGCCGGCCGAACGACAATCTCAAGATCGAGTATTGCAGCCGGACGGAGAACGCCTACCTGGTCCTGACCATCCTCCCGGTCGCGTGGCACGCGGACGGCACGGTCTATGAGGTCATGCAGATCGTGCAGGACATCGGGCAGAAGGTCGAGCTCGAGACCATGGCGAACACGGACAGCCTGACCGGCCTGTTCAACGAGCGCTATTTCAGCAGAGTCATGAACATCTGCGAGGAGAAAAAGCTGCCGTTCGTGCTGTATTACCTCGATCTCGACCGCTTTAAGCCGGTAAACGACACCTACGGCCACGCCATAGGCGACCGGCTGCTCCAGGAGATCGCGGCGCGGCTGCTGCGCTGCATCCGAAGCCGGGACTACGCCTTCCGCATCGGCGGCGATGAGTTCGCGCTCATCGTCAGCGCCGACATGGACGAAGGTCAGCGCGCCCGCATGACCGAGCGCATCCAGACCACGCTCTCCGCACCTGTCGTCATCGACGGAAAAGAGCTTTCGGTCGGCGTCAGCTGCGGCTGCGCCTGCTACCCGGAGGACGGCGGCGCTTCCCAGGTGCGCATCACGGCGGACAGCCGGATGTACGAGACCAAGCAGCGCCATCATGAAAACGACCGGACGGAGGAAGAGGCATGAAAAACAGGACCCTGCGCCGCGCCGCGGAGACGCTCGTCCTGCTGCTGATCGCGGCGATGGCGCTGCTGCTCGCCGCCGGACTGCATCAGCACGAGCCGGACGAGGCGCTCGCTGCCCTCAGCACCGGCTGGTACCAGCTGACGGACGGCGTGCGGCGCGATGTCACGCTCCCGGCCACGCTCCCGGCTCAGCCGGGGCAGACGCTCACCCTGTATAACGACACGCTGACCGACAGCGACGGCGGAAAGGTGCTGAGCGCGCGCGGCGTGGAATACGACATCGAGATCCGGGCGGGCGAAACCCTGCTCTACCGCTACGAGGACAACGCCTTCCCGAAGAACGCGCAGATGAAGGGCCGCCTGTGGGCGGATGCGGAGCTTCCGGACAACATCGGCGGACAGACGCTCAGCCTGACCCTGACGCCGCTCTCCGGCCGCGCGGTCGCGCTCGCCGCGCCCGTTCTCGGCACGGCGTCGGCCGTCACCGGCCACCATATCCAGTCCTCGCTGTTCTCCATCGGCATGATGCTCGCCATGCTCGTGCTCGCCGTGCTCGCGCTGCTGATCTTCTTTTACATGAGCTTTTTCGGCATCCGCGAGCTCCGCTTTCTCGATGTGGCGGTCTTTCTGCTGCTGTGCAGCCTGTGGTGCCTGACCGATTCCGCGCTGTATCAGATCTACGGACGGGACACCGCCGCCGGGAGCGTCATTTCCTTCTACGCCTTCATGACCATGCCCGTTCCGATGGTGCATTTCGTCCGCAACACGGTCAGCGGCAGGCTGCGGCTCGTTCCCGACGTGATCATCGCGCTGTTCTGCGCCAACGCCCTCGCACAGGGCGCGGCGTACCGGCTGCTCGGCGTGCCGTTCATCGCCATGCTGCCGCTGACGCACCTGCTGCTGACGGCAGGCGTCGCGGCGATGCTGACCGTGCTGCTCCGCTCGTACCGCGACAAGCCCGCGCCGCAGCTCCGGCTGCGTATTGCGGCGTTCGCCGCACTGGGCGCGTTCGGCGTGGCCGCGCTCGTCCTGTACGGCCTGCTGCATATCTACTGGTACGACACTGTGTTCCAGTTCGGCGTGCTGCTGTTCATCATCCTGCTGCTGTACGGCCTGATCGGCCAGGCGGCCGGGGATATGCGCTTTCACATGGAGCACCGCATCAGCCATCAGATGCAGCGCGAGGACCGCATGACCGGCCTGCCGAACCGCCGCGCGTTCGAGGAATACATGGAGCGCATCCGCACCGGCCAGGCCGGCTGCCGCGATGCGGTACTGACCTATATCCGGCTCGAGGGCCTGAACGAGCGCAACGACCGCTTCGGCCTTCAGGCGGGAGATGAATCGGTCATCGCGGCGGCGCAGTGCGTCGCCGACTTCTGCCGCGCGTGCGAGGAGGCGGGCGAGAGCGTCTTGTCCTTCCGCACGGGCGGCAACGAGTTCGCCCTCATCCGCCCCGAGCCGCATACCGACTCCGGACAGCTGCACCGGCAGTTCCGCGCGGTCGTCGCGCGCTACAACCGAACCTGCGCGCCGCGCGCGCGCATTATCATGACCTTCGGCTTCAGCCGCCTGTGCGACGAGGACGGAAAGTCGCGCAGCATCAGCGCATGGAAGGCCGAGGCCGACGCACATTTGAAGAGAAACGAAGCCGGACTGGGAGGAGACGCCGAATGACAACCAACATACATTATCTGATTGCCGCAATGGCGGTGCTGCTGGTCGTCATATGGCAGTATTCCCGCCAGCGGCAGATGGACGACCGGAACAGCCTGATGTTCCGCCGTCTGCTGAGCGTCGTCAGTCTGGACGTTGCCGCGGAGCTGGTCAGCACGGCCTTCATCCTGTACGCCCCGTACAGCTTCGGCGTCGGACGGATGCTCTCGAACACGGTGTTCTACCTGTTTCAGGCGCTCCTGCCGCTCCTGCTGCTGTACTACGTCTGTACACTGTGCACGAGCCGCGTGATCGCGCCCGCGACCGTGCTGCGCATGGGCATTCCGACCATCGCTCTGGTCTTTATCATTCTGACCAACCCCTTCACCGAGATCCTGTTCTATTTCGACAGCACCGGCTACCGCCACGGCCCGTGGTATCTGCTGCTGTACGTCAGCGCCCTGCTGCACATCGCGGGGGCGGCGGTCTTTGTCGCGGTGCACCGCGCCTCTCTCGGCCGCCGCACGCTCACGGAGCTGCTCGCGGTCTTTGCGCTCGCCGCCCTCGGCATCGCCGCGCAGGCCGTCAATCCTTCGGTGCTGACGACCGGCTTCGGCCTCTCGCTCAGCATCCTCGCCATGTATCTGACCATCAACAACCCCTGCGCGTGTATGGACAGCCTGACCGGCCTGAACGACAAGCAGTACCTGCTGCGCCGGATGGACGAGCTGACCGACGCGCACAAGGCCTTTCACATCATCACGGTCTACGCCTACCAGCTCGACCACATAAACAAGGTCGCGGGCGTGCAGAACGGCGACGAATTTCTGCGCCGCGCGGCGGAGCGGATGCAGGAGATCGCGGATCGGAACGTGTTCCGCATCTCGGGCAAGCGCTTCCTGCTGATGACGTTCTCGCTGCGCGAGTACGAGACCTGCCTGACGCGCCTGCGGCAGCTGTTCCATACGCAGCCGGACGACGCGCACGCCGCCCCCACGCCGGTCATCCTGTGCGGCGTGGTGAACGCGGAAAAGCTGGGCACGAGCGGTCTCGTGCTCGACTACGCGGAATATCTCGAGTCCCTCGTCTCCCGGAGCGGCGAGACCCAGGTCATCCAGAACGACCGCAAGACCATGGACAGCTTCCACTACAACAAGCAGGTCGAGCAGTTCCTGCACCGCGCGATCGCGGAGGATCTGTTCGAGGTCTACTACCAGCCGGTCTACTCGCTGCATCAGCAGCGCTTTGTCACCCTCGAGGCGCTCAGCCGCCTGCGGCATCCCGAGCTTGGCTGGATCTCCCCGGATATCTTCATCCGCCTGGCGGAAAAGAACCACCTCATCACCCAGATCACCGAGCTCCAGCTGCGGCGCGTCTGCCGTTTTCTGTGCGAAAACCCGGCGCTCCGCGCGAGCATCGCCAACGTCAAGATCAATCTCTCGCCGCTCGACCTCATCCAAAGCGAGAGCGGCAGCCACCTCGTCCGCATCCTCGGCGAGTACGGTCTCCCCTGCTCCTGCTTCCAGTTCGAGATCACCGAGACCGTCGCGACCGAGTATTCCGCGAGCCTGACCCGCGTGGCGGAGAGCCTCCAGGCGGCCGGCATCGGCCTGTGTCTGGACGATTTCGGCTCGGGCTACGCCAACCTGAACACGGTCATGCAGCTGCCCTTCTCGGTCATCAAGCTCGACCGCTCGCTCCTGTTCCATATCTGCACGGACAAAAAGGCCGCCCTCTTCTACCAGAGCATCGTCGCGGCCTTCTGCCGCCTCGGCTACCGCATCGTCGCGGAGGGCGTGGAGACGCAGGAGGAGATGGAGCTGCTGCGCAGCTGGAACGTGGACATGATACAGGGCTACTATTTCTCCCGTCCGCTGCCGCCGGACGACCTGCTGCGGCTGCTCACGGGGAGCGCGGAGACGCAGGCGGAAAATCAGGCGTGAATTTTCCGGAAAAAATTTTTCCGGAACCGGAACTTTCGCGAACGCGCTGCGTCTAAGTCTGACGAAGAGACAGAAACACCGGCGTCTCTTCGGGAAAGAAGGCATTTATCATGAAAAAAACACTCCTGCTGCTTGCGTGCACCGCACTGCTGGCGGCCTCGCTCACGGCCTGCGGCAGCAAGCCGGCTGAAAACACGGATACGGATACCGGCTCCTCGTCCTCGGACAGCGCCTCGGCCGAGAGCAAGCTCTCGGGTACGCTCGACGAGAAGAAGGACTTCATGTTCGTCGTGACCGACGAAAAGGGCGCGTCCTATGAATTCACCTTCGACGCCTCGGCAAAGCCGGAGGGTCTGGACGACGCCGCGGAAGGCGATTCGGTCACTGTCACCTACAAGGGCACGGTCTCCGAGGCCGACCCGTTCGACGGCACGGTCATTTCGGTCGAGAAAAACTAAAGAAAAACCCCTGCCGGGACAGGCTTTCTGTCTCTCCGGCAGGGGTTTTCGCTTATTTTCAGGGCTGCTGCTCCGCCTTGTCCAGATACATCAGGCAGTCCGCCTTGCGGATGGCCTCGGTGATCGGATGCACGCCGCAGACGCCGCCGACGCTGACCGAGAGCCGGATATCCGCGAACTCGGACATACGGATACTGCGCACGGCCTGCTGGATCTGCTTTTTCTTCGCGAGGAAGATCTCCTCGGTCATGCGCGGGAACAGGAGCAGGAACTCGTCCCCGCCGTAGCGGATGAGGATGTCGGTCTTGCGGATGCAGGAGCGTATCGCGCCCGCGATGTCGCGCAGCGCCGCGTCTCCGGCGGCGTGGCCGCAGGTATCGTTGATGCGCTTGAAGCTGTTCACGTCGATGAGCGCTACGCCCTCCATGCCCTCGAGGTGGGTGCGGTAGGTCTCGAAATAGCGGCGCGAATAGATGCCCGTCATCGGGTCGAGGAACAGCTGCATATCCTCGCCGCGCGTGCGGTCGAGCAGGAAGCGCGAGCCGTTCGCGTCGATCCAGCGGCCCTCGTTGAGCCGCGAGATCATCTCGAGCACGCAGGGCGTGCCGTTGACCGAAACATACTTCGCGATGACGAAATACATCTCGTTCCGGGTAAATTCGAGCTTGTTGAGCGTGGTGCGCTCGGCGAACGCCCGGGTGGAGATGCAGTTGGCGCAGCCGCTGTCGGTGTCCCAGAACGCGGTGCAGCGCTCGCCCGTGCGGTGCAGCGAGCCGTTCGCGTCGATCTCGAGCACGGCATTGGCCGACGGGTCGACCAGACGGACGATGTCAAAGACGGTGCCGAGGCGCCGGATCTCGTCGGCGAGCGACGGCCCGTTCGCCGTGCTCCGGTCCGCGCAGCCGAGGGGCGCGCGGCTGTCCTGCTCCTTCTGCATGTCGGTCATGCAGCCGATCACGCCGACATAGCTGCCGGGCGAGAGCGGCGACCAGAGCGTGTGCATCCGGATGCTGTGCCAGTGCTGCTCGCCCTCGACCGGCAGGAGCAGGCTGATGGAAAGCTCGTTGTTCTCGGGCGTCGTGGCCTTGAGGGCGCACCGGAGCCGGTCGAGGTCGGCCGGCCGGAGCAGGCGCATACTGTCCGGGTTGTCCGCGTCCAGGATCGTCTTGCTCTTCCGCCACGGGCGGCTCCAGTCGACCACGGTGATCGACCGGGAGAGCGTATCGTACTCGAACTGCACGCCGCCGCAGCAGGACGCGAAAAAGGTCAGCATTTCCCGGGCATGGTTCAGCTCACGCTGGGCGCGGTCGCTGCGCGGCAGCTCGTTCTTTTTCAGCAGCTCGGAGGAAAGGCGCTGCGCGTTCTTCTTCATACTCCGCTCGGCCGCGAGCCGCGGCAGCGAGCTCTTGAGGCGCGCGCTGATCTCCTGAAGGCAGTCGAGCAGCATCGGATTGAACGCGCCGCACTCCCCGTTGAGGATCATGGTGATGGCGGTTTCGTGGCTGTACGCCTTTTTGTAGCAGCGGTCGCTCGTCAGCGCGTCATATACGTCCGCCAGCGCGACCACCTGCGCCGAGATCGGGATCTGTTCGCCGAGCAGGCCGTCCGGGTAGCCGCCGCCGTCCCAGCGCTCGTGATGCCAGCGGCAGATCTCGATGGCGGCCTTGAGCAGCGGCTCCTTGCGGTACGGCGTCAGCCCCTCGAGCATGGACGCGCCGATGGCGGGATGGGTGCGGATGACATCGAACTCCTCGGGCGTCAGGCGGCCCGGCTTGTTGAGGATGCTCTCGGGGATGCTGATCTTGCCGATGTCGTGCAGGGCGGAGGCGGTGACGATGAGGCGGATCTTTTCCTCGGTCAGATGATATACGTCGGTCTTTTCGCTCAGCCTGCGCAGCAGCATCCCGGTCACGGTCTGCACCTGGAGCACGTGCTGGGCGCTCTCGCTGTTGCGGAACTCGACGATGTGGCTGAGGATGCCAATCATGACATTGTTGTCCCGCTGATTGCGGTAGATCTGGTCGGAGACCATGCCCATCAGCCGCTTCTGGTTGGCGTAGAGCGTGAGCGTGTTCTTGACGCGGCGCTGGACGATGAACGAGTCGAAGGGACGGCGGATGTAGTCGGAAACGCCGAGGCCGTAGCAGCGCTCGATGGACTCGTGGTCGTCGGCGGCAGAGATCATGACGACCGGGATCTCGTCGATCCAGCGGAACTGGTTCATGTACTCGAGCACGGTAAAGCCGTCCACCTTCGGCATATTGATGTCGAGCAGCATCAGGTCGATGTTCATATCCTGCCGGAGCATGCGCAGCGCCTGCGCGCCGTCCTCTGCTTCTGTATATTTGTATCCCTCGCCCAGAATGGCCTTGAGTATTTCTCGGTTCATCTCCGAGTCGTCAACGATCAGGATTTTCTGTCGGTTCATAGTCGTTCGACCGCAGCCGGGTCGCGGTCCCTCCCCTGTCGGATTTTGTCACATATTCACTATTTTATTATACTACCAAAACAATGCAGAATAAAGGAGAACTTCCGGCAGCAGCGCCCGGAGAATAATAGGATTGTACCGTCGGGCGAAATCGTGTTATACTAAATGATAATATGCGGTATTTTCGGCCGCAGGGAAAGAGAGACAAAAGGAGACACGGCGATCTATGATAAAATACAAACGGCTGAGACGCGCATCGGCGCTTTTTGCGGCGCTCTCGGCGCTCCTGCTGTCCGGCTGCGCCCCGTCCGCGGCGTCCGACAGCACGCTGCCGACGCTCACCGTCGGCAGCGACACCTATCCGCCCTATGTTTACATGGATAACAACGGCGACATCACCGGTCTGGACGTCGAGATCGCGGAGGAGGCGTTCCGCCGCATGGGCTACCGCGCGGAATTCACCACGATCGACTGGGAGAAAAAGACCGAGCTGGTCGACAGCGGAGAGATCGACTGCATCTGGGGCTGCTTTTCCATGGCGGGACGAGAGAACGACTATCAGTGGGCGGGGCCGTATCTGGCGAGCCGTCAGGTCGTGGCGGTCGGCGCGCAGAGCGGCATCGAGACGATGAGCGAGCTCGAGGAAAAGACCATCGCGGTGCAGGCGACCGGCAAGCCGGAGGCGATCTTCCTGCGCGGCGGCGATAACGTCCCGGCCTTCCGGGACATCATCAGTCTCGCGGACCGCGGCGTGCAGTACGCCATGCTCGACTGCGGCTATGTGGACGCGGTCGCGGCGCACGAGGAGGCCATCCGGCAGTACATGAAGGACTACGGCGCGAATTTCCGCATCCTGGACGAGCCGCTGCTCGTGACCGGCATCGGCGTCGCCTTTTCCCGGCATGACACGCGCGGCCTTGCGGCGCGGCTGGACGAGGTCTTTGAGCAGATGCGCGAGGACGGCAGCATGGAAAAGCTCGTCGGAAAGTATCTCGACGACCCCGCGCACAGTCTGGAGGTGGATGCGCTTGAACAGTAAAAACCGGCAGCCGCGCTCGCGGAAAGCCTTCGCCTGCCTGTGCCTTGCGGGCGGACTGATGTTCCTCGGGATGGTATTCGGGCTGTCCCGTTATTCAGATATGCAGAGCTGCGAGGACCGCATGAACGAGCTGATCGACTTCGTCAAGGAGCAGTCCTCCGCCTACGTGCAGTACAACGAGACCGCCGTGGCCAAGGCGCTCGTGCGCGGCACGACCGAGGTGCAGGAGCTGGACAGCCTGACGCTCGACTGCGGCGAGGACGCGCTGCGGCAGTACACCGAGCGGCTGTGGCTGACCGGCGTTTCGGTCGTGGACGCGAAGGGCAGGCTGGTCTGCGAGTACAGCACGGACGGCATCGGCTACGCCCGGCTTCAGACCGATCTGGAGCCCGAGCGCGTGCTCGCCGTGGTCGGCCATCCGCAGAGCACCTACGTCCGCCGCGTGCAGCTGACCGACGGCTCGTTCGCCGACACCGCCGTGCACAGCCTTGCGGACGGCAGCGGCGCGGTGCTCGCCTGGCGGCACACCAAAGCCGCGTTCGCGCAGAAATCCGTGCTCTCCGTGCAGGACCTGCTCGACGGCTACGACGCCGCGACCACGGGAGTCGTGCTCCTCGCGGACGGCAACCGCGTGACCGCGTCGGATGATCCGTCCCTCATCGGCACGGACACCACGGAAAATGAGCTGCTCCGCCGCATCCGTTCGAGCGGACAGGCGGAAACGCTGGTCTATGCCGGGCGGAAGGGCCTGACCCGGTACTACGGAATGTACAGCCACGGGCGCGACTTCTACTACTACATGTATGTTCCGGGCAGACTGCTCTACACGAACACGCCGGTCAACATGATCGCGGCGTTCCTCGCCTGCGTGGTCGTTCTGACGCTGCTCCTGTTCGTGCGCCGAGGCACGGAAAAGAGCTTCCTGCGGCAGCAGCAGTCGCTCGAAAAGGAATATCAGACCTCACTCGAGCAGAAAAACGCCGAGCTTGAACGCGCCGTCCGTCAGGAAACGGCGGCCAACCGCGCCAAGCGCGAATTCCTGTTCAATATGTCGCACGACATCCGCACGCCGATGAATGCGATCATCGGCTTCACCTCGCTCGCGGCCACCCATATCGACAACCGCGAACAGGTGCTCGACTACCTGAAAAAGACCGCGACGGCGAGCCAGCACCTGCTCTCGCTCATCAACGACGTGCTCGACATGAGCCGCATCGAGAGCGGCAAGGTCTCGCTCGAGCCGCGCCCGGTGCACCTGCCCGAGCTCGTGCACGACCTGCGCGACATCATTCAGTCGGGCATCTCCGCCAAGCGCATCTCGCTCTTTATCGACATGGTCGACGTGGAGGACGAGGACGTCATCGCCGACCCCATGCGCCTCAACCAGATCATGCTCAACATCCTGTCCAACGCCATCAAGTTCACCCCGGCGGGCGGCACGATCACCCTGCGCATCGTCCAGAAGCAGACCGCGCCGAAGGGCAGCGCGGACTATGAGTTCCATATCCGTGACAACGGCATCGGCATGAGCCGGGCGTTTCAGGAGCACATCTTCGAGCAGTTCTCGCGCGAGGAGACCTCGACCGTGAGCGGCATTCAGGGCACCGGCCTCGGCATGGCGATCACGAAAAACCTGGTCGACATGATGGGCGGCGGCATCTCGGTCGAGAGCGAGCCGGGAAAGGGCTCCGAATTCACGGTCTCCCTGCGCTTCCCGGTCAGCGGAGAGCGTGCCGCCGCGCCCGCGCGCATCCCCCAGCTCGAGGGCCTGCGCGCGCTCGTCGCGGACGACGACACCGACACCTGCCTGAACGTCAGCAAGATGCTGCGCTCGATCGGGATGCGGGCGGACTGGACGACCTCGGGACGCGAGGCGGTCGTCCGCGTGCAGGACGCGCTCGATCAGGGCGATGACTTCCGCGTGTTCATCATCGACTGGATGATACCCGATCTGAACGGCCTCGAGGTCGTGCGCCGCGTGCGCAGGCTGATCGGCGAGGCCACCCCGATCATCATCCTGACCGCCTACGACTGGACGGATATCGAGGTCGAGGCGCGGGCCGCGGGCGTGACCGCCTTCTGCGCAAAGCCGCTGTTCCTGTCCGAGCTGCGTCGCGTGCTGGCCGAGCCGTTCCGCAGGGAAGAACAGGCGGAGCCGGCGGAAAAGCCAGCGGAGTTCGCCGGAAAGCGGCTGCTGGTCGTCGAGGATAACGCCCTCAACTGCGAGATCGCGGTGACCATGCTCGAGGAAGCCGGGTTCACGGTGGACACGGCGGAAAACGGCAAGCTCGCGGTGGACAAGGTGCGCGAAAACGCGCCCGGGTACTATGATCTGGTGCTGATGGACATTCAGATGCCGGTCATGAACGGCTACGAGGCCACGCGCGCCATCCGCGCCCTGCCGGACGCCGAAAAGGCGGCCCTGCCCATCGTCGCCATGACGGCGAACGCCTTTGACGAGGACCGCCAGAACGCCGCAAGAGCCGGCATGAACGGCCACCTCTCCAAGCCGTTCGATATGCAGCAGCTGCTCGCGATGATCGAAAACATACTGCCGTGAGAAAGCCTTCCCGAAAACGTTATAACGTCAAAACTGCATAACGTTAAAACTGCATAACGTTAAAACTGCATAACGTTAAAACTTCATAACTTCGAAACGTTATAACGTTTACTCTCGCATTCATTGCGAAAACGTCCAGATTTCACTAAAAAACCTGTCTTACAGGAGGAAAACCGCACATGAAAGGAACAGCCGTTTATTATTCGCCGTTTGGGAAAATGCAGCTGGACTGGGAGGACGGCGCGGTCACGGACTTGAAGCTCGCCGGGGACGGCCTCTGCGAGGGAACGCCGAACGCGCTGACCGCACTCGTATTCCGTCAGCTGGACGAGTATTTTTCCGGGACGCGCCGGACGTTCGACTTCCCCTGCCGCCTGCGCGGCACGCCCTTTCAGCAAAGGGTCTGGGCGGCGCTGCGTGAGATTCCCTATGGCGAAACGCGCAGCTATAAACAGCTCGCCGAGGCCATCGGTCAGCCGAACGCCTGCCGCGCGGTGGGCATGGCAAATCACGCGAACCCCATCCTCATCGCCGTCCCCTGCCACCGCGTCATCTGCGCGGACGGCTCGCTGGGCGGCTACGCCGGCGGCGCGGAGATGAAAAAAGCGCTGCTGCGGCTCGAGCAGACGGGCGGCGCGGCGGCTATCCCGAGCGCAGCCTTGTCTGCAAACGTCTGAAAGGGGTCATTTCATGATCTACACGGTAACACTCAATCCCGCACTGGATAAAACGGTGGAGATCCCCGGCATGGCGCTCGACACCGTCAACCGCATCACGGAAATGCGCACCGATCCCGGCGGCAAGGGCATCAACGTGAGCAAGGTGATCGCGAAGCTCGGCGGAGAGAGCTGTGCGGCCGGCATCCTCGGCGGCGGAAGCGGAAAAATGCTCGAAAAGCTGCTCGAGGGCGAGCCCTTCGCGACGCGGTTCCGCTTTGTCGAGGGGCAGACCCGCACCAACCTCAAGATCATCGACCGCGAGAGGCACACGAACACCGACATCAACGAGCCGGGTCTGACCGTCACGGACGCAGATTTAGATGCGCTGCTGCACGAGCTGTTGGCGGAGCTTCGGCCGGGCGACATCGTCGTCCTCGCCGGGAGCCTGCCGAAGGGTGCGCCGCAAGACACCTACCGCACCTGGACGGCTGCGTGCAAAAAGGCGGGCGCACGGGTCTTTCTCGACGCGGACGGCGCGCTGCTCGCGGAAGGCCTGAAGGCCGCCCCCTACCTCATCAAGCCGAATGATGATGAGCTGTCGCGGCTGGCAGGAAAAAAGCTCGAGACCCTCGAGGAGCTGACTGCCGAGGGCAGAAAGCTGCTGGAGCGCGGCATCGAACGGGTCGTGATCTCGCTCGGCGGCCGCGGCGCGCTCTATCTGCGAAAGGGCAGCACGATCTACGCCGAGGGTCTCAGGGTCCCGGTCGGCAGCACGGTCGGCGCAGGCGACAGCGTGGTCGCGGCGCTCGCGTATGCCGAGGCGCAGGGACTGAGCGAGGAGGAGGCCGTCCGCCTCTCGACCGCCGCCGGCGCGGCGAACGTCATGTGCAGCGGCACGCAGGCCGCCGAACGCGAGGCCGTCGAGGCGCTGCTCCCGAAGGTGCGCTTTTCTCGTCTGCGGCTGTGAGCGCCGTCCGCGCGGCGTCAAGGTGCCGGAAAAACGGTAAAGTTACAAAGTCACAGCGTTTCAAAGTTATAACGTTTCATGCGATCTATCCCGGCGGAACAGGACGTTTTCCGCCGGGATTTTCGCGTTCTGCGAACCGATACGCGGAGTAAAGTTACAGCGTTTTAACGTTATGCAGTTACAGCTTTGCGGCGCCCGGCGAAAAAAAGATTGACAGCCGGAGAAAATGCAGTATATTCTTATCTCAGAAAAATACCGCACAGACAGAAAAAGGAAAGGGAGATTTCGGTATGTCGGAGCTGTCGAGCATCAAAAGTCAGGCGCTGACCGAACGGATTGAGGAGCGTTTGTTTGCGTACATTCTGGACAACCATCTGAAGGTCGGGGCGAAGCTGCCGAACGAGCATGAGCTGGCGGCGCATTTCGAGGTCAGCCGCGGCACCGTCCGCGAGGCGGTCAAGCTGCTCGTCTCGCGCGGCGTTCTGCGCGTCAAACACGGCTCGGGCACCTACGTCGCGTCCCTGTTCCCGCTCCACGCCAATCCGCTGGGTCTGGACGCGGTCGAGGACAAGCTGCAGCTCGCGCTCGATCTGACCGACGTGCGGCTCATGCTCGAGCCGACGATCGCGGCGCTTGCGGCGCAGAACCGCACGGACGAGGAGGTCGAGCAGCTGGCCGAATACTGCGACGCGGTACGCGAAAAGATCGAGGCCGGAGAGGACTACCTCATCGAGGATATGCGCTTTCACTGGTTCCTCGCGAAATGCTCGCACAACATGGTCGTCGAGCCGCTGATGCCGATCATCGACGCGGCTGTGATCTCGATCGCCAACATCACGCGCAAGGAGCTGCTCACCATGACCATCGACACGCACAAGGAGATACTGGACGCCGTGCGTGACCGCGACCCGCAGGCCGCCCGCAGCGCCATGTCCGTGCATCTCGACACGAACCGCATCTTCATCCGCCAGACGAAAACGGCGCGATAAAGACTGTCGAGACTGTCGCGAAACTACAGTTTCGCCGACAAGTGTGTTCTGGCTTCGCAGAACACGGACGTCCGAAAGTTCCCATGCGGAAACTTTCTCCCTCTCAAGGTATAAAAACCGAGGTACACGCCCCCGGTTTTTATGCAATCACTCCGTGATTGCTGTTGCATACGCGCTGACGCGCGGCTGCTGTGTTTTGTAAAACAGACTTTATCGACAGATTGAAGCGCCTGCAATGCAGGCGCTCTTTTTTGCGCCCGGACCGAAGTGGTCCGATGTTTTTTTCTCGCTTTTTCTTATTTCCCGCGCATTTCCCGCAAAAATACGCAATCCGTTTACGCGATTTGATGGTTTTGCACGATTTTATAAAAAAATTTTATTGCAAAAGTAGAAAGCATTTTGGACAACTTGAAACACATCTTTTCAAAAATTATAATGCTGAGTATAGAGACCTGCTCCGGAACAGCCGGCGTTTCCGGGGGGTCAGCATAGAAAATTTTCGGGTGAAAAGATATTACAGGAGGAATGCGTTATGTTACGCAGCGAACATATTCTGAAGGGTCTGGGCAACCAGTATTACCGTGCAACCTACAAATCCATGGGCTTTACCACCGAGGATCTCAAGCGTCCGCTCATCGGCATCGCGAACGCCTGGAGCGAGTGCGTGCCCGGCCACTACAACCTGCGTCAGGTCGCGCAGCGCGTCAAGGACGGCATCTACCGTGCAGGCGGTACGCCCATCGAGTTCGGCGTCATCGGCGGCTGCGACGGCATGGGTCAGGGTCACGACGGCATGCACTTCATCATGCCCTCGCGCGAGCTGATCGCCAATTCCATCGAGTCCATGGCGCAGATCAACCTGTTCGACGGCCTCGTCCTGCTCGGCTCGTGCGACAAGATCGTTCCGGGCATGCTGATGGCGGCGGCCCGTCTGGACATCCCGTGCATCTTCCTGCCGGGCGGCCCGATGGAGGGCGGCGTTGAGTTCGACGGCCGTCAGGCCGACCAGACCTCTGCCACCGAGGCTTATGGTATGCTTTCCGCCGGAAAGATCACGGAGGCGGAGTATGTGGCTCTGGAGGATACCGCCTGCCCAGGCTGCGGCTCGTGCTCCTACCTCGGCACCGCGAACACCATGTGCGCCCTCGCGGAGGCGCTCGGCATGACCCTGCCGGACGGCGGCACCGCCCCGGCGACCTCCGCGGTTCGCATGATGAAGGCCGAGGAGACCGGCGTCAAGATCATGGAGCTGGTCGAGAAGAACATCACCGCCCGCCAGATCATCACCGACGGCTCCATCCGCAACGCCATCAAGGCATGTCTGGCCATGAGCGGCTCGACCAACGCCGTCATGCACCTGACCGCCATCGCCTACGAGGCCGAGCTCGGCATCAAGGTGCTCGACGAGTTCGACAGCCTGTCCGACACCACGCCGCAGCTGGCGCGCATGAACCCGTCCTGCAAGTACAGCATCGTGGACTTCTACAAGGACGGCGGCGTGCCGCGTCTGATGGAGAACCTGCGCTCCATGCTCGAGACCGACGTCATGACCGTCACCGCGCACACCCTCGCGGAGAATATCGACAGCCACAAGTACCTGTACCCGGCGACCGGTCTGGTCAACCACACGCTCGATGACCCGTTCGGCTACACCGGCGGCGTCGCTGTCCTGCGCGGCAACCTCGCGCCCGACACCGGCATCACCAAGCCCGGCGCGTTCGACAAGAGCCTGCATCACTTCAAGGGCGAGGCCATCTGCTTCGACTCCGAGGAGGCCGCAGAGGAGGCTATCCTCGCCGGCAAGATCCATGACGGCCACGTCGTCGTTATCCGCTACGAAGGCCCGAAGGGCGGCCCCGGCATGCGCGAGATGTTCAAGGCCATGAAGTACCTGTACGGCCGCGGCCTCGCCAAGACCACCGCGCTCATCACCGACGGCCGCTTCTCCGGCACGAACAACGGCTGCTTCGTCGGCCATATCTCCCCCGAGGCGGCAGAGGGCGGCCCGATCGCCATCGTCCATGACGGCGACACCATCGAGATCGACGTCGATAACAAGCAGCTCAACCTGCTCGTGCCCGACGAGGAGATCGAGGCGCGCCTCAAGCAGTGGAAGCGCCCTGAGCCCAAGTTCAAGAAGGGCTGGCTCGGCCTGTACTGCAAGCTCGCGGCCTCCGGCTCTGAGGGCGGCGTCATGAAGTTCGACCACCTGTAAGCCGACGGAAAGGGGAATTTCACTATGGATGGAGTAACCGTATCCGTTCTGGGCGCTCTGGCCGCTCTCGTCGTGGCCATCGTACTCATTCTGAAAAAGGTCCAGCCGACCTACGCCATGCTGATCGGCGCGGTCGCCGGCGGCCTCATCGGCGGCGCCGGTCTGACCGGAACCGTAAACTATATCATCTCGGGCACGCAGGGCATCGTCTCCGCCATCATCCGCATCGTGACCGCCGGCATCCTCGCCGGTGCGCTGATCGAGAGCGGCGCGGCCGAGCGCATCGCGGAAGCGATCATGAACAAGCTGGGCGCGAAGCGCTGCCTGATCGCGATCACGCTCGCGACGTGGGTCCTGACCGCCGTCGGCGTGTTCGGTGACGTCGCGTGCATCACGGTCGCACCGATCGCCCTTCAGATGGCGAAGCGTGCAGGCTATCACAAGATGGGCGTTCTGATGGCGCAGCTCGGCGCGGTCCGCGCGGGCAACGTCATGAGCCCGAACCCGAACGACATCGCGGCGGCTGAGGGCTTCGGCGTGCCGCTGACCTCGATCATCGCGGTCGGCATCATCCCGGCCGTCGTGGCTCTGATCGTCACCTCGCTCCTCGCCTACCATCTGCGCATGCGCGGCACCGAGATCGCGGACAGCGACGTCAACACGATCGACAGCAAGGATCTGCCTCCCCTGTGGGCGGCGCTCGCCGGTCCGTTCGTCACCATCGCTATCCTGGTCCTGCGCCCGATCGCCGGCATCACCATCGACCCCCTGATCGCGCTCCCGGTCGGCGGCATCGTCGGCACCATTGCGATGGGCAAGACCAAGGAAATGGGTCACTATTTCACCGCCGGTCTCGCGAAGATGAGCGGCGTGGCCATGCTGCTGATCGGCACGGGCGCGCTCGCGGGCATCATCTCCAACTCCTCGCTCAAGGACGTTATCATCTCCGGCATTGAAACGCTCGGCCTGCCCGCCTTCATGCTCGCGCCGATCGCTGGCATGATGATGGGCGCGGCGACCGCGTCCGCTACCGCAGGCACGACCCTCGCAAGCCAGATCTTCGGGCCGACCGTAGTCGCGAGCGGCATCGCGCCGCTGGCTGCCGCAGCCATGACCAACGCGAGCGTATTCGTCTTTGACGGTCTGCCGCACGGCTCGTTCTTCCACGTCAGCGCAGGCGGCGTCAACATGGGCATCAGCGAGCGACTCAAGCTGCTCGGCTACGAGGCCATCAACGGCTTCGCCATGCTGGCCGTCAGCACCCTCGTGTTCGGCGTGTTCCGCGTACTGGGATAAAAGACTGTCGCGAAACTTCACAGGAATAAAAGACGAGACCGCTTTTAAGCGGTCTCGTTTTCGTCTGTCGGAAAAAGGAGCGGCTTTCGCCGCTCCTTTGCATTTTCTGCGCATTTCTGGTTGTTTTCTGCTTGATTTACTTCCTGCATCTGTAAATCATGGTCACGATCTGCGCTCTTGTGCAGTTATCGTCCGGGGCGAATGCGGTCTCGTTCACGCCCTTGGCCGCGCCGTTTTCGACCGCCCACGCGACTGCCTGCGCGTAATACGCATCTGCGGGAACGTCGGTGAACGGGTTTTCGCCGCCGGATGCCGGGGACTGCTGCGCACGCCACAGGAAGGTGACGATCTGCGCACGGGTGCAGCCGGCGTCTGGAGCGAATGCGGTCTCGCTCACGCCCTTCGCGACGCCGTTTTCGACCGCCCACGCGGCTGCCTTCGCGTAGTAAGCGTCCGCCGGAACATCGGCAAAGCTGCTCAGCGTTTTCGGCTCGGGCGAGCCTGCCGCACGCCACAGGAAGGTGACAGCCTGCGCACGGGTGCAGCCGGCGTTCGGGGCAAACAGCGTATCGCTTGTGCCGCCGGTCACGCCCTCCTGCGCTGCCCAGAGGACTGCGTCATAGTAGTAATCCTCCGCGTGCACATCGGTGAAGAAGTTGAGCATGGTGTTGTCGTCCATAAAGACCGCCTTCACCGTGATCTTGCCCGCAGGCATGACGAAGGTGTACCTGCCGCCGCCCTTGTCGGTCAGCGCGAGCGCCTTGCCGTCCTTGTCCAGCACGGTCAGGCTTTCGAGGGTGTAGCCCTTGTCGGGGGTTGCCGTGATGGTCACAGTGTCGCCCTTGGAGGCAGACTCGGGAGATACGGTGACAGTACCGTGCTTTACATCATCTACAGATACCGAATAGCCAGGTGCGGAGAAGCTTCCGCCGCCTCCTCCACCACCACCGCCGCCGCCGGAGGAACCGCCGCCGGAGGTAGAGTCTGTGATGCGGATGCTGATCTTCTTTTCAGCGATCACACTGGTATCTGCGTTGACTGCGGCGCAGATCAGGGTCATCGTGCCCTCCTGATCACCGAAGCTGAGGGTATTTCCGCTGATCACGGCGTGGGTATCATTCTTTTCCAGCGTCCAGCGTACCGAAGCCGGGTAGGACGCCAGCTCTTCCGCAGTAAAGGCCGTGCCGAACTGGTCGAGCGTCGTGACCTTGACCGCAGACAGGTCGAGCGCGGCATTTTTCCGGACGGACGAGGGGACGCCGTCTGCGGTGATCGCGGTCAGCCGTCTCGGGGCCGTGACCGTCAGGGTGATATGGTTGCTTTCGATGTCGCCGGAACGGGCATAGATCTCGGTCGAGTCCTCCTTCAGCGCCTTGAGCGTTCCGTTTTCGAGCGAAACCACATCCGGTCTGGAGCTGACCCATTCAAAGCTGCCGCCGGTCATCTCTCGGCCGTACTGGTCGAAGCCGGTGGCGGTGAACTGCTCCGCGAGGACCGCGTTCTCATCCAGCCGCAGGACAAAGCCGTCCTTCCTGTCGGCGCGGATGGTCTTGAGGACGGGCTGCTGCTCGGCCTTGACAACGACATTCTTCGCCGTCTTTCCGGCAGAAGCCGAGGAGGCTTCCAGAATTACGTCCGCATAGGACGCCTCCGGGACGCTGCCGGCCGCAACGAGCAGCGTGCCGTTTTCGATCACGGCGTCGGTCTGGTTGGCGGCCGCGAGCGTCCACTCGATGTCGGACGGGACCGCGCAGGGATTGCCGTGCTGGTCGCGGGCGAGCAGCGGGATGCGGGACAGGTCATAGGACGCGCCCTCGACAGCCGCAGGAGCGCCGCCGTTGTAGTACAGCTCGTTCAGATACGGCTTCGCCGTCACCTGTACGGCCAGCGGCTGCGTCGTTTTGTAAACCGGCTCGCCGTTCTCGTCCTGTCCGATCGGGTAATACAGGGTAACGGTATCCGTGCCGACGACAAGGCCGGTGAGCGTGCTGCCCTGAATTTCGGCATAGCCCTTGTTCGTGGCGAGCCGCCACTCGAACAGGCTTTCGTCGAGCGTCATGTCCTCGCCGTACTGATCCTTGGCCTCCACGTCGAGCGTGCTCAGGTCGAAGGTGTTCGCCGTATCATCATTATAGATGAGATCGGGGATCGTGCCGTTCACGGTCAGCGTCTCGAGCTGCCGCTCGGGCAGTACCTGAAGCGGCACGCGGTTGGACTCGGTGTCGTTTACGATGGCGTAGATCTGATAATTTCCCGGCTGGGTAAATTCGATGTCGCCCGTGGTTTCGTCGATGGTCAGGCCGTCGTTGTCCTCCACGCTCCATTTGACTCTGCCGGTCACGTCGAAGTCCTTATCGTTCTCGTCCTTGGCGGTCACGGTCAGACCCGAAACGTCGGCGGTGTTGCTGCCGTCGTTGAAGTAGAACGGCTCAAAGCTGCCGGCTACGGTGACAGAGGACAGCGCAACAGGCAGGATGGTCAGCTCGACCAGCTCGCTCTTGAAGTCAGCCGTGGTCTCGATCGAAGTCTTCGGCTGATAGCGCAGGAACAGCGGCTTTCCGTCATTCGGCTTGAGCGCCTTGAGGACAGGGTAGCCGTTGCGGTTTGTCGTGACCTCGGCATACTCCGAAGCGTCGTTCAAACCTTCGTCCACGACCGTCCATTCGCCGCTCAGGCGGGGATTGAAGCCGTACCAGTCGACGTCAAACTCGTTTTTCGCCTCGACCTTGATGCTGTCCAGACGCAGGCTCTGCTGCTCGTACAGCGAAATCTGATCGGTATCAGGTACGAGACGGTCGAGCGCATAGATCGGGTACACCTTCTGCGGGGTGATGACGGTGTTTTTAGATGTATAGTGGAACGAACCGAAGTACGGTGCGACCGGCTGACCGGAGCGCAGCTGATTGGCGGCCGTCTTGAATCCGCCCTGATACAGGGTATTCATATCCAGACCGTCGGGGTCGTAGCCGGAGACATCCCGGTTCTGGATGCGGGCATCCAGATCCTCGATCGCGCTGAGGCCGTTCCGGCCGAAGGTGTACTTCTTGAAATCCCGGCCCTTCCAGCTGTCCACCGAGACACCATTCCCCTTGGTTCGATGATAGCCGGTAACCGAGAGGAGCATGGTCTTATACTTGATGCGCACTGCACCGGTATAAGGAATGGTCGTTTGCAGGTCGGTCACATCGACATTGATGTCGAGACCCGTATGCGCCGGCAGTGGTACGGAAATGGTATCCGTAATGGACTGCGCGTAGGACTCCTCCTTGCTGCTCTCGTAGGTCTTTTCCATGCCGTAGGAGTAGGAAAAGCTCTGCTCGACCTTGGCGGTGGGCGAAAGCGCGGCCAGAACGGGCACGCTGAATTCAACGCCTACCGTGGTCTCCTCGGTCCAGTTCTGCGAATAGGTATTGGAGACCGTGGTCGAGGTCGTGGTGCTCTTTTCATAGGTATAGCTCTTCTCGACCGTGTTTTCGAAGTCGTTGCGGTTTTCCGCCGTCACCTTGTAGCTGTCCGAGCTGCCGCCCAGATTAAACTGGTAGCCCTTCTTCTCGAGCGACGCCGTTGTATCGTTCGCCTCGATGGAAGGCGTCTCAAACCGGTCCGCAATGCCCTGAATTTCGAAGTCGTAGAACGCCTGTACATAGTAGCCGTAGCCGGTACTTACATAAGAGTGATGGTCATCGCGTTCCTTCTCCGCTCTGGTAGAGACATAATAAACCGGGGTTTCTTCTTCCGGCAGGCTGTTCAAAACACCCGAGCCGCTCAAAATCGCGCTCTGGTCAACGACGCTGCTGACAGCATCCCGCAGACCCTTGGCTGTATACTGTACCTTCGCATAATCTGCCGCCGTCAGAGCGGTATACGGCTCATGATAGCCGTGTTCATTGTTGTCGTTATAGTATGTTTTAGGCAGAACATTGTTCGCAATAGCCGCCCACTTCTCCGCAAATTCGGGATTCCGGATCATCTCCTGCAGGATCTGCTCCTGTGTGCCCGGCAGGTTGTAGGTATCCGAGGCATCAAAGATCTCCCAGTCGTGCTCCGCCGTCACCGCCGCCCCTGCTGTCGGGGGCAGCAGACCGAAGCACACCGACAGCGCCAGAACTGCGCTCAGTCCCCGACGCCGTATCGTTCGCTTTTTACTCATACTGTTTTCCTCCTTTTCTGTGGTGTTCCTGCTCCGCCATGGACAGAAGCTCGTCGTGGCTCAGTTCCACGTCGCAGAAGCGGACAAAAATGCCGTTCGTCACCGCGCTGTTCCAGATCTGCGGGTCGGCAAGAGACCGGAATCGGAACTTGTCCAGATACGGCTCCATGTCCAGCAGGAGCCTGCTCCCGGAGACGAAATCGACCTGAAGCACATGACCGCCGAGCGGACGGACGGCCTCGATGTATTTCCGCTCCATCTGCCCTCCCCTCCTTTCTCAGAATGCAGATAAAAAGGTTCCACCGTACCTGTAGGATACAGCGGAACCTGAAAAATAACCATTAACAACTTGTTAGTTTGTGCGCCGCGCGCGGAACAGAGAAAACGGATACGGGAGAGCCGCCGTGCAGAAAAATACACTTTCTGCGGCTTTTCTGCATCGTTTCCTTCCAGTTTATTCCCTGAATACGCTCCGCTCCGGTGCTATAATTGGGAAATACACAGTATATTTCATGCTGAGAAAGGAATGATATGGATATGAAAAGACGTATTTTATCCTGTTTTCTGGCATTCTGCATGATCTTCGCCCTGCTTCCGGCACCGGCGCAGGCGGCAGGGAACGCAGAAAACGCGGCGGCGACCGTCAAGGCCACCGTGCAGCACGCGGAGACCGGACAGATCACCGCGCAGATCGAGGCTTACATGACCGATTCGGCCAACAAGACCCGGACGGTCAAGCCCTGCGACATCATTTTCCTGATCGAGCAGTCAAAATTCATGAATACGCAGAACGGCTCGGCCAGTTCCGGCGACGAGCGCGCGGAAATCCTGGGCGCCATAGACCGCCTGCTGGACGGGATGCCGCAGCCGACCACCGGCGGCGAGCACCGCATTGCGATCGCGGGCTACGGCCGCATCAACAACCCCGGCATCGGCGACAGCTATGATGCCGCGCTCTACCCCGGCAGGCTGTCGAGCAGTAATGACAGCCTGAACACCGGCTATTATACCACATCCGGCTTTCATTCGCAGAGCGGCTGGACGGAATGGAACCAGATAGATGGTCACACTGACGCGACCCTGCCGAAGCTGCCGTCGGGCTATCTGACAAACACAGATGGTACAGATGGCTATGACGATGTGTTCCTGACGGTCAGCGACGCCAAGCAGGTCATCGACGCCGATAAAATGGTGCCGTGGTACGCCGGTGCGGCGCGCATGGACGCCGGTCTGACCATCACGGAGCAGCTTGCCAAGATCGCCAAGGCCGAGGCAGACGGTAAGGAACGAAATCTGATCGTCTGCATCGCCGCCAGCTCGCTCCCCTACCAGAACAGCGGCACTTATCAAAAGCTGCGCCCGGATGCGGCGATCGAGGCGGCGAACACGCTCAAGAAAACCTATGGCGCGACCATTTTCGGTCTGGGCGATTTCAACAAGCTGAACCTGGAAAGCAGTAATCCTCTGAACGACGCCGACAAGCAGCGGGAGAACTTCAACGACACCATGGCGTCCATCTGCGGCAATGCGTCTACAAGCGGCGCGGACTATTTCAAGGGACTCAGTCAGGTGCACGACATCGACGAGGCGCTCAACGAGCTGATGACCAAAATCGACGCCAATGTCGGCGAGGGCGCAGCCGAGGAGATGAGCATTGATGTGGACCACTTCACCGAGGGCGCGGGTGGATACAGCTGGAGCCAGCTGAAGGACGGCCACCATATCCTGTCCGCCGGCAGCATCCGCGAGGTCGCGTCGGTGGATTATTACAGCTTCACCGGCTATGACAGCAGCGGAACGCCGCTGTTCGAGTCGACGCCCTCCCGCCATACCGAACAGAACCTTGCGGCCATCGACGACGACGACGCCATCCAGACCTCTCTGAACATTCTGCCGATTCCGCCGCAGGCGCAGGCAGGCGAGATCAGGGGCGCGAATTACGGCGAGAAGGTCGTCATCACCATCACCGACCCGGTCTGCATCGACTATGACTGGATCGGGCGCTGGAAGCCGGACATTCCTCCGCCCAAACACGAGCACGCCGCGCGCGGAACGACGCACAAGCCTGCCGCGCCGACGCAGAACGCAGTGGCCGTGGACGACCTGAACCTGAAATTCGACGGCTGGTACCGTCTGTGGGACGAGACGATCGACAAGGATAAGCCAACGTGGACATACAACGGAAAGACCTACGTCAAATACACCGGGACCGTGTTCCCGGCGTTCGGCAGCGACCTCAAGCTGTACGGCCGCTGGCTGCCCGAGATTCAGGTCTCGTTTCACTGGGCCGGCTCGGTCATCCCGGTGGACGGGGACGGCAATAAAATCGCGCCGCCGTCCGCGCTGAGCCTTTCGCTTGACGGAAACGGAAAACGTTACTATCAGGCGACTGCGTCGACGGCGGACGGCTTCGAGTTCGACGGCTGGTACAAGGATTCCGACTGCACGCAGAAATTCCAAGAGGGCGGCGAGATTCTGACCGCAAACACCGACCTTTACGGCCGCTGGACGAGGCTCGGCACGAAGACCGTGACATTCAAGGTGAAGAACGGCAAATGGTCGGACGACTCGAGCGTGGACAATACCGTTACCGTCGAGCTGCGCAACGGCCTCGGAACGCTGTCTGAGAAAGACGTGCCGACAGGTATGACTCCGGACAACGACCACAAGGCTCCCGGCGCGTGGGACAGCCACCCGAACACGAACACCGACGGCATCAGTGAGACGGGAAACTATGTCTATACCTATACCTTCCCTCAGAAGGACAAATGCACGGTAACTTATCACTGGCTGAGCACGGAGAACCCGGATTCCGCCGCCCTCCCGCCGCAGGCGACAGTGATCGAGGGTACGCCTTATAAGGTCGAAACGGTTGACTCAGTAGATGGCTGGACGTTCTCGGGCTGGTATAATAGCGAGGGCACTTCCGTAACCGAGGTAAAGTACAGCAGCGCAGGTCAGAATATCGACCTCTACGGCAAATGGACACATGATGCCTGTACCGTAACGTTTTACGCGGATGATAAAGGGGCCAAACACGGATCCCTGAATGCGGACGGTCAGACCGTTTCTACATATACGGTTCCCTACGGCTCTACCCTGCAAAATGAAGGCCAAAGCCTGCCGACACCGGTTCCCGATGAGGAAAATAAATGGTTTTTCAAGGACTGGGACCTGAAGGAGGATAGTTCGAATAACCCCTTCTATACCGATCCGGATGTTCTGAATATGCCTGTGCGCTCCAATCTGACCTTCGTCGCCCAGTGGTGGCCGATCGTGACGTTCGACGCCAACGGCGGCGCATGGCGCAGCGACGAGACCATGCACTATGTGAAAATTACCGATAAGGTTGCGGCGGAAAGTACGCCGGTCAGAAACGGCTATACCTTCCTCGGCTGGTATACGGCGGCCGACGGCGGCGATCGGGCGAATTTTGAAGAAAAGGTGAACCGCCCCAAAACCCTGTATGCACACTGGGCAAAAAATGCCGCCGTCACGTTCCGCATCGTCAACGGCACATGGTCGGGCGGCGCAGCAGAGGACAAGACCGTAACGGTCGTGCTCTATCCGCAGGCGGACGGCACCGCGAGCGGCACGCTGGACGCAAGCTATGTACCGCAGATCATGCTCCCGGCGCCGGGATACGAAAATATCACCGGCGGCTGGGAACAGACGCCGAACACCGACCCGAACGGCATTACCGGAGATGTGACCTATGTCTACCGGTTCGGCAGCACCGGCGGCGGCAGCTCTTCCGGTCACTCGACCCGCTATACGCTGCACTATGAGTCGAACGGCGGCACGGCTTACAAGGATGAGCGCTGTTCTTCCGGCACGAAGGTGACGCTCGACAAGACCCCGACACGCGAGAGCTATACCTTTACCGGCTGGTATGCCGACAAGGCGCTGACGCAGAAGATCACGACCGTGACGATGAACAGCGACAAGACGGTCTATGCAGGCTGGGAGGCGACCGGCGTGCCGGACAAGCTCAACGGCGACGACCATTTCGCCTATGTCATCGGCTATCCGGACGGAAAGGTGCACCCGGAGGGCAATATCAGCCGCGCCGAAGTTGCAACGATCTTCTTCCGCCTGCTCAAATCCGATATCCGCGACGGAAATCTGACCGCCGACAACGGTTTTTCCGATGTTTCGGACGGCCAGTGGCACAACAAGGCGATTTCCACGATGGCAAAGCTCGGTATCGTCAAGGGCCGCCGTGCGGACCGCTTTGACCCTGATGCCTCGATCACTCGTGCGGAATTTGCGGCGATCTGCGCGCGCTTCAACACCAAACCGGTCGAGAACAGCGGCAGCTTCTCCGACATTTCCGGTCACTGGGCGGAAAACGAGATCAAGAGAGCGGCGGCGTTCGGCTGGATTTCGGGCTACCCGGACGGCACATTCCGCCCCGACGCCCGCATCACCCGCGCTGAGGCCATGACCATGATCAACCGCGTGCTCTGCCGTATGCCGCAGAGCGAAAGCGACCTGCTGGACAGCATGGTAACGTGGCCGGACAACAAGCCGTCCGACTGGCACTATCTCGCCGTGCAGGAGGCCACGAACAGCCATGACTTCAACCGTCATGGCGAGGTCGGCGAAAGCTGGACGAAACTGACGAGCGTCCCCGACTGGACGCGGTATCAATAAATAGAAAGTTGCAGAGTTATAACGTTGTAAAGTTATAACTCTGCAACTTTTTAGCTTTACAGCGTTTTGAGAAGCGTGCGGCCGTCACGGAGCGACGCTCTGCCCGCAGCGCGAAGTGCCCCCCGGATTTAACACGCAGGCAAAGCACCGAAAGGCAGGCCGCGAACAGGCTTTCTCCGGTGTCATATCTTTCAAGTATTGCCACCGGTTGCAAAACTCGGCGTCATAAGTTATAATAGAGGTATCAAAACCTATATTCAAAACTCGCGGTGTCAAAACCGGGAAAACGGGGGAATTTACATGACATTCGGCTACGCGAGAGTCTCGACCAAGACGCAGGCGCGCGACGGCAACAGTCTGGACGCGCAGCAGGCGGCGCTGACCGCGGCGGGCGCGGAAAAAATCTATACGGATACCTTCACCGGCACCAAGATCGAGCGCCCGGAGTTTGACAGGCTGCGGGCGCAGCTGCGGCGCGGCGATGTGCTCATCGTGACAAAGCTCGACCGCCTCGCGCGGTCGGTGTCGCAGGCCTCCGACCTCATCACCGATATGATCGACGAGGGCATCACCATCAATGTATTGAACCTCGGCATCCTGTCCAACGACTCGGTCAACACGCTGCTGCGCAACGTGCTGCTGTCGTTCGCGCAGTTCGAGCGCGACATGATCGTCCAGCGCACGCAGGAGGGCAAGGCGGTCGCGCGCGCCACCGACCCGAATTTCCGTGAGGGCCGCCCGCCCAAGTTCGACACCGAGCAGCTCGACCACGCGATGACGCTGCTCGCGGACCATTCCTACGCGCAGGTTGTTAAGCTGACCGGCATCAGCAAGTCCACGCTCATCCGGGAGAGGAAGCGCCGGAAAATTCAATCCATATGCCAAGTGGTTTAAGAACACACGTGCAAAAGAATTACCTCATTAGCACTGGCGGCGGCATTGGCGGCAAGTATGACGGCATCCGCCTTTGCGGCATCTAATTTCAGCGACGTGCCGTCTAACCACTGGGCTACCTCTTACATCAACAAGATGTCCGAAGGCGGTCTTATTAAGGGCTACGGCAACGGTAAGTATGGCCCCGAAGACAAGCTCACGATTGGCCAGATGGCAAAACTGATTTGTTCTGCAAAGGGCTATGCGGGCAAGAGTGCAAACAATACCAAGTATTGGGCTTATGGCGTTGTTGATTACTGCATCAACGATCTGCAGTGTCTGCCGAACCTCGGTGCGATCACTCCCCAGAACTATGATAAGAACTGCTCGCGCGAGCTGGCTTTCTACATGCTGGAGAAGGGCCTCGGCGCCGGTCCGGATGCAGAGCTGACCCAGAAGCCGCTGCTGACCGCTGCGGATATCCCGGACTTTGCAAACATCACTTCAGATCGCATATCCGAACCATCCGGATGAGGCACTTTATAACGAGGTTCGTGCCAACATTCATATCGGTAATAAACGTAAGTTTTCTTCCTATAATGGAAGCATTGCTGACGATATTAAGGCATGGGAACTTACGAAGTGGTAAATTCATTTTCCTCAAAGAAAAGCGACAGGTATTTGCCTGTCGCTTTTCTGTATAGTAATCTCCGATCTTTTCATTGGAAAAAGCAAAGTGGTGTAAAGATTAATGGTCTTTGTATTGGCACTGAAAATATATTTATTTCTCCGCGGCTCTTCTTCCAGGATGGGAGAGTGCCGCGGAGAATTTTTTGCGAAGAAAGAATCGCTATGTATTTTTCATACATCTCGTTATATTGCATACAACATAAGAATCCGCCTCTGCGCAAGTTTTCACAGCACAGAGGCGGATTCTTACATTAAAGATTAATATAATTGGTAATCACGGTATCCTCGCGGCTGTGGCCGAGCGCGATGCTGATGATGCCGACCGCACGGCGGTCGAGCCGTTTTCTGCGCTCACTGCCGCGATAAATATAAATTTCGGAACGGTATTTGCTATCGGAGCAGCGTATCTTATTGTGATAACCCAGCTGCTTGATCAGCCGCCGCAGTTCGCTGTCGAACCACTATATGCACCTACACAAATAATGTACCCCCCTTGCGACAATGATTCTTGCAAAACAACCAACTTGGTCATTCCCGCTGCATTGCGCTTGTTTCAGGGGGTGCACGATTTGTGTAGATACCCTACATTATTTGTGTAGGGTGTGTTTTGAGCGACCTCTTTTTAAAGGCATATTATATTCGTGAAATGTACAATTCTGCCGCATTGATTCATTCTATAGGTTGATATTGTTCAGAATTATGTTCCGTATAAAAGGAGGTATCTATACAAATAATGTACCCCCCTTGCGACAATGATTCTTGCGAAACAACCAATTCGGTCATTCCCGCTGCATTGCGCTTGTTCCAGGGGTGCACGATCTGTGTAGATACCCTGCATTATTTGTGTAGGATGTGCGCTGAGAGACCTCTTTTGAAAGGCATATTTTATTCGTGAAATATACTATTTTGTCGTATTCATTTATTTTGTGATTTGAACATTCTTTTTAAAGCGGATTTTCCGATCCGCTTTGTTGTCAT
>ENA-UEQP01000930-UEQP01000930.1-human-gut-metagenome-genome-assembly--contig:-NODE-930-length-29908-cov-7.086856_pt1 | contig 29908 bp, 19 predicted proteins | sample MGYA00242951_ERZ507951 | MGnify/ENA primary metagenome ERZ507951 (study PRJEB26167, sample SAMN06115539) | human gut metagenome | host: Homo sapiens | place: China:Shanxi | collected 2015-11-18...
CTGAAACCACCAGTTTGCTAAACTGACGTACTCGTAAGGGTACCGGGGGTTCGAATCCCCCAGCTTCCGCAAAATCTCAAAATAAAAAGAGCTAAGTATTTTAAGACTTAGCTCTTTTTAAATCAATCAAAATCCGGTGGGTTCGTCTAACGGTTAGGACACATGCCTCTCACGCATGTAATACGAGTTCGATTCTCGTACCCACTACACAACGAGGAAATGAATCAATTCATTTCCTCGTTTAATTTATACACCTCAAAGAAAGATTCTTTATCAATCCTCAACCTAATTCTCTCTTCCCGTTTCTGTCCTGCCAGATTCAAGAACAAATTGAAATATAACTGACTGAAAGAAAGACCGGAACGGTTATAAGTAATATCAAATGTCCAAGTCCTACGGAAAGAGTCAAAAGCAGCAAATGGCTGCTCACCACCTTTACACATAAACACTTCGGGAAAGGACGCAGGCGGATAAGGTTGAAATAAGCCAGCCAATTGCACATAAATGTAATCAATCATCCATTCATCTCCCGCCAAAGCAAGCTCCCCTTTTAAACGGAGTTTAACCGCATACGCAGCAGTTACATCAGGAGAAGTATAAACAGGTATCTGGCTCTCCGACGGATAGTCACCATTTTTATATCCCAGACTCATTGTCAATCCCGATTTACCGATTCCGTTAAATCCGTCAGCTTCCTGTCTCGCCAACTGATTCTTCAGATCAATCATAAACGTCAGTTTGCCAAGAGTAGGATCTCCCGGATACTGCGCCAGCGTATCCAGCACATAATCCCCCTCATTATAACTCCCGGCTACCAATTCTCCCTTTCCATCTTCCAGAGCAACACCACCCCTTTCAATATCTACATTGCCTACCGGATAATAAATCGCATCATCATCCTTCGCACAGCCAAAAACGCATAGCAGCAATACTGCCAATCCTATTATCTTATTCATAATCTTTTCTATATCTTGATTTAATAACAAATATACATCTTTTTTGTGCTGCAATTGATTTATATCAACCGTTTTTAGTATTTTTGCACACACCAAAACAAAAAAGACATGGATACATTGTTAAGAGAAACTGTAAATGCCGTTGTAAATTCCCGCTTTCCGGAAATGAGTATAGAGGGAAGACGGCAGATAGAAAGTATACTGATCCGTGAAGAGTTTCCCAAAGGAGCCATTGCACTGAATGAGGGAGAGGTCGCTCACGAGATTGTATTCGTCGGTAAAGGTATGCTCAGACAATACTACTACAAAAACGGGAAAGACGTTACCGAGCATTTCTCTTACGAAGGATGTATCGTGATGTGCATTGAAAGCTTCTTGAAGCAAGTACCTACCCGGCTTATAGTGGAGACACTGGAACCTTCCATTATCTACCTTTTCCCCCGCGACATGATACAGAAGCTGGCGAGAGAAAATTGGGAAATCAATATGTTCTATCAGAAAATATTGGAATACTCTTTAATTGTATCACAAGTCAAAGCTGATTCCTGGCGCTTTGAATCCGCCCGCGAGCGCTATAATCTCCTGCTCGAAACGCATCCGGAAATCATCAAACGCGCTCCTTTGGCATACATAGCCTCTTACCTGCTGATGACACCGGAGACCTTGAGCCGCGTACGCTCCGGAGTTTTGTAAACACATTATCGGTTCTTCCGATATTCTTTGGGAGACATCCCCGTATAATGCTTAAAATATTTCCCGAAGAAGGACTGGTTGGCAAAGCTCAAGCGGTCAGCTATTTCCTGTATATTCATGCTTGAGGAGTTCAGAAGTGCTTTTGCTTCCAAAATCACAAACTCATCTATCCACTCGCCCACAGTCTTTCCACTCACCTCCTTCACAACTCCGGAAAGATGTTTCGGTGTCAGACACAGCTGGTCAGCATAAAACTTCACACTACGTTCTGATTGATAAGATTCTACCAGCGTTTCATAGAAACGTTCAAAGATATACTCTTTCCGGCTTTTCGACTTCACCGAAGCAGTGACTGCAGGCGCATGATTGTTAAAAATATTGCACAATTCAAAAAAGAAACCCTGCATCAGTCCGAGCACGACCTCCCTGCGATACAGATCCCCTTTACTCCTCAACCTCTTTCTGATAAACGCATGATATTCCTGCACCGTGCGCTGCTCGTTCGGAGTCAGGCTAAAACAAGGATAATCTTTCAGATAGAAAAACAATGCAAGCAGATTGCCTACTTTAGGCAATGTCTCCAGCAAACTCTTGGATACCGCAAAGAAGATTCCCTTGAAGTCGGGACTAAACTGCCGGTGTTCTATAATCTGGCTCGGCAGGGCTATCACCATCCCTCCCGAAGATAATTGAAAATCCTGCAGATTAATATTAAAAGTACCCTCACCTTCCAGGCAAAGTCCTATTGTCAATACCTCCAACTTGCTGGGACCGCTATATAAGGAAATAACGCTCTCCGAATCGAAGAGCGCTATATCATTATCAATGACATCAATGCTATCAACATCTATATGCTTAGAATGAACTACTGAAGAAATACCTACTTTAGGAACATTTTGAATATCCATACTCTCTCTTTTTGCGACAAATATACCAGCAATAAATCAGATATACAAGTCAAAACAGAGTATCACCAGACAAAATGAACATTTTTGGCTACTTATTGACCACCCCGAACAGATATTCAGCGTCACGCCGGGCAGCAGGAACAGTCCACTTCTCCGGAACGAATTTCCACTGATTCAACGCTTTCGGATTCATTCCCCCCTTCTCCTCGATATAATTCATCAGGTAAAAACGAAGATCCTTATCAGTAGAGAAAATGATACGGTCTTTCAATTTCTCTTGAGGAATGCCCGAACCTTTTGTCAACAATTCACCGCCACCATTACCACGATAAGAATTCAACGCCACTTTATAAATCTTATTTATATCGAAAGGAGAGCCATCTGCCATACTGACAATCGTAATCTTCTCCCCTTTCGGTTTAGTAACATCCACCGTATAGATTATGCCGGAAGCCGAATCAAAGTTAAAACTGAAATTCTGGAAAGAAGCCCTGTCCTCCGCACCATCCCGACGTTTTTCCTTGAACCACAGCAAATGGTCGTGCGGTGATTTCATCCGGTTAGTCCACATGAAATAAGACATCTCCAGAAAATCCTTGATTTCTTTACCGGACAAAGTCATCACGTACAGCATATTTTCATACTTATATAAATTGAACATATCACTGACGAACACATCCCCTTTCTTAATTTCCGCATCGAATGAAAGCGGCGCTGCAAAAGAAATGTCGGCTCCCGTGATATCGAGCTGCAAAGTATGTATCAAATCGATGAAAGCGGAAGGACCAAAGAAAGAAGGATGCGTAGAGATATCCTCAGTAAACGTACCGATTTTCTTGGACACAAACTTCCGCACAGCCTCATACTGCGGAGCGAAACGTTTCATAAAATCCTCGCTGACACCATACTCCTTTGTCTCCGTCAATACCCCTTGAATATCCTTGCTCAGTACCTTGCCATCCTTCAACTTCAAAGTGATGTCGACATTGGACAGCACCACTCCATTGCTTGCCGGATCAATAACCAACACCGAATCTCCGGCAACATTCATCACCTTCTTACATTCGCGGGCATGATCATGTCCCATCAATACCACATCGAATCCTGGAATATTCTTTGCCACATTCAGAGACGCATTCTCATTATATTTACCGGACATCTTAAACGCATCCTGTCCGGCATGGAACAACCCGATTACCACATCCGGGTTCTCCTTTGCACGGATTATCTTCATCCATTTACGAGCCGTCTCCTCCATATCGTCAAAACGAAGCCCTCTCCACAGATTTTCCGAAAGCCAGGCAGGAATGGCCGGTGTAATCATCCCCAAAACGACGATCTTCACCCCGTCCCGTTCCAACACTTTATAAGGAGGAAGATGAGGTTTCCCCGTAGACGTATCAATGATATTGGCTCCCAGTACGGGAAAGTCACAGGTTCCAATCCAACGGTCGAATACGGCACGTCCAGTTTCCACATCATGATTCCCCATATTGCCCGCATCATATTTCATATAATTCATCATCTCGGCGCAAAGATGCGGAGACACGGTATCTATATAATTATAGTAATAAGCGGTAGGCTGTCCTTGCAGAATATCCCCATTATCCAGCAATATCAGATTATCCTTATACTCCCGGCGTTCCTTTTCAACAAACGAGTATATCCGGGCCAGACTCCCTTTCCATTCCTGACGGGTTATAAAATTGTAAGGATAATAATTTCCGTGTACATCACTTGTCTGTACAATCTTCAACTTCACTACCTTTTCCTGTGCCGCAACGGACAGTGCCAGACAGAAAAGCCAAGCATAAATCAATGTTATTCGTTTCATTCTTTTTCTATTTTTAGAGGATGCGAGAATACGAACCGTGCCCCGCCTGTATAGTCGGGATCAATCCATATTACTCCTTTCCATTTAGATACGATTAATTTACAGATAGACAACCCCAATCCGGTTCCCTGAGCATACTCATTCAGTTTTTCAAAGCGTTCGAACACAAGTTTCTGTTTTTCTTTCGGGATACCACATCCGGTGTCAGTCACTGAGAAAACCGCCATTCCCGTTTTCTCATCGACAGAAAAGTCCAATGTAATCTTCCCCTTTTTCGTAAACTTATCAGCATTCGACAAGAGATTGATAATCACCTGCTGCATACGTTGTATATCCGTCTCCATCCGATACGTCTCAAAAGAAGTGGTAAACAGAAACTGATTATCCGAAGATTGCCGTGAAAAACTAACGGAAGCAACCACCTGCCGACACAACAGTACGATATCACACTCCTCCCAAGTCAGCGTCACCCGGTTAGCCTCCAGTCGCGAAAGGTCAAGAATATCATTAATCAGGCGAAGCAACAAATCTGAATTAGTCTTGATAATCTGAAAATAGGACTGACGTTCCTCCTCCGTACTTCCTTCCACAGCCAACACATCCGAGAATCCGACAATTGAGTTCAGCGGTGTACGTATCTCATGACTCATATTCGCCAGGAAAGCACTTTTCAAACGGTTGGACTCTTCCGCCCTGTCTTTCGCCACACGCAGATCTTTGTCCGATCTCAACAGTTCGTCTTTCAACCGTTTCGTACGGAAATAATAAAAGAGAGAGATAAACAGCCCCAACACCAATACAACAAACAAAGTGCAAGCAGACCATATCTGATACGTATACTGCTGATAGAATGAAACCGGCTGATTGATGAGCTCCACGCCAAAAGGCAAAGCCTTCGGATCCAGCCCCCACTCTTTCGCTTTCCGGCTGTCCATCACAGCCTTGGATTCAATAATCTGCAGATGTTTCTCCGTGCTGCCGGACTGATTATCCATCCGGACAGATTCCATAGCCATCTCTTCTCCCACTTTCCGATAATCGGGCAATACGCCTCCTATCGCCCAATGCCCCAGACTCACCGATGAAGGCGTAAAAGTAGGAATGGCAGGAGCTGCTTCCATCATCGCATACGTGGCGTTCCGCATAAAATACCCCTCATTCATGTCCACCCGCCAAGTACCCACCATGATAACAGTATGCTCCGGCAAATGCCGCAATTCCTCTACAATCGTATAAATGGTATGTTTTCTTCCGTCCAACAGAATAAGATCCAAATCGGGGAAATTTTTCATTTCCTTTCGCACCAACGCTTGCATCGTGACGCCGCCATACGTATTATCCGAGATAAAAGCAATATGTTTTGTTTCGGGATAGAACGCACGAATCATACGCACATTATCTCCTATATTATAATGATTGATAAATCCCGACTGCAATTCAGGAATATTCATATGATCTTCAAAGATATCTACAGATCCGGGCAACCAGCTATCCAAATTTCCGACGGTATCCTCCGGCAATATCACGACATTGCTGCTGACCAGACTACACATTACCGGAACTTTCACCCGCATCGAATCCCTCTGAGACAGATAAGCCGCCCACGCCTCCTGTCCTAACAATATAATTTGTGCCGGTTGCTGCTTTCCCCCCTGATATTTAGCAAGAATTTGTGTCATCATACCACTCCATAAAGGAGCTTCCGAGAAACTCTTGCAGTTCATATTCTCAATAATAATATCACGTTTCCCTCCCAGTTTGGTATATCCCTCCATATAATCGGAAATAGTAACTGAAGTCTGATGGGCAGCCGGATTATAGGAACAAATAATTAGAATAGGATTCATATCCTTAGAGGTTGCAAAGACCTCCATTGACAGGGATAGCCAAAGGAAGAAAGCAAAAAGACATCCTGAATATCTGGGCATAGTTATGCAGTTTTGATGTGCTTACTTATTTATTTAGGTTGCAAATATAGTAAAACTTGTCGGTTTTAACGGATTAATGTGTATTTTTGTCGCTCATTTATTCTCAAAAAATACAATTTATGGAATTATTTCACAAGATGATTTCCGGACTGTCAGGCATATCGGAGAAACAAATAAGCAGTACCCTCCACCTTCTGGGTGAAGGCGCTACGATTCCTTTCATCAGCCGCTACCGCAAAGAAGCTACAGGCGGGCTGAATGAAGTTCAGATAGAACAGATCAAAGAGCAACATGATAAGTTGTGCGACATAGCCAAACGGAAAGAGACTATTCTCGGCACCATCACCGAACAAGGAAAACTCACCGCCGAGCTGGAGAAACGTATCAACGACACCTGGAATCCGACAGAATTGGAAGATATCTACCTCCCCTACAAGCCCAAACGTAAGACACGTGCCGAAGCCGCCCGTCAGAAAGGGTTGGAGCCGCTTGCCACCCTACTGCTATTACAGAGGGAAAACAACCTGAGCGCCCGTGCCGCCTCATTCGTCAAGGGAGAGGTAAAAGACGTGGAAGACGCGTTGAAAGGGGCTCGCGATATCATAGCCGAGCAAGTGAACGAAGACGAACGTGCCCGTAACGCCGTCCGCAATCAATTCAGCCGCCAAACGGAAATCAACGCTAAAGTAGTTAAAGGCAAAGAAGAAGAGGCCGCCAAATACCGGGACTATTTCGATTTTTCCGAACCTTTGAAACGCTGCACTTCCCATCGCCTGCTTGCCATCCGCCGTGCCGAAGCCGAAGGGCTGCTGAAAGTGTCCATCACTCCGGACGACGAGGCGTGCATCGAACGTCTGGAACGCCAATTCGTACGTGGTAACAATGAATGCAGCGAACAAGTGAGCGAAGCTGCTATCGACGCCTACAAACGCCTGCTTAAACCTTCCATCGAAACGGAATTTGCCGCACAATCAAAAGAGAAAGCCGACGACGAAGCCATCCGCGTCTTCACGGAGAACCTCCGCCAACTACTCCTTGCCGCCCCATTGGGACAGAAGCGGGTACTCGCCATCGATCCCGGTTTCCGTACCGGTTGCAAGGTTGTTTGTCTCGACGCTCAAGGTAATCTGCTGCATAATGAAAACATTTATCCTCATCCTCCGGTCGGCAAGACCGGTGAAGCTGCTTCGAAACTCCGTAAGATGGTCGAAGCCTACCAGATCGAAGCTATCTCCATCGGCAACGGAACGGCCAGCCGCGAAACGGAGGACTTTATCAACCAACAGACATTCGACCGTCAGATTCCTGTATTTGTAGTCAGCGAACAGGGGGCTTCCATCTATTCGGCTTCCAAGATCGCCCGCGACGAATTTCCTGACTACGATGTGACGGTCAGAGGCGCCGTTTCCATCGGCCGCCGTCTGATGGATCCATTGGCGGAATTAGTCAAGATAGATCCCAAGTCCATCGGAGTAGGTCAGTATCAGCATGATGTAGACCAGACAAAATTAAAGAAAGCGCTCGACCAGACCGTAGAGAATTGCGTAAACCTCGTAGGAGTGAACCTGAATACAGCCAGTAGCCATCTGTTGACTTACATTTCCGGATTAGGTCCTCAACTGGCGCAAAATATCGTCAATTATCGTGCCGAGAATGGAGCCTTCAACTCCCGCAAAGAACTGATGAAAGTTCCGCGTATGGGCGCCAAAGCTTTCGAGCAGTGTGCCGGATTCCTCCGTATTCCCGGAGCAAAGAATCCGCTCGACAATACGGCCGTGCATCCGGAAAGTTACCATATTGTAGAACAGATGGCAAAGGATCTGAAATGTACTGTCAATGAGCTGATAGCCGACAAGGAACTCCGCCGGAAAATCAATATCTCCGATTACGTCACTCCCGTCGTCGGCCTGCCTACCCTACAGGATATTATGCAGGAACTCGAAAAGCCCGGACGCGACCCGCGAAAAACCATCAAAGTATTTGAGTTCGACAAGAATGTACGCACCATAGCCGATTTACGCGAAGGCATGATTCTTCCGGGCATTGTAGGAAACATCACCAATTTCGGAGCTTTCGTCGATATAGGTATCAAGGAGAACGGTCTTGTACACCTCTCCCAATTGGCGGAACGTTACATTTCCGATCCTACGGAAATCGTTTCCATCCACCAGCACGTCATGGTCAGAGTGATGAACGTAGATACCGACCGCAAACGGATTCAGCTTAGCATGATCGGTGTACCGCAAGACTGATCGCCGTTCTTTTCTCACCCCACCAGATAATAAGAACAGTAAACAGAATCATCAGTACCGTGCAAATGAGCGAGCCTTCAAAACCGAAGGCTCCGCCATTCAACACATTCTTTTCGGGCATATTCAGTTTCAGCATAGTAGACACAAAATTGTTGCCGCTCACCTGATAGCCCAAAACCGGACCTTGTATCCAATTCCAGAAAAGATGAAGGGAAATCGGGAAACAAAGGTTCCGCGTATATAAATAAGAAGCACCCAGCAACATGCCTGCCAGCAAAAGGTTGATCATCGGCAAGGCATTTATTTCAGGATTAAAAATATGCAGGAATGCGAATAACGATGCCGAGATAAACAGGGAAAGGAATTTATTCAGACGAGTATGTAATAAACGTCCCAATATATAGCCACGCATCAGAATCTCTTCAAACACTGCGACAAGCAGGAAAAACACCCACGCCCCCGCTAAATCCCAAGCCTTGAACTGAAAACCGACTACTTCCACTTCGCCCATAGCCAACGACAGACCGAAGCCTACCACATACAACAGGACAGCCATCAGAAACCCGCACCACAACCCTTTCGTATGTCCTCTGACGGACAGCCCCAAGTCAGAGAACGGACGGCGTTCAAAACGTAACATGATAGCGGCGGCAGTGAGAACAGCCAGCAGCATACTGCTTTCCAACAGAATATACCCCACCAATCCCGGATGACGGGCCTCCACTCCAAGCACCATCGACAAGAATCCTCTTGCCAGCGTGCCGTACAATCCCATAAATATGAAAAATATTCCTATAAACAATGGGATACACGCCCATACAGGAAGTCTCTTAGGTTCTTTTTTCTCCACAATATCTTCTGCCGTCATTTTACAATTTGTTAATCCACCTGCAAAATTAGATATAAAACATAAAAAAACATCATATAATTTCGTTTTTTCCTATATTTGTCTGAACAAATTCGCATGATTATGAAAATTAAACTACTATTGATAAGCTTTTTATTGGCAGCCAACGCTTTAGGAGCAGTAGCACAAGTGAGTAAAACTTATTATGTAAGCAAACCCGGCACACTTATTTCCATGATGACGGAGGATGAAGCCAACACCGTCACCCATCTCACTCTGACCGGTAAGCTGAATGCAGAAGACTTCCGACATCTGCGTGACGAATTCGCCAGTCTGAAAGTACTGGACATCTCGAATGCCGAGATCAAGATGTACAGCGGCAAGGCGGGCACTTACCCCAACGGAAAGTTCTACATTTATATGCCGAATTTCATTCCCGCATACGCATTCTCAAATGTTGTAGACGGAGTAACCAAAGGCAAGAAGACGCTGGAGAAGGTAATACTTTCGGAAAAAACCAAAAACATAGAGGATGCAGCCTTCAAAGGTTGCGAAAACTTGAGAATCTGTCAGATTCGCAAAAAGACAGCTCCCAATCTGTTGCCGGAAGCGTTGGCGGACAGCGTTACCGCCATCTTCGTACCTCTAGGCAGCAGCGATTCTTACCGTAATAAGGACAGATGGCAGAACTTCGCTTTCATCGAGGGTGAACCGATAGAAGCAACCTTGCAAGTGGGACTGATGGGCAAATTGGAAGAAGAGATTCTGAAAGCCGGATTACAACCTAGAGACATCAATTTCCTGACTGTAGAAGGCAAACTGGACAACGCCGATTTCAAACTAATCCGTGACTATATGCCGAATCTGGTAGCGGTCGACATTTCAAAAACAAACGCAACGGCCATCCCCGACTTCACTTTCTCACAGAAAAAATACCTGCTGAAAATAAAACTGCCCCGCAATCTGAAATCTATCGGTCAACGTGTATTCAGTAATTGCGGCCGTCTGTGCGGCACATTGGAACTTCCCGCCGGTGTGACGGCTATTGAGTTCGGCGCATTTATGGGATGCGACAATCTTCGCTATGTAGTGGCTACCGGAGATAAGATTACGACCGTCGGAGACAGTTTGTTTGGCGAAGGAGTGCCGAGCAAGTTGATTTATAAGAAATAAATGATTCTAACAACGATAATGGCGGTATCTCTCATGGGGATACCCGTCGCTGACGAGCCCAAAGACTCGGTGATGCGGAAAGAGGCAGACGCGTTCATGGCACGGATGAGTCCGACGCTGCAGCCCACACAGCGTGACGCTATATTTACAGCTATCAACGGAAATACGAAGAAGTTGGAAAATGTAAGAAATGCGCGTAATGGCAAACCTACTTATCCCGCAAATGTAAAAGTGACAGAGCCCGCCGGTAATCTGAGGCTTTACACCCCTACCACTTCCACCAACAATACATTGCTTATCTATCTGCATGGCGGAGGATGGACAATCGGCAGTTTGAACAGTTGTGCCCGGTTTTGCAGCGAAGTCTGTTCGAGAAGCGGCATAAGTGTCCTCGCTGTTGACTATCGTTTATCCCCCGAACACCCTTATCCGACACCGCTTGACGATTGTGAGGAAGCGATCAGATTTGCAATAAAGAATGCAGCCCGTTGGGGGTGTTCTCCCAACCGGATTATAGTAGGCGGTGATAGTTCCGGCGGCAATCTCGCCATTTCTTCCACATTGAGAATGAACGAAGGGGATATAGCGGGGCTTTTGCTTTTCTATCCCGTTGTGAAGGCATGGAATGACCATACCCCTTCATGGCAGAAGTACGACAAGGGATTCGGGCTGGACGGAGACTTAATGGAAGCGTTCAACCAAAGTTATGAACCATCACCCGACAGGATACACAATCCGGAAATATCCCCCATGTCGGCCACAGACAAAACCTTGAAAAAACTACCTCGTACACTCCTTATCGCAGCCGGACGAGATATCCTGGCTTGCCAAGGGAAAGAGTTTATCGACCGTATCACTTCTCTTGGCGTGAATGCTACCCGACTCGAATTTCCCTCGGCAGTGCATTTGTTTATCACTGTGCCCGGTCAAGAAACAGCTTTCAATGAAGCGGTGAAGCATACAGTGGAATTTCTTGGCAAATAAAAAGTAATCAAAACTCAACTATGGAGATAAAAACAGCTATTTTCTTACAAAATAACAAATAAACGAATAAATAAGTGGCTTTAAAAATGCCACTTTCATCCGTTTTCCGTATATTTGCTTCGATATGAATTAAAGAAGGGAATCGCAATATGATGAAACAAATACCATACGGATTGACGGATTTCGGACGCATCCAAAAAGAAAACTATTATTATGTGGATAAGACGATGTTTATCGAAAAGATAGAAATGCAGCCGTCTTATCTCTTCCTCATCCGCCCCCGACGTTTCGGGAAAAGCCTCACGCTGGCGATGTTGGAGGCGTACTATGATGTCCGTTACGCTGACCAGTTCGACGAATTGTTCGGGAAGCTGTATATCGGGCAACATCCCACACCCATACATAACCAGTTTCTCATCATGAGATTCAATTTCTCGGAGGTGAGCTCGAATATCAATGAGGTGGAGGAGTCTTTCCGGATGCATTGCTGCGGGAAGCTCAGACATTTTCTGCAAAAGTACGAACAGATATTGGGAAAGGAAATCTGGGATGTGCTGAATGTGGAGACGCTTGAAGAACCGGGAGCATTGTTATCCGCCATCAATTCGTATGCCACCCTCAAGGGGAACATCAAAATATATCTACTGATCGATGAATACGATAATTTCACGAATACCATCCTATCGACTTACGGAACGGACTTATATCGGAAAGCGACGCATGGTGAAGGGTATATCCGGAGATTCTTCAATGTAATCAAAGCCGCCACCACGGGAATGGGATCCGCCGTCAACAGGCTGTTTATCACGGGAGTAAGCCCGGTGACGATGGACGACGTGACAAGCGGATTCAACATAGGAACGAATATCACAAACGATCCCTGGTTTAACGACCTGGTGGGGTTCAGCGAGAAGGAGCTGCGGGAAATGCTGGCCTATTATAAGGAACAAGGAGCTCTTCCTATGTCCATAGACGACACGGTGGCAATGATGAAACCAAACTATGACAATTATTGCTTCAGTGAAAATAAAGTAACGGATTGTATGTTCAACTCGGACATGGTACTCTACTGCATGAAGTCATTGATATTGCACGGAGTCAAACCTAAAGAGATTGTAGATCCGAATATTCGGACAGACTTTAACAAGCTTGCCTACCTCGTCCGTCTTGACCACGGACTGGGAGAAAACTTCTCCGTCATCAAGGAGATTGCGGAAAAGGGAGAAATTGTAACCGATATCGCCACTCATTTCTCCGCGTTGGAAATGACGGATGTAAGCAACTTCAAATCTTTGCTGTTCTATTTCGGACTACTTTCCATCAAGGGGGTAGATATGATGGGACGTCCTATACTGCACGTGCCCAATCTGGTAGTTCGCGAACAGCTGTTCAATTTTCTGATTCAGGGATATGCCCGTCATGAAATATTCAAGCTTGACGTGAACAGGTTGCTCACGCTGTTTGAGAATATGTCCTTCAAGGGAGAATGGAAACCGTTGTTCGAATTTGTGGCAGAGGCCATCCGGGAGCAGAGCCGGATCCGAGAATATATAGAAGGGGAAGCCCATATCAAAGGATTCCTACTCGCCTATCTAAGTATGTTCCGCTATTATCAACTGTATCCGGAATATGAAATGAACAAGGGATTCGCTGATTTCTTCTTCAAGCCCAGTCCGGCCGTACCCGTATCTCCACCCTACACTTATCTGCTGGAAGTGAAGTATGCGAAAGCCGGTGCTCCGGAAAAGGAAATAAGGGAGCTTGCCGATGAAGCGCGGGAGCAGCTGATCCGTTATAGCAAGGACGAATGTGTGGCGGAAGCCCGTCAGAAAGGGAAACTGAAACTGACAACGGTCGTATGGAGAAGCTGGGAGCTGGCGCTGATGGAAGAGGTAGAATAACAGAGGGTCAGTTCATTCATTCAAATGAACTGACCCTCTCTTTCTTTTAAGTGGTCACTTATTTGTCTCCGTACATCTTCGCCCGCAATTCCTTAATATGGTCGGAAGTGATATATTCGTCATATTCCATCATCTTGTCAATGATACCGTTCGGTGTCAGTTCAATGATGCGGTTGGCAACGGTCTGGATAAATTCGTGGTCATGAGATGAGAAAAGGATATTTCCTTTATATGTCTTCAGGTTGTTATTGAAAGCCTGAATAGATTCCAAGTCCAGGTGATTGGTAGGAGTATCCAGAATGAGGCAGTTTGCATTGCGAAGCTGCATACGGGCAATCATACAACGCATCTTTTCACCTCCGGAGAGCACGCTTACTTTCTTCAGCACCTCTTCGCCGGAGAAAAGCATACGGCCAAGAAAGCCTTTCATATATACCTCGTTGCCTTCTCCGAACTGACTCAACCAATCTACCAGATTCAGGTCGGTATTGAAGAAGTCGGTGTTATCCAGCGGCAGATAAGCAGTCGTGATAGTCACTCCCCAGTTGAAATGCCCTGCATCCGGTTTCATATTTCCGTTAATGATCTCAAACAAAGCTGTCATCGCGCGCGGATTGCGTGAGAGGAATACTACCTTGTCACCTTTCTCTATGTTAAAGTTCACGTCGTTGAAGAGCACTACGCCTTCCTCCGTCTTCTTACTCAGTCCGGAAACCTCCAGAATCTGGTTACCCGGTTCACGTTCAGGAGTAAAAATAATGCCCGGATACTTACGTGAAGAAGGTTTGATTTCTTCTATATTCAACTTCTCAAGCATTTTCTTACGACTAGTAGTCTGCTTGCTCTTCGCTACGTTCGCACTGAACCGACGGATAAACTCTTCCAACTCTTTCTTCTTCTCTTCCGCCTTTGCCTTCTGGTTCTGCTGCTGACGGAGAGCCAACTGGCTGGATTCGTACCAGAAGCTATAGTTACCGGCAAACATATTGATTTTTCCATAGTCAATATCTACGGTGTGCGTACATACGGAGTCGAGGAAGTGACGGTCGTGACTCACCACCAATACCGTATGTTCGAAATTGGAAAGATATTCCTCCAACCAGGTTACCGTCTCCATATCCAAGTCATTGGTAGGCTCGTCGAGCAAAAGATTGTCCGGATTTCCGTACAACGCCTGAGCCAGCATGACACGAACTTTTTCTTTACCGCTCAGTTCACCCATCAATGTATAGTGTTTGTCTTCTTTAATGCCCAATCCGCTCAGCAACATGGCTGCGTCACTTTCGGCATTCCATCCGTCCAACTCGGCAAATTTTTCTTCCAATTCGGATACTTTCAGTCCGTCTTCGTCTGTGAAATCTTCTTTTGCATACAATTCTTCGCGTTGCTTCATGATGTCCCACAACACAGTATGTCCCATCATGACGGTATCCATGACGGTATATGAATCCCACTTGAAGTGGTCCTGACTCAACACTGAGAGACGTTCGCCCGGTCCGAGCGCAATCGTACCTGTTGTAGGGTCCAGATCTCCGTAAATCGTACGGAGAAACGTAGACTTTCCCGCACCGTTCGCACCGATAATACCATAACAGTTACCACTTGTAAACTTCAGGTTTACGTCATTAAACAACACTCTTTTACCAAACTGTACCGAAACGTTTGAAACTGTAATCATCTTATTATTTACTATTTTACTAGTTACTACTTACTGTTTTAGCGTGCAAAGGTAGACATTTAAAATGAATTATGAGCTATCCGATATGTGCCAATCTGACATAAAAGTGTTACCTTTGCTGCGTTTTCTGGCAAAAACGCCGACTTGGCAAAGTTTTTGCAAGCAAAACTAATGACATCCGGTCAGTCCGGTATGTCGAATAGACGGTATCTCTAAAAAAGATAACGTGTTTTTAAACAATAAATAGTAACTAGTTAAATAGTAAATACCAAAATGGATCCAAAAGAAAAAAAAGTGAAGGAAGAAGAACTGAACGTTGAAGAAACTCAGAACGGTGCGGATGAACAACCGCAAAACGAACAAGCTGAAGAGGCGGCTCCACTGACGCACGAAGAGGAGTTGGAAAAGGAATTGGAAAAGGCTCAGGAGACTATTGATGAGCAGAAGGACAAATATCTGCGCCTGTCCGCCGAATTCGACAATTATCGTAAACGCACCATGAAGGAAAAGGCGGAACTGATTCTGAACGGTGGAGAAAAAAGTCTCAGCAGCATTCTTCCGATAGTGGATGACTTCGAGCGTGCCATCAAAACGATGGAGACGGCAACCGATGTGAGTGCCGTGAAAGAAGGTGTCGAGCTGATTTATAATAAATTCATGGCTGTATTGGGGCAAAACGGTGTAAAGGTTATCGAGACTAAAGACCAACCGTTGGATACCGATTATCACGAAGCCATCGCGGTAATCCCTGCACCATCTGAGGAACAGAAAGGTAAGATTCTGGATTGTGTACAAACGGGTTATACATTGAACGACAAAGTGCTCCGCCACGCTAAAGTGGTAGTAGGGGAATAAGGACAACCCATAAAACTCATATTTTTTTAAAGAAGCATGGCAGAAAAAAGAGACTATTACGAAGTACTGGAGGTGACAAAGACGGCCACAGTAGAAGAAATAAAAAAGGCTTACCGCAAAAAAGCGATTCAATATCACCCCGACAAGAATCCTGGCGACAAGGAGGCGGAAGAGAAGTTTAAGGAAGCTGCGGAAGCGTATGATGTATTGAGCAATCCGGAAAAACGTTCGCGTTATGACCAGTTCGGTCATGCGGGAGTGAGCGGTGCGGCAGGAAATGGAGGGCCGTTCGGCGGTTTCGGTGGCGAAGGCATGTCGATGGATGATATTTTCTCCATGTTCGGTGATATCTTCGGAGGTCGCGGTGGCGGTTTCGGAGGTTTTAGCGGATTCGGTGGAGGCGGTGGAGGCTCACAGCAACGCCGGTACCGGGGTAGCGATCTTCGCGTCAAAGTGAAACTGACTTTGAAGGAAATCTCTACGGGAGTGGAAAAGAAGTTTAAATTAAAGAAATATGTTCCGTGCGATCAGTGCCACGGTTCGGGCGCCGAAGGTGACGGAGGTTCGGAAACGTGTCCTACTTGTAAGGGTAGCGGTTCGGTGATCCGTAATCAGCAGACGATTTTGGGCACGATGCAGACTCGCGTCACGTGTTCTACTTGTGGCGGTGAAGGTAAGATCATCAAGAACAAGTGTAAGAAGTGTGGTGGCGACGGAATCATCTACGGTGAAGAAGTAGTAACGGTGAAAATCCCTGCCGGAGTAGCTGAAGGCATGCAGCTTTCTATGGGTGGCAAGGGTAATGCCGGTAAACATAACGGTGTGCCGGGTGACTTGCTGATTCTTGTAGAGGAAGAACAACATCCGGACTTGATTCGCGATGAGAACGACTTGATTTATAATCTGTTGTTGAGTTTCCCGACTGCCGCGTTAGGCGGTGCTGTGGAGATTCCGACCATCGACGGCAAAGTAAAAGTGAAGATTGATTCGGGCACACAACCGGGCAAAGTACTTCGCCTGCGCGGCAAGGGATTGCCAAATGTGAATGGATACGGAACGGGAGATTTACTCGTGAATGTCAGTATTTATGTGCCGGAAACGCTCAATAAGGAGGAAAAAAGTACATTGGAAAAAATGGAAACTTCCGATAACTTCAAGCCCAGCACTTCGGTGAAGGAGAAGATTTTCAAGAAGTTCAAGAGTTTCTTCGACTAATTTTTTTTATGAGAAGGTGCGACATAATGAATAGTAAACCTGCGTATTACTATTCATTATGACACACGATAAGACGTCTACAGGTATTAATATCCCGGGTTCTGTGTCAAATTCGTGTTCATCACCCGTATTTTCTCCGGTATAGGAAATACAGTTGTATATCCACTTGCTTCATCCGGCAGTTGCGGACGGCTGCTGTAAGCTCTTGTAAACTTCCCGAAGCGGACTAAGTCCTGTCGTCTCCATCCTTCCCAAGCCAGTTCCAGCTGACGTTCGGCAAGGATATTCTCTAAAGTGGCAGTGCGGGGAGAAGCGTTGACACGGCTACGAACTTCATTGAGTTCTTCATCTCCGTTTGCTCCGTTCCGGACTTTCGCTTCACTCTTCATCAACAAAGCGTCTGCATAGCGGAACAATACAATGTCATTCTCCATCAACTTACCGTCTTTTGTGGCAGTCGGATCGACTTCATACTTTTTCATGCGGGCTCCTGCGGTTTGTTCGTATGGGGTGTCTGTTATATCCAGAGATACTTTCCAGGGCAGATATTCCAGTACCGTTCCATTATCCAGTTTGATTATGTTTCCTTTCAGGTCGTGGACAATTCCTGCAAAATAGCAAATATCAAAACGGGGATCTTGTTCCGCGGTTTCATAACCGAAAGTTTCGAGGGCTTCAATGGTGGCGCTGGGACCGTTCTCACCGCTTAGTCCGTAAGCCTTGGCGTGATTATAGTGGCGGGAACGGAAGAGATATTGCATCTGGTTGGTGTACAGAGTTTTATTCATCGGGATAGTGAAGACATTCTCTACGGACGGTTCGTTGAATATAGAGAAATTCGTTTCGTATTCCGGTTCCAGTTTGTAGCCCATAGTCTTGAGTTGGTCACAATAGTAGATGACTGTTTCCCAGGCATTGAGTTCGCTGCCGTTCACTGTGAACTTTATATTTTTTCCATCCGGGCGTTGTCCGTCCGTCCAATCATTGTCTGTATAAACTTCGGAGTTCAAAGCCAGTTTGGCCAGTAGGAAAGTTACCACGGGGCGAGTGATACGGCCATAGTAAGGGCCGGACTGGTTGCTATGTGCATCGCTCAACAAAGGAGCCGCCTCTTGCAATTCCTTGACAACAAAGTCAAAGACCGTTTTCCGTTCACTTTGCACTACATCTTTCATTGCTACGGAAGAGGATTGAACTAGCGGGATGCGTCCGAACAAATCCATCAGGTAATAATAATACATAGCCCGCATGGCACGTACTTCGGCACGGTATGCCGGCAGTTCCGTAGCGGAATGAGTTTCGGCGAATTTGTCTATCCGTTCCAGTGATTTGTTACTTAACATGACGACTTTATAGAGATATTCCCATGTAGCCTGAATGGCATCATTCTCTATTCCCCAATCGTGCAGGTAAAGTCCTTGCCAAAAACCACCGTCATACCAGTCACCTCCACGGGTGGGGATAATGGCTTCGTCGGAGGTAAAGGTGTTCAGGTCGTAGACTCCCCTACCCGTTCCCTGCAATCCCTGACTATCACTATAACCGCCTACGTATGTATAAAGCGAAGCTACTGCATTGAGATATACTTCCGAGATTGTATTGTAAACGTCATCTTCGGGTAACTTATCTTTCGGATTTTCCTCCAAAAACTTACTACATGAGAATAAACCCAGGCACATTGCCAGAAAGAATCCTAACCGACTTTTATTTTTCATATATTGTTTCATCATCTCCTCCTCCATTAAAAGTTAATACTCAATCCCAGTGTGTACGTCCGCGCCAACGGATATCCCCGTTTATCATCCACGCCTAAAGTGGAGTTCACCGTTGAACTGTTAATCATAGGTGAAAGTCCCGAATAACCGGAAATGGTTGCCAGGTTGTTGACTGTAAATGCCAGACGCAGGGAACGGACATATTTCTTCAGTTTCTGTACTTTCTCAATCGGCACGTTCCAACCCAGCGTCACATAGTCGAAGTTGACATAATCTCCCTTTTCCAACCAATAGTCGGTGGCGGTTTGATCCTTGATGTTCTGTTTCGGGGCTTTCTTCATTACGTTATAGTCGGGAAATATATTCATGTTCATATAGGTCAGGGAGGTTCCGTTGTAAATTTTATGTCCGAAAGCTCCGTTAACCTGCAAAGACAGGTCGAAACGCTTGTAGCGGAAACTGATGTTGGAGCCAAGAATCGTTTTAGGTACGGCTTGTCCTGCCACGTAGCGGTCTTCACCATCTTCAAGGCTGACACCTCCGCCATTCAGATCGGCGATGCCATAGGTGTATCCACCGTTTCCATCGGATTCGAGTCCCGTACTGTGGGGAAGATAGAACACGCCCAACGGTTGACCCACCATCTGATATACGATGTGGTTGTATCCTCCGTGAAAGCCGGCTCCGTCGAGGCTGGCAAGACTTTTATATTCGGGGGCAGAAAGCATTTCGCCGTTGTACATACCGCTTAATGAGAGCAGTTTGTTGCGCTGGAAAGTGATATTGGCATTGATATTCAGTTCCATATCCTTGGTCTTCAAGGGGGTGATGCCGATGGCGATTTCCGTACCCCAGTTGCGCATGGAACCGATGTTGGCAAGTAAGGTGTTATAGGTGAAAGGCGGTACGCTTACGTTGTAAAGGTAAAGCATGTCTGTGGTTCGGGAGTTGTAATAGTTGGCGGAAAGCAGCAGGCGGTTGCCGAAAAGAGCTACGTCGATACCGGTATTAAAGGTATGTTTCACTTCCCATTTCAGGTCGGGATTTGTGTTCCGTAAGTCTCCTAAAGATACGACGGCGGAGTTTCCGACGGGGACTACACCGTTCGGCTTTACAAGGTTCAATGTAGTGTATGAGTCAATCCCGCTCTGATTACCTGCCAGACCGTAGCCAATACGGAATTTCAGATTATCCACCATCGGCAACTGCTTCATAAATTCTTCTTCACTAATCACCCATGCGGCAGATGCGGAGGGGAAGAATCCCCATTTATGGTTCGCTCCGAATTTGGAGGAAGCATCTGTACGGGCGTTCAGCGTCAGTACGTAGCGGTCGGCGTATGTATAGTTGAAACGTCCCATGAAAGATGCCAGACGGGGTTGGTCGTAGTAAGAATTAGTGCCTTCCCACAAGCGGAGTGCGCCTGCCTGAAGATTATTATACCCGAATTTGTCGGTGCTGAAATTGCTTACTGTTGTATAATATCCCGTGTAGGTTTCTTTTTGAAGTTCGGCAAGTGCCAACACGTCAAAGAAATGTTTTTTCCAGTTTTTCTTATAGGTCAGCATCATGTTGCCCAGCAAGGATTCTCGCTTTTTGGTTCCTTTGTAAGCCTGGCCGTTCGCCCAGACGGAGGTGGGGAGGTATTGCGAATTTTCCACGATATTATAGGTATAGGCACCGAAGAGGTTTAGTTTCAATCCTTCCAGCAGATTGAAAGTCAGACGGGCGTGCGTGCTGATGTGCGAAGTGGCATCATCGTCCTGCACTTCCATCCATGCCAATGGATTGGTGATTTGGCTGGCAGTCGTTATTCCGTCCCAGGAATTGGTGACGGGGTCTTTATGGTTGGGATAGGTGGGGTTGAATGTGGCTGCCGAATAGAACGTTTTCTGATAATCCACCAGATTATGATTCTTCTGAATGGAACCGAACATTCCCAGCTCGCAGTTCAGGAAGCCGTCGAACATTTTCTGATTCATGTTCATATTCGAAGTGAAGTTTTTCATGTCTTCATTCAAAATCACTCCCTGACGATCCATGAAACCAAGAGAAACACGATAGCTGGACTCACTGGAACCACCATAAAAGGCGATGTGATGGTTTTGTTGTAGTCCTGTCTGTTCAATCTCTTTCTGAAAATCGGTGTTATTTCCTTTATCCAGAATGGAAATCCCGCGTTCCGAGGCGACACGGCGGTACTCATCGCCGGACAGCATTTTCAGATTCTTGTAGACGGTGGAAATTCCGAAGCTACCGTTGTAGGCTACCTGTGTTCTGCCGCTCATTCCTTTTTTAGTGGTGACTTCAATCACACCGGAAGCTCCTCGCGAACCGTATTGTGCGGTTTCGGAAGCGTCTTTCAAAATGGTGAAGCTCTCAATATCCGTAGGATAAATGGAGGTGAGCATACTCAAGTCGCCAAATACTCCGTCGACGATTATCAAAGGGTCATTGCCACTGGTCAGTGAGGTGGTTCCCCGCAGGCGTACCGCATCCAAGGCTGCCGGACCGTTTGATCCGCGTTGGATGGTCAAGCCCGGCACACGTCCGCGGATTGCTTCCAAAGGGTTCGTTATCTGGTCTTTATTCATCTGTGTCTCCGTAATCTTCTCTACGGAGCCGGAGAGGGTTTTCAAACTTCCGGTGGCATATCCAACAGTTATCAATGAGTCTATGGGCGTGGTAACGGGTATCTCCTGAGCGAATATATCACTACACGAAGCTGACAAAAGAAGAGTGAGCAATGTTAGTTTACCGTGTCGTCGTATCATAATTGTTAGTTTTTAAGGTAATACTATAAATATAACAAAAAAAGAAGGAATCTGGTTGAGTGGATTCCTTCTTTTTTTTATTTTTGGGACACGGAATACCGCACGGTTATTTCACGGATTATTTCACGATTATCTCATCTGTGAATATCCAGCCTCCGAACTCTTTTCCGGCTTGAGCCTGATAGCGAATGTATCTTCCTGTCGCATTCCCCTTCCATGAGATGTCCGTAAACTGGATAGGAATTTCTTTGGTGACTTCAAAAGTCCGATGTTCCAATTCCGTAAAATTGGTTCCATCGTCAGAGACAGAGATTGTGACAGACTCAGGCAAAAACACCTCCGCACCCGTCACTTGCATGAAAGCAGCAGTAACGGAATGAATGGGAGTAACAGTTTCCATATCGATTGTCACATCCAACCGGTCACCATCAATAAATCCCTGCCAACAACCGTCTCCATACGTCCAATCGCCACGTATGCCGTCCGTTAGAGCGGTATTGCCCTGTGCCGGATAATGGGGACTATACGACGAATTGTATATTACCTTCTTACCCAATGCCAGATGGGCAACGGGTTGTACGGATTCCGGACGACTGCCGATCTCATTCTTCAAATCGAAAGGATGATACCCCTTTGCCTGTAACTCTCTCACCGCTTTCAAGGCGCGGTCATGGAAATCCGGCCATGACTTACGCTCGGGAGCAGACCAAGCCACTTCCGCCAATGCGAGGATACGGGGATACATCATATATTCAACCTGTTCGGGAGTGGGAATATATTCCACCCATAAGTTACCCTGCACACCGTAAACAAGTTTAGCCTGCTCTGTAGTCAGGGAAACGGAAACCGGATCGTACGAATACACTTTCTTCAATGGCAGATATCCGCCGATAGCTTCCGGCTGTGAATAGGGTGCATCCTGATAACTGTCCAGATAACAATAAGCACCGGGTGTCATGACAGCCCGATGACCGGAGGTTACGGCAGCAATCCCACCTTCTTCTCCACGCCAGGACATAACAGTAGCATTGGGAGCTATACCTCCTTGCAAGATCTCGTCCCATCCCAGCAAATGACGGCCGTGGGCATTGAGGAACTTCTCAATGCGGTGTATCAGGTAACTTTGCAGTTCATCTACATTGGCAAGATGTTCATCTTTCATTCTCTTTTGACACTTCGGGCACGTTTTCCATGCCGACTTGCCAGCCTCATCACCACCGATATGAATATATTCTGACGGAAAAAGTTCCATGACTTCGGTCAGCACATTTTCGAGAAAGGTAAAGGTTTCTTCATTACCGACACAGAAGTCCGAATTCTTGTACGGCTCGCCCGAACAGGACAGTTGCGGATAAGCAGCCAGCACTTCTTCCGAATGGGAAGGCATTTCTATTTCAGGGATGACCGTCATATAATGCTGACGGGCGTATTCAAGTATCTCACAAATGTCTTTCTGAGTATAATAACCGCCGGAAGCTCCGGGTTCATTGAAGCGAACGTATTCGCGTCCACCGTTCCACCATTTCTTCCAGTTCGGTTCCGTACGCCAAGCGGCAAAGTCAGTGAGCAAAGGATATTTCCTTATCTCAATGCGCCAGCCTGCCGCATCAGTCAGATGCAGATGAAGCCGGTTTATTTTATAAAAAGCCAATGCGTCTATCTGCTTCTTCACAAATTCTTTGGAGAAGAAATGGCGGGAAACATCGAGCATAAAACCACGATAAGCAAAACGAGGAGTATCCTCTATTTCAACGGATGCGACGGAATAGCCCGTGCCCGAAGGGGTAAGCAACTGTAATAGCGTCTGCATTCCGTAGAATAATCCGGCTCCGGAAGTTGAACAGATAATGATTCGTCGGGGAGTGACGGACAGTGTGTAACTTTCCGGAGAGGGCAACCGGTCATTCTTTTCGGTTATCAACAGTGAAAGTACTTGGCGTACGTCCTTTTTCGAACCTTTCTTCAACGAAACAGGAAGTGCTTGCAGACAGTTCTCCCAAAGTCTCGCTTCTTCCCCCTCTAAGTTTGTATAAAGCTTTGTCTTTTCTGATAGAAAAAAGTAGTCCGCACCCTGCTCCATTTTCAATGGAACAGGAATTACGGACTGTGCTTTGATGGGATGCACCGCAAGGCACATCCCTAATATCCATAAGAAAAGACAAACTTTAGCGTATCTATTTCTTATATTCATTAATCAATACTGATTTCGTCTACAAACAAGAAACTGTTTTTACCTTTTCCACCATGCCATGCCGGCATTGATTTCTCCGGTGATGCAATAACTCTTACATACTGCGTTTTCACCGGAGTAAAGGTCAACTTATGATCATAGACACCGTCTTTATCATCTTCTTTCATTTCCGGATATTCTTCGGAAGCAACTTTAGTAAAGTTCTTTCCGTCATCCGAAACTTCTACGGCCACAGTTCTCGCATCGAATACCCAATCGCCTTTGGCCACACAAGTAGAGATGGACACGCTTGAAATCTCTACGGGTTGTTGGAGATCAATCGTCATATCCATGTCATTCCCGTTGAAAGCAATCCAACGGCCGGATTTGTAACTACTGTTTCCTTTCAGACCGTCTATCAATGTAGCAGCTCCCTTGAACATGTATTGTTCATTGATTTTCTGATTGGCAACAATCGGCTTCATGCTGGATTTGCTGAAATCAATTTTCTCGGTAAGCACCTTGCTGTCTCCTAAAGGACGAATAGCTTTGGCAGACAAAGTTGCATTTTCCTTGACTTTCAACACGCCTTCATACAAAGGAGAAGCAACGGTAGGTTCCGTACCGTCCAAAGTATAATGAATAGGGGACTTATCAATAGTAGATAACATAATATCCAATGTTCCTTCTGTCGGATTCGGTTCAAATTGGACCTGCACTTCAAAGACGTGTTTAGCATAATTATATCCTTCGGCTTCATACCATTTGATTAACTGAGGAAGCCGAGACAGGAAGTCTGCATAATTCTTCTTATCGGGATTCGTCCACTGAACTTCACACAAAGCAGCCCAACGGGGCAATACCATATATTGCGCATGCGGGAATGTAGCGATATATTCGGTCCAAAGATTAGCTTGTACCCCTTTTATACATTGCTGTTCCTCCGGAGTAAGAGAAGCTGGCATAGGCTCGTAGCTGTATACTCTTTCCATCGGCAGATAACCTCCGATACCGAAAGGTTCATTTTCGATATCTTTAGACTGATAGTAGTCGAAATATAAATAAGTATTTGGAGTCATGATGACATCGTGTTTCTGCTTGGCGGCTTCAATACCTCCTTTTTCGCCGCGCCATGACATCACAGTGGCATTCGGAGCAAGTCCGCCTTCAAGGATTTCATCCCAACCGATAATCTGGCGTCCGTGAGCATTGAGGAATTTCTCGATATGATTGATAATGAAACTCTGCAAACGTTCTTCTTTAGAGTGTTCCTTATCCGATTTCAAGCCCAACGCCTTGGCACGTGCCTGGCACTTCGGACATTGTTCCCATCTTACTTTCGGACATTCGTCACCACCCACATGGATATATTCCGACGGGAAGATTTCAATCAATTCTCCATATACATCCTCGAGGAATTTCAATACCTGATCATTTCCGGCACAAAGCACGTCTTCGGATACTCCCCACTGTCTCCATACTTCGTACGGACCACCGGTACAACCCAGTTCAGGGTAAGCAGCAAGGGCAGCTTGCATATGTCCCGGAAGATCTATTTCAGGAACAACGGTTATGTAACGTTCTGCAGCATATTCTACAATTTCTTTTGCCTGTTTCTGCGTATAAAATCCACCGTAAGGTTTACCGTCATACTCACCGGAGTTGCGTCCGATGACGGTTTCCGTTCTATTGGAACCGATTTCTGTCAGCTTCGGGTATTTCTTGATTTCCAGACGCCACCCCTGGTCGTCCGTGATATGCCAATGCAAACGATTCATGTTGTGCAATGCCTGCATATCGATGTAAGTCTTTATTTCATCTACCGTGAAAAAATGACGGCTGGTATCAAAATGGGCGCCACGATAACCAAAACGGGGAGCGTCTTTGATTTCTACGGCCGGGAGGGCTATATTTGCTCCCACAGCAATAGGCAAAGATTTACGCAAAGACTGGATACCATAAAATACTCCGGCTTCCGTAGAACCGGTAATGGTTACTCCGTCACCGGCAACTTTCAGCTGATAGGCTTCCGGATTCTCATTTTCTGTTCCCAAAGCCAGGATAATGACATTTTTTCCTTCTGTTCCGGCCTCAATGGTAAAGTCTTCTCCCGTAGCCGTCTTCAGATAGTCGGCCAGGAATTTCGCATTGCGCTGCATCTTCTCGTTTCCTTCCGGATAGAGAATCTTTACTCCGCTTTTCAGGATAAAGGGGATTCCCTGCTCTACAACGATTTCCTGAGGCAAAGGAATTACCTGATAATTAGCTTCTTGCTGAACTGACTGGCAAGAAACAAAAAGCCCTGCCACCGCCAAGCATCCGGTTAATTTCAACAGTTGTTTCATAAATTAAAAAATTAAGTGTTAAGTTATTAATAAATTTATGGAGTCAAAGATATTATTTTTCTGCCATATTTCACATTTTCCATCATATTCCACGGATAATTTAACAAAATATATTAATCAGGTAAAACACAATAATCCACCAAAAATAGCTTTCTTCATAATATAATTATCTTATTCTTTAATAATATCTGTAAGCTTCACTGCTTGAAATGTCATGTGTGCTACACTACTTTCGTATAAAATGCCTATAGTTTCTTTATCAATCATAGTCAGACAGCTATATCCCCATCCCGGACCTTCATCCAATAAAAGTTGATGTTCCGGCAGCCAAGTAAGTCCTTTATCCAAACTTGCCTTTATTGTAATATGGTCACGTCCTTTTACTGTATTCGGATTTGAAAATAGAAGGATGTCTTTGTTCAACACATTATCCAGTGCTTTGACATTCAGCAAGCTGGCCATACATACGGGCTCATTAAGTGCCTTACGTGAAGAAGCGTGTTCGGTCCAGCTCTTGCCCAAATCTTTTGTAATGGATACCGCCCGGCTACCTCCTCTGTTATCACGCATATTCAACATCAAAACTCCCGGTTCTATTTCTACAACTTGGGCTTCTGTGGTATTGGTACGGGCCATGTTATGCATCTTCCATGTCTTACCTTGATCCTTGCTATACATAATTCCGGCATTAGGGATACGTGTCGAATCTATAAACTGGGTCGGAAAAACCAATGTACCGTCACTCATCGTTATTCCCCGTCCCGGTCCTTGAAGTAGAAAATACCAGGATGGATCTTTCACCTGTTCCGTTATATTGATTGGTTCCGACCACGTTTTACCATCGTCAGTACTCTTTACCATCATCAATTGTGCTGTATGATTCATATCCGTTCCCGGATGTGAACTCCACCACGCACGCTGATTACCCATACCATGTGTCCATGCAGCAACTATCCATACAGTATTTGTCTTTGTGTCTACCAGAATAGAAGGATCCCCTACCCCATTTTGGGCTTTTGGCAAACCACCATACTCACCAAATGAAAGAGGAAGACGCATTTTTTCCCATGTCTTTCCTCCATCTGTACTACGGCTCAACCCAACATCAACATATTCTTGCAAATCAACGCTACTATTATAACGAACATCATATACTCCTAACAAAGTTCCTTTATTCGTAGTCACCAATCCCGGAATACGGAAAGCTGCCGATCCGTCATCTCCTGCGTGACGTACGCCGATAGCCATTCGATGAGAGATATTCTTAGGAGAAAGATATTTACAAGTCAAATCTCTGCCATCTACTTTTACCGCATATAGTTCAGAGTTTATTCGGGTATATAAAGAAGTCCCTTTTTTCATCTGCAAGCTAATCCAAAAAAAATTTACACCTGGAAATAATTTATAATTACTCTTAAGTACTACTTTATTGGAAGGTCTCACTACTTCCGCACATTTCACCGAATACGACGGATTGGCAGATAAGGTAGTTCCCGGATGAAAACTGGATATATATTCTACAGGAGCCATACACTTTTTATTTCTATGCTGCAATGCCTCCGTGCCTCCATAATAGAGTTTTACTGACTGGATATCGTGCTGTGGCGTGCTTTTGCTGAAATCTAATACGACTTCATTCAGAAACTTACTTTCTTCAGCATCCAAACGAATATAAAACAAAACATTGTCTTGCCGTTCTATCAGAATGGGGATTTGTGTTTCACGGATAAAAACTGTATCTGAAGCTCGGACAGTATCTGAAGCTTGAACACTAAAGAAAAATCCTAATAAAATAAAGAGGAGAAAATAATGATTTCTTTTCATAATGGGGGTATTAGTTAGTTTAACGCGGTAAAGATAGGATTTTTTTTATACAAATTAAGCTTTTTCTTTAAAATACAATATGAGAGCCACAAACTTTCTCTCTATTACCAAGTTCTGGTAGGACTTGTTAATACTTTGACCACCATTTTGGCTCTTGTCATCATTGATAAAGTTGGTCGTAAGAAGCTGGTTTATTACGGAGTTTCGGGAATGGTTGTCTCTTTGATTCTCATCGGCCTTTATTTCCTCTTTGGAGATTCCCTGAATGTCTCAAGCCTCTTCCTTCTTGTTTTCTTCCTGTTCTATGTATTCTGTTGTGCCGTGTCTATCTGCGCTGTAGTGTTCGTGCTTCTCTCGGAGATGTATCCCACCAAAGTTCGCGGGCTGGCCATGTCAATAGCAGGATTCGCTCTCTGGATCGGAACGTACCTGATCGGACAGTTAACCCCCTGGATGCTCCAGAACCTTACCCCCGCCGGAACATTCTTCCTGTTCGCCGTTATGTGCGTGCCGTATATGCTCATCGTATGGAAACTAGTCCCGGAGACGACCGGGAAGTCACTGGAGGAAATTGAAAGATACTGGAACCGTTCGGAACAGTAAAAAAGATCATATTAACTTAACACTTTAAAGATATATGGATTTAAAAAAACTATCGGACCAATACAGGGATGAATTGTTGAACAATGTTCTTCCTTTTTGGCTTCAAAACTCTCAAGACAAAGAGTTTGGCGGCTATTTCACCTGTCTGGATCGTGAAGGCAAAGTATTCGATACAGACAAGTTTATCTGGCTGCAAGGGCGTGAGGTATGGATGTTCTCCATGCTTTACAATAAGGTGGAGAAACGCCAGGAATGGCTGGACTGTGCCGTTCAAGGTGGCGAATTCTTAAAGAAATACGGACATGACGGAAATTACAACTGGTACTTTTCCCTCGACCGTTCGGGTAGACCGTTGGTAGAACCGTATAACATTTTCTCCTATACTTTTGCGACAATGGCTTTCGGACAATTGAGTTTGGCAACCGGTAATCAGGAGTATGCCGATATTGCCAGAAAGACATTCGATATTATCTTGTCCAAAGTTGATAATCCTAAAGGAAAATGGAACAAGCTTCATCCTGATACACGCAATCTAAAGAATTTTGCTCTGCCGATGATTCTATGCAATCTCGCTATGGAAATAGAGCATATTTTAGGTAAAGACTACTTGGAACGAGCTATGAACACTTGCATCCATGAAGTTATGGACGTCTTTTATCGTCCCGAACTTGGTGGAATCATTGTCGAAAATGTAGATATAAACGGTAATCTTGTGGATTGTTTTGAGGGTCGCCAGATTACTCCCGGTCACGCGATTGAAGCGATGTGGTTTATCATGGATCTGGGTAAACGTCTGCATCGTCCGGAACTGATAGAGAAAGCAAAAAACACGACTCTTACCATGCTTGAATACGGTTGGGATAAGGAGCATGGCGGTATCTTTTACTTTTTAGATCGTAACAGTTTTCCTCCCCAACAATTGGAATGGGACCAGAAACTCTGGTGGGTACATATCGAATCTTTAATTTCATTGTTAAAAGGCTATCAGTTGACAGGAGACAAACAGTGTTTGGATTGGTTTGAAAAAGTACATGATTATACATGGGCACACTTTAAGGATCCCGAATATCCGGAATGGTACGGATACTTGAATAGAAGAGGCGAAGTATTGTTACCCTTGAAAGGTGGTAAATGGAAAGGATGTTTTCATGTACCTAGAGGACTGTTTCAATGCTGGAAAATACTGGAAACTATTTCGCTACAAACATTTCCCGGATTATTAAATATTGCTGAAACACAATTTAAATCTATTT
>ENA-UEQP01000933-UEQP01000933.1-human-gut-metagenome-genome-assembly--contig:-NODE-933-length-29850-cov-3.869647_pt1 | contig 29850 bp, 27 predicted proteins | sample MGYA00242951_ERZ507951 | MGnify/ENA primary metagenome ERZ507951 (study PRJEB26167, sample SAMN06115539) | human gut metagenome | host: Homo sapiens | place: China:Shanxi | collected 2015-11-18...
TTGTGCACGATATTGTTTTGATTGTAGCCCGGGGAGGGGAAAATGTCAAACGATTCCGGGGGATGCTCCGTTGAGATTAGGGGAATTGTAGTATACAATGAAACTGCCTGGTCATGAATAAAAACGTCGTAAATGAGGAATGGTCATTTGGGACGGTTTTTGCGTTTATGAACTTACAATCAGAATAGGAGGAATTAGGTAATGGTAGAAAGAAAAGTTACAGTCGTAAACCCGACAGGTCTTCATCTTCGCCCGGCGGGACTGCTCTGCCAGACATCCATGAAGTTCGATTCTAAAGTGATGATTTTTTATAAAGAAAAAGAAATCAATGCGAAGAGTGTGTTAAACGTAATGGCATCCGGGATCCGGTGCGGCGATGAGATCACAGTACATTGTGATGGTCCGGACGAGAAAGAAGCCCTGGAGGCTGTATGTGACCTGATCGAGACAGGTTTAAAGGAGTAAAAAGAAAAATAAGCAACGTGGCAGCATCAGGCTGCCATGGCTCCCGTCAAACTCACAGGTAGAGGATCTGGTGGGAGAATAAGTGATAGAAAGTGAGAGAATCATGAGCGAAACAGCAGAAAATTGTACACATGACTGCGGAAGCTGTACTGCAAACTGCGGAAGCAGAACAAATGAGCCGCAGAGCTTCCTTGAGAAGTTAAATCCGGCGAGCTCTGTAAAGAAAGTAATCGGCGTTGTCAGCGGGAAAGGCGGTGTCGGAAAATCCTTAGTGACATCCCTGATGGCCTGCCGCATGCGCGCGACGGGTGCGAGAGTAGGAATCCTTGATGCGGATATCACAGGTCCGTCGATCCCGAGAGCCTTTGGGATTCATGATGGCGTGACAGTGACTCCGGATGGAAAGCTCCTTGTCCCGGCGACTTCCTCCACTGGTGTTGAGGTGATCTCCTCCAATATGCTTCTGGAGAATGAGACAGATCCGGTGATCTGGCGTGGTCCGGTGATCGCAGGTGCAGTGAAACAGTTCTGGAGTGAGACACTCTGGCAGGATATCGACTATATGTTCGTAGATATGCCTCCGGGAACCGGCGATGTGCCGCTTACTGTATTTCAGTCTCTTCCTGTCAATGGAATCATCATCGTTACCTCCCCGCAGGAGCTTGTCTCCATGATCGTTGAGAAGGCGGTCAACATGGCGAAGAAAATGAATGTTCCGATCTTCGGTCTTGTTGAGAATATGAGCTACCTCGAATGTCCGGACTGCGGAAAGAAGATTTCCGTATTCGGCGAGAGCCATATTGATGATGTCGCAAAGGAATACGGAATTCCGGTTCTCGCTCAGATCCCGATCCGTCCGGCGATCGCGAAAGCTGTCGACGAGGGAACGGTAGAGTATATAGAAGCAGACTTCTTAGACAATGCGGTGAAGGCAGTGAAGGAAGCTTAGGAAAAGCAAAAAAATAAGGTATGATACACAGGGCAGCTAAGGCAATAGCTGCCCGTATTTTTGGTGTAACAGGAAATTCCCTGTTACACCAAAGGCACATTCTTTTTATGCAATCGAAAATCAAAGGGTTCAATCTGGTAAATGACCACCACAGAAAGACAGATGAATGTCAGAGCCGGAAAAATTCATAAAAGACTCTCTGATATAGAAAAAACCTATAACGACTTATTTCTTATCTGTATTGGACGGATCAGTGAAAACGTGATATCTTATTAGCACACACAGAAATTAGAAAATGTACGACTGGTACGTACATAGGAGGATAAAATTGATTCAGTTAGACCATATTACAAAGACCTTTGATACCGGCGCGGATAAAGTCCACGCGGTCTCCGATGTAACGCTCCATATCAAGAGCGGCGAGATCTTCGGTATCATCGGATTCTCCGGAGCCGGAAAATCCACACTGGTGCGATGCATCAACCTGCTTGAGAGACCGACGAGCGGAACCGTCACCGTAGACGGAAAGGTCCTCACGGATCTTCCAGCAAAGGAATTGAGAGAGGCGAGAAAGAAGATCGGAATGATCTTTCAGCACTTTAACCTGATGCGTTCCAGAACGGTAGGAGAGAATGTCGCTTACCCGTTAAAGGGAAGCGGGCTTACAAAACAGCAGATCAAGGCGAAAGTGAAGGAGCTTTTGGAGCTCGTTGATATCGCAGAGAAGGAAAATGCGTATCCGAGCCAGCTTTCCGGCGGACAGAAACAGAGAGTCGCGATCGCAAGGGCCCTTGCGAATGACCCGAAGGTTCTTCTCTGCGATGAGGCCACCAGCGCTCTGGACCCGCAGACTACGGGGGCGATCTTACAGCTCTTAAAGCATTTAAATAAGAAGCTTGGAATCACTATCGTGATCATTACCCACGAGATGGCAGTTGTCAAGGAGATCTGTGACGGGGTTGCTGTTATGGAGCACGGAAATGTTGTTGAGGAAGGCGATGTGTTCTCGATCTTTGCGGCACCGAAGGCTGGTATCACGAGAGATTTCATCCGCACAACTTCAAACCTTCAGAAGATCGAAAAACTGATCGAGGATAAGTCACCGCTTGTAGAATTAAAGCCGGGCGAGAAGATCCTTCGGTTGAACTATATTAAGAAAAATACATCGGAGGCATTGATTTCCGAGACTTCCAGAAAGTTCAACATCAACTTAAATATCATCTTTGCGGATCTGGAGATCGTTCAGGACGCGCCGATCGGCGGAACCGTAGCGATCGCCAGCGGCAGGAAAGAGGATATTGAGGGTGCAGTTGAATATCTGAAAGCAAAGAATGTAGGAGTGGAGGTGATTGAGAATGGCTGATTTTTTAAATGCAATCATCCCAAACGTCATGTCGAAGCCGGATGAACTTCTTGAAAGCTTTGGACAGACGATCTACATGGTGATCGTATCAGGAGCAATCTCCATGGTATTCGGACTTTTCTTCGGAATTGTCCTCACGGCGACCGCTCCGAAGGGTGTTTTAAAAAACAAGGTTGTTTTCAATATTTTAGACAAGCTGGTAAATATTTTCCGTTCGATTCCGTTTGTGATCCTTCTGACAGCTCTGATCCCGCTGACCCGTATGGTAGTGGGAACCGCCATCGGTACGAAGGGCGCGATCTTACCTTTGATCTTCGGTACTGTCCCGTTTTTCACGAGACAGATCGAGAGTGCGCTCGCTGAAGTGGATTACGGACTGATCGAGGCGGCGGAAAGCATGGGGAACAGTCCCTGGGAGATCATTTTCCGGGTATATCTGAAGGAGAGTGTACCGGGAATCGTCCGCGCGATGCAGATCACGTTCATCAGTCTGGTAGGCCTTACCGCGATGGCAGGTGCTGTCGGCGGCGGCGGACTCGGAGACTTCGCGATCCGTTACGGTCATTCCAGAGGACAGACAGACGTCACATATGTGACTGTGATCATCATTCTGATTATGGTAAGCCTGATTCAAAGTACAGGTTCTTATGTTATTAAAAAGACGACCCATTAAGAGGGTATCCCCTTGTTGGGCGGTCGGTATGTTTCAATACCGGTCATAAGAAACGATCATATAGCTTGAAGCGGCGCGGAAATTTTCTGAGCCGTATCAATAGAATGGAACTGTCCGGTCCGTACAGCGAATGCGGACAGAACCGGGCAGCGACAAATCAGTTTAGGAGGAGACATATTATGAAGAAAAGAATTTTAGCACTTGGTACTGCAGCAGTTTTAGCATTATCCTTAACTGCATGCGGAAGCAGCCAGAAGGCAGAGACAACAGCAGCGGCAGCAGACACAACAGCAGCAGGTTCCGCGGCAGCAGATACTACAGCAGCATCCGGTGAGAAGACGGTGATCAAACTTGGTGTTGTCGGTGAGAACAATGAGCAGTGGCAGCCGGTTATCGAGAAGCTTGCTGAGGAGAATATTGATCTGGAACTTGTAAAGTTCGCGGATTATCCGCTTCCGAACCGCGCATTAAATGACGGCGAGATCGATTTGAACTCTTTCCAGCACATCGCATATTTTGAGGATGACTGCAAGAACAACGGATATGACCTCTCCATCATCGGCGAGACCATCATCGCTCCGTTGGGACTTTACTCCAACAAGATCAAGGACGTTTCCGAGATCAAGGACGGCGATATCATCGCGATCCCGAACGACGCTACAAACGGCGGTCGTGCGTTAAAGCTTTTAGAGTCTGCAGGTCTCATCAAGGTTGATCCAGAGGCTGGTTATACACCGACGAAGAAAGACATCACAGAGAACCCGTTAAACCTTGACATCAAAGAGGTTGAGGCAGCAAACACAGCAAGCCTTCTTCCGGACGTCGCAGCGGCAGTCATCAACGGCGGCCATGCGGTTGACAACGGTTTAAACCCGGAGAAAGATTCGATCTTCCTTGAGAGTGTTGAAGAGGGAAGCGACAACCCGTATGTAAACATCATCGTTGCGAGAACAGCGGACAAGGACAATGAGCTTTACAAGAAAGTTGTAGATTATTTCCGCACACCGGAGGTTGCAAAGGTGATCGAGGATACATATAAGGGAGCTTACATCCCGGCTTGGGAATAAGCTTAAAAACTGAATCACAAAAGAAAGATCGGACGGGAGGGTGCATAAACATGTACCTCCCGTTCTTTTTTTTCCCATTTTTAAAATATAGGTATGTATTGCTTTTTTGACAAAAATCACGTATGATTTACATAGATATTACAGAATGACGGCAGATTTTACATATTTCGTACACATGAGATCGCAGAAAGGGACAAAAGAATGTCAAAAATTACATCCGGCAGAAAAAGCAATATCGATATGACACAGGGCGTGATCTGGAAACAGCTTCTTCTGTTTGCAATCCCTCTGATGATAGGAAATGCATTTCAGCAGCTCTATCACACGGTGGACAGCATTGTTGTTGGAAACTATCTCGGAACCTCCGCTCTGGCGGCGATGGGGGCAACCTCTGCTGTCTGCAACACACTTGTGAATTTTTTTAACGGAATCGCCGTAGGAGCCGGGGTCGTGATCAGTACATGCTTTGGCTCAAGGAATCATAAGAAGCTTCATGAGGCGGTAGAGACAACGATCCTGTTTGCCGTGATCGTCGGGTGTGCGGTCTCCATGATCTCTGTTGGCGTGGTTCCTGTGATGCTAAGGTGGATGTCGGTTCCGGAGGATGTGATCGGACCGGCCAGCGAATATCTGAGAATCTATTTTTTAGGGGTTCCGATGCTGTTCCTCTATAACATGGGCAGTGCGATCCTGCGTGCAGTCGGTGATACAAAACGTCCGCTGATCTTTCTGGTCATCAGCAGCGCGATGAATATCTCTCTGGATCTGTTATTTGTCGGGGCGCTCCACTGGGGCATCGGCGGTGTGGCTGTTGCTACGGTGCTTGCAGAAGCGGTGTCAGCCTTCCTTGCATGCAGAACGCTCGCAAAGACGAATGAGGCCCATAAGCTTGTCATAAAAGATCTGCATATCAACAGAGCGTGTCTTTGGGAAATCTTTCGCATCGGTCTCCCTGCCGGGATCCAGCAGGGACTCACGGCGTTCTCAAATGCTCTGGTACAGTCGTATATCAACGGTCTTGGTTCCTCCGGGATCATGGCCGGATGGAGCTGTCACTCCAAGATCGATTCTTTTGCGACCTTGCCGGCACAGGGAATGGGACAGGCAGCAACAACCTTTGTCGGTCAGAATCTTGGCGCAAAGGATGTGAAGCGCGCCAGAACCGGTGTCAGACAGGCTGTGTCGATCGGTCTGGGGGCTTTGATCTGTACCTCGATCATCATGGGATGCTCTGCCCGCTTTTTTGTATCCCTGTTCAATCAGGATCCGGATGTGCTGCATTACGGAACCATGTTTATTCTGATGATGGTTCCGTTCCGGTTCTGTACTGCTTTTATCCAGATCCTGGCCGGTTCCTTAAGAGGGTCCGGAGATGCAAAGGGACCGATGTGCATCATGCTGTTCAGCTTTGTTCTCTGTAGACAGATCTATCTGTTCTTCGTGACAAAGATCGCATTCAATGAGTTTACGGTCGGGCTTGGATACCCGGTCGGTTGGGTCGTATGTACGATCCTGATCATATTGTATTACAGAAAGAGTAAATGGGAAGAGAAAGTAGAAAATATCTGATGGAAGAGAAGCTGTTTTTGTGATATACTGTGTTCCGAGCGCTTTAGACAGGTGGAGCCTTTGTGACAGACGGAAGAAGTCATGAGTGATAGCGGGCTTTTTGCGGCGCCATAGGAAAATATGCCGAACGTATCAAACGATACGGATACGGCTGAAGGAGATAGAAGGAGCAGCCACAGGGCTGCCCCGAGTGTAACAGGAGGACATTATGATATTATCCTGCAGCAATATCTGCAAAGCATTCGGAAGCGATGAGATCATCAAGAATGCTTCTTTTCATATTGAGGATCATGAAAAAGCGGCGATCGTTGGTATCAATGGGGCGGGAAAATCGACGCTTTTAAAAATAATCGTAGGTGAACTGCAGCCGGATTCCGGAGAGGTGGTGCTGGGAAGCGGGAAGACGCTGGGCTACCTGGCACAGAACCAGGATCTTTTGAGCCATCGGACCATCTATGAGGAGATGCTGGATGCAAAGAAGGCGGTCATTGAGATGGAAAACCGTTTGAGAGAGCTGGAAAATTCCATGAAGACGGCATCCGGTGAAGCATTGGAGACCATGATGAACCAGTACAGCCGTTTGAGCCATGAGTTTGAGCTTATCAACGGCTATGCCTGGAAGAGTGAGATCGTGGGGGTCTTAAAGGGACTTGGCTTTACGGAGGAGGAGTTCTCCAAGCAGATCTCCACGCTTTCCGGCGGACAGAAGACAAGAGTTTCCCTGGGCAAGCTTCTTCTCACAAACCCGGATATCATTCTTCTCGATGAGCCGACGAACCATCTGGATATGTCTTCCATCGCATGGCTGGAGACATATCTTTTAAACTACCGTGGGGCTGTTCTCATCGTCGCCCATGACCGGTATTTTCTTGATAAGATCGTATCGAAGGTCATCGAGCTGGATAATGGACATGCTGTGGTCTACTCCGGAAATTATACGGCCTACAGCGAAAAGAGAGCGCAGATGCGCGCGATCCAGATGAAGGCGTACTTAAACCAGCAACAGGAGATCAGGCACCAGGAAGCGGTCATCGAAAAGTTAAAATCCTTCAACCGGGAAAAGTCCATTAAGAGAGCGGAGAGCCGGGAAAAGATGTTAGATAAGATCGAAGTCCTGGAGAAGCCGACGGAGGTCAATGACGCCATGGATATCCGCCTGGAACCGAATATCTTAAGCGGAAATGATGTACTGACGGTAAACGGTCTGGCGAAGTCCTTTGGCTCCCAGACATTATTTACAGATCTGAATTTCGATGTCAAGCGCGGTGAGCGTGTAGCGATCATCGGAGACAACGGAACGGGAAAGACCACGATCTTAAAGATCATTAACGGCCTTGTGGAGCCGGATGACGGTGAGATCATTCTTGGTTCCAGAGTCCACATCGGATATTATGACCAGGATCACCAGGTCCTTCATATGGAGAAGACGTTGTTTGAGGAGATCTCCGACGCCTACCCGGGAATGTCCAACACCCAGATCAGAAGTACGTTAGCGGCATTCCTCTTCACCGGGGACGATGTGTTTAAGCGGATCGGGGACTTAAGCGGCGGCGAGAGAGGACGTGTTTCCCTTGCGAAGCTTATGCTCTCCGAGGCGAACTTCCTGATCCTCGACGAGCCGACGAACCATCTGGATATTACTTCGAAGGAGATTCTGGAGAACGCCTTAAGCCATTACGGAGGGACGGTGCTCTACGTCTCCCATGACCGATATTTTATCAATAAGACCGCCACGAGGATTCTGGATCTCACCGGAAAGCGGATGATGAATTATATCGGAAACTACGATTATTATCTGGAAAAACATGAAGCGATGATGAACGCCCATTTTGGAACCGAGAACGTGGAAAGTACCGGCGGAATCGTCGGATTCGGTGCGTCAAAGACTGGGGCTGCCGCCGATGTTTCCAATAACGCGGTACAGGGCAGCGCGGCGGACGCAGGCGGAAAGCTTGACTGGAAAGCCCAGAAGGAAGAGCAGGCCCGCCAGAGAAAGCGCCAGAATGATCTCAAGAAAGTCGAGGATGAGATCCACAAGCTTGAGACGAGGGACGGCGAGATCGACGGACTTCTCTGTGACGAGAGCGTCTTCTCCGATGTGGCGAAGCTCATGGAGTTAAATAAAGAAAAAGAGGAGATCGCAGGGAAACTTGAGACTCTTTATGAAAAATGGGAGGAGCTGGCTGAATAGGCCGGCTCTTTTTCTGCGTGAATGACAGAAGGATCATTTGAGAAAAATTCTCAATAAGGAAAACAAATAATCGAATTAAGTTTTTTATATAGCTGCTATTCCATGGGACAGTTTGTCAAAGTTTTGTTAAGATGATACAATAATGAATATAATGATGAAAGAAATTATGACAGTCAGAGTCGGAGCACATGGCTTTCCGGATTGAAAAAGATATAGGATCGTTCAATCCCGGAAGTGGTGCACCTGAGAGAGGAGCGATATTCATGGATCTTCGGGAACAGAAATATGTCTGCACACTGGCAGAGCTTGGAAACCTGACGAGAGCGGCAGAAAGGCTTTATATTTCTCAGCCGGCCCTCAGCATTTATATCACAAATCTGGAAAAAAATCTTGGGACTCCACTGTTTGACAGGAGCGGAAAGAAGTTTACACTGACTTATGCAGGGGAACAGTATGTGAAGAGAGCAGAAAAGATGCTCGAGCTGGAGCGGGAATTCAACGAGGAGATCGAAAAGATCTCCAGGGAGACGGCAGGGCGGATCCGTCTCGGAATCTCCCAGCGGCGGGGCTGCTTTTTCCTGCCACCGGTGATCGCGGAATATGAGAGGCGTTGGCCGGAGATCGATCTGGTGGTTCGGGAGGGAAACCTTACGGATCTTGGGGAGATGTTTAGGAACGGTGAGCTTGATATGGTCATTCTGAACCGGATAGATGTGAAGGAAAATATGGATACGGAGCTTCTGTTTCAGGAGGAATTCCTCGCAGCGGTTCCGGTCTGTCATGAGATCAATGAAAAGTCGGAGTATGTGCCCGGAAGCCGTTTCCGAAAGCTCAAGCCGGAGTATCTGAATGGGGAGGTTCTGATCTTACATACGGCCTGGCAGAGTAGCAGGAAGATCGAGGACGCGATCCTGAGACAACATGGCGTGACGCCCGGAAAGGTCCGTGTGATCCGCAGCATGGAGACCGCGGTCCAGATGGCGGCGGAAGGTCTTGGGATTACCTTTATCCGGGAAGCGTATGCGGTGAATTTCCATTACCGGAAGCCGGTGAACTATTATATTCTGGATATCGAACGCCATAAACGCGATGTGGTCGTTGCATTCAAAAAAAATGGTGAGCTTCCGGCCTATATGAAAGGTCTGGTAGAGATCCTGAAAGAATTTGGACAGGACTATCTTGAACGATAGAAAATCATGATTGCCAATAGTAATCTTAAGTTTTATATATTTCACGGGCACCTCCGATGTCTGGTATCATTGTGGTATCAAACAACGGAGGTGCTTTTTATGTTGAAAGAAGTCATGTTCCGGGATATTGATGGGATCCGGAATGAAATGACAGCTATGGCGGATGATATTTTTGATCATCCGGAGATCGGGCTGGAGGAGTTTCATGCGCAGAAGGTTCTTACGGACTGGCTGGAGAAGGAAGGCTTTGTGGTAGAGAGAGGGGTTGCCGGTGTTGAGACCGCGTTTAAGGCTGTCTACCGTCACGGTGAGGGCGGACCGAATATCGGACTGCTCTGTGAGTATGACGCTCTTCCGGGAATCGGACATGCCTGCGGACATCATATGCAGGGACCATCGATCCTGGCTGCCGCTAAGGCACTGAAGGACGCAGAGATCAGGGAACCGTATACGATTACGGTTTATGGAACTCCGGCGGAGGAGAGCGTCAGCGGAAAGATCAGAATGATCCAGAACGGATGTACATTTGAGGAACTGGATGTGGCGCTTATGATGCACGGCGGTCCGGCAACCCAGGTGGATGTGAAGTCTCTGGCAAATTCCAAGTACAAAGTGGTCTTCCACGGGGTGAGCGCCCATGCGGCGATCAAGCCGGAGAAGGGAAGAAGTGCTCTTGACGCTCTGATTCTGGCATTTCAGGGAATCGAATTCCTGAGAGAGCATGTCAACTCTGACGTAAAGATCCATTACACAGTCGTGAACTGCGGCGGAACTCCTGCAAATGTGGTTCCGGCTTACGCGGAAGCAAGTGTGTATGTCCGCTCCTACAACCGCGCGTATCTTGATACCGTATGTAAACGGTTTGAGAAGGTCTTAAAGGGTGCTGCCATGATGACAGAGACTGAGGTGGAGATCATCGAGGAGAAGAAGGTAGACAACAAGATTCCGGTTCTCACCTTAAATGATCTTGTGATGAAGCAGGCTGAGGAAATCCATGCTCCGCAGATCGCTCCGGCGCGGGAGAAGACGGGTTCTACGGATTTCGGAAATGTCATGAGACGTGTTCCGGGAACATGTGCGAGAATTGCGTTTGTGGCACCGGGGGCTGCAGCCCATTCTCAGGAGTACATCGAAGCCGGCAAGACGGAAGCAGCCCATGATGCAGTGATCTACGGGGCAAAGATTCTCGCAGGGACTGCACTGGAGCTCATTGAGGATCCGGAGCTTTTAAAACAGGCGAAAGAGGAATTTAGGAAAAATCTGGCAAAAGAAAATTCCGAAGTTTAAAAGCAAAACAGATACCATCAGACACACCGGCAGAATAAAAGCTGCCGGAACCTAAGAATAGGGGATTACTATGGAAAAAAAGAAATTTAAAATGCCGCATTCGTATGTTATTATCTTTATGCTTTTGATCTTTGTATCGATCATGACATACCTGATCCCGGCACATGAATATGACCGCGAGAAAAATGAGGCAGGCAACACCACAGTTATTGTAGAATCTTATCATGAAGTTGAGGGTGAACCGGTTCCGGTCTGGAAGATCCCGAACTTTGTCATGAAGGGACTTTCTAAACAGGCTGACATTATTTTCCCGTTGATCGTGATCGCCGGCTGCCTTGAGGTGATCTTATCCACAGGAATGTTCCATGCGTACTGTGGAAAGATGGCAATGAAGTGCAAAGGTAAGGAGAAAATATTCATACCAGCGATCCTGTTGATTTTTGCCTTTATCGGTATTACCCAGTCCACAAATAAGTTTATCGGATTTGCTCCGCTGGGAGTTATGCTCGCTGCAACGCTTGGTTATGACGCGATCGTTGGTGTGGCGATCGTTCTTCTTGGTGTCGGCATTGGTTTCTCAACAGGTATTCTTGCGCCGACAACAGCCGTTGCACAGGATCTCGCAGAGCTCCCGGCCTATTCCGGTATGTGGCTCCGTGTTGTGAGCTTCGTCCTCTTCTATGTTGTGACAGCCGCTTATATCATCTGGTACGGCGAGCGCTGCAAAAAGGACCCGACAAAGAGCGCGATCTACGGTGTGGAAGGTGTCAGCAGTTTTGATGTATCCGGCACACAGGTCGAGGTAAATAAGCGTCATCCGTACGTTCTGGCAGTATTTTTAATTTCCTTCGGTACATTAATGTACGGCTGCATCACCCGCGGTTGGGGCCTTGTTGAGACTGCTGTCTGCTTATTCTGGATGGCATTCATCGGCGGACTTATTTACGGATACGATCCAAGCACGATCGCAAAAAACTTTGTGAAAGGCGCGAAGAACATGACTTCCGCAGCCCTGATCGTTGGTCTCGGCGCTACAGTTGCTCTGATCCTTCAGTCCGCGAAGGTTCTTGATACGGTTGTTTACGGACTTGCAAATATGCTGTCCTTGTTCCCGAACTTCTTAAAACCGGCGGTTATGCTCGTCATGAACGTGATCGTCAATGGTTTCGTAACATCAGGTACCGGTCAGGCAGCAGTTGTTATGCCGGTTATGGTTCCACTTGCTGACGTAGCGGGCGTGACAAGACAGACCGCAGTTCTTGCATATAAGTTCGGTGACGGCTTCTGTAACTACATTCTTCCGCATGCGTCTGCCCTTATGGGATTCCTCGGTGCTACCGGTATCGGTTATGACCGCTGGATGAAATTTATGGGCAAGCTGTTCGGAATCTGGATGCTTTTAGGATCTGCGATCCTGATCTTCGGTTACTTTGTACAGTACGCGTAACGATCCGGCAGATCTGTGCACCTGTATAGATTGATCAAACAGATATCGATATACTCAAAAGAAAAATGTTCCGTCCGGTCGGGGAGATCATGGGCGGGACATTTTCTTTTTTATGGGATAGGGCAGTTCCAGCCCCAATTCGCCTAAATTCTTTGACAAGGATTTGACAAATAATATAGATATGAGTATAATAGATTCCATCGTTATATGAAAGTTTTGAGAAGGTGAAACGAGAAAAGGACAGACGAAAGACAGATTTCAAAGGCGGTTATTTCCAGACTTCCGCGCTATTACAGATATCTGGGTGAGCTGATGGAGGAGGGGATCGAAAGGATTTCTTCCAATGAGCTGAGCGCCAGAATGAAGGTGACGGCGTCCCAGATCCGTCAGGATCTTAACAATTTCGGCGGCTTCGGCCAGCAGGGATACGGATATAATGTTAAGTATCTCTATACGGAGATCGCAAGGATTTTAGGAATCGACAGACAGCACAACCTCATTATCATCGGAGCCGGAAACCTTGGACAGGCCATCGCCAATTACACAAATTTTGAGAAGCGCGGATTTATAATCAAGGGGATGTTCGATACCAATCCGCGGCTGATCGGTCTCGTGGTCCGTGGTGTGGAAATCCGCGGGATCGATGACCTTGAACAGTTTATTATCGATAACGAGGTGCAGATCGCAGCCCTCACGATCCCGAAGTCCAAGGCTCCGGAGATCGCAGAGCGCCTGGTAAAGGCCGGAATCAAGGCGATCTGGAACTTTGCCCATACCGACCTAAATGTTCCGGATGATGTGGTCGTTGAGAATGTCCACCTCTCCGAGAGCCTGATGCGACTTTCCTATCGTGTCTGCAGCATGCAGGATGAGCGGGAGCGGAAAGCAAAGGAAAAAGCAGAACAGACGGGAACCAATGAGACATGTTGATTGGAGTTGGCTGTGATTTGATCGAAATTGAGCGCGTAAAAAAAGCCTGTGATAAAGAGGCTTTTTTGTCGCGTATTTATACCGAGCGTGAGCGCCGGCAGGCAAAGGGAGATCCCCGGGTCCTTGCCGGCACTTTTGCCGTTAAAGAAGCAGTGGCGAAGGTGTTTGGAACGGGATTCCGGGAGTTTATGCCGATTCATGTGGAGGTCTTAAGAGATCCTCTTGGAAAGCCCTATGTGGAGCTTCATGAGGGAGCCGCAAAAATAGCCGAAGATCTCGGGATCACAAAGATCGAAGTGTCGATCTCAGACACGAAGGACCATGCGATGGCGTTTGCCGTCGGAGAGGGGGATGCCGGATGAAAGCAGTTCTCAATGGAAAAGAAATGAAAGAGTTCGATGCAAGGTCCATCAAAGGGTATGGGATTCCATCCTTAGTCCTGATGGAACGGGCGGCGATGGCAGTTGCAGAGAAAGCAGAGGAGATACTGGAAAAAGAAGAGGCAGGGACCATCTGGTCCGTCTGCGGCTTTGGAAATAACGGGGCGGATGGGGTTGCCGCCGCCAGAATGCTGTTTTTAAAGGGGTACGATGTGAAGATCGTTTTCCCGCAGCGGGACGGAAAAGGAAGCGAGGAACTGGAAGCCCAGCTGAATGTCGTAAAACGACTGGGAATCCCGGTGATGACGGCGGAAGATCTGCCGGACCTGGTGGAAAAGAAGATCCCGGCGCAGCCGTTTAGAAAGGCCGGGGAGAGAAAAAGAAGCTGCCGGGGCGTGATTCTGGACGCAATCTTCGGGATCGGTCTTTCGAGAAATGTGGAGGGCGCATATCGGAAGCTGATCCGGTGGATCAATGGACAGGAAGACATGAAAGTCATTGCTGTCGATGTCCCGTCGGGCATCAGCTCCGATAACGGAAGCGTGATGGGAGATGCAGTCCGCGCAGATGTGACGGTCACGTTCGGAGAAAAGAAGCTTGGACAGGTGCTGTTTCCGGGGCGGGAGCTCTGCGGACATCTTCTCGTAAAAGATGTGGGCTTTGTGCCGGAGAGCAGCGCAGAGCGGGAAAAACATGTCCAGATGCTGGATCGGGAAGATCTTTTGAGGATCCCGGCCCGCATGGCTGACTCTAACAAGGGAACATACGGAAAGGTTCTTGTGATGGCAGGAGCGAAGAACATGGCGGGGGCTTCCCTGCTTTCCGCCAGAGCGGCATACCGGATGGGAGCCGGCCTCGTAAAGGTCTTTACCCCGGAGGAGAACCGGCTGATCGTACAGGAAAAGCTTCCAGAGGCCATTTTAGCTACCTACGACACGAAGGAGGCCGAGAAAGACCCGGAAAACTTTGCTCGAAAGATCGCGAGGGAGACGGAATGGGCGGATGTGATCGTTCTGGGACCCGGGATCGGGATGGAAGATTATGCCAGATGCATGGTGGAAAATGTCCTGAAGGACGCCTATGTTCCGATCATTCTTGACGCGGATGCTCTGAATCTTGCGGCGGAATACCGGGAACTGACAGGTTATTTTACGGAGAATATTATTGTGACGCCGCATATGAAGGAGATGTCGCGGCTTACAGGAATTCAGATTGAAGAAATGAAGGAGAATCCGGTCCGCACTGCCAGAGAGTTCGCGGATCAGTACGGCGTAGTATGCGTCTTAAAGGACGCAGCGACGGTGATCGCCGGAAGAGATGGTAAGACATTCGTGAACGGAAGCGGGACTCCGGCTATGGCCAAAGGCGGTTCCGGTGATGTGCTTACGGGCGTGATCGCCGGGCTCGTAGCGCTGGGACTGGAGGAGAGTGACGCGGCGGCCCTTGGCGTTTATGTACACGGTCTCGCCGGCGAGGCCGCTGAGAAACACTTTGGAGTCCACGGAGTGTTAGCAGGAGAGATCGCAGATTGCCTTTCGGAGGTATACAGAGATGGAATTTGACAGAATCTACGCAGAGGTTGATCTCGGGCGTATTGAAGAAAATATGGAGGCCATGAAGGAGCATCTTCGTCCGGGAACGAAGATGTACGGCGTGGTAAAGACGGATGCATACGGACATGGGGCAGTTCCGGTGGCGAGGACCATCGACCGTTTTGTCTGTGGGTACGCGGTGGCAACGGTGGATGAGGGGCTTAAGCTCAGGAGACATGGGATCGAAAAAGAGATCCTGTGTCTTGGTCCGGTTTCAGCCGGCCGCTATCAGGAATGTCTTGAAAACGACATCAGTCTGCCTATGTTTGAATACCGGAGAGCAAAAGAATTATCAGATGCCGCTGTGGCAGAGGGAAAGACCGCGAAGATCCATATCGCGGTGGATACGGGAATGAGCCGTATCGGACTTTTCCCGGATGAGGGATCCGTGGAGATCGTAAAGGAGATCGCGGAGCTTCCGGCTCTCAGGATCGCCGGTATGTTTACCCACTTCGCACGGGCAGACGAGGCAGATAAGACGAATGCAGGGGAGCAGTACAGACGGTTTCGCGAGTTCTGCGATGATGTGAAGGCAGCCGGTGTGGCTGTCCCGGTCTGTCACTGTTCTAACAGCGCCGGAATCGTAGAACTCCCGGATTTTAACATGGACGCGGTCCGCGCGGGAATCACGATCTACGGCCTGTACCCGTCGGATGAGGTAAAACAGGATATCATTTCTCTGAAACCGGCGATGGCGTTAAAGAGCTTTATCACTTACATCAAGGAGATCGGACCGGGAACGGAGGTCAGCTACGGCGGAACCTTTAAGGCGGAGAAGACGATGCGGATCGCTACGGTCTCTGCAGGTTACGGGGATGGCTATCCGAGAAATCTCTCCGGAAAAGGAGAAGTGCTGATCCATGGAAAACGGGCAAAGATCTTAGGCCGGATCTGTATGGACCAGTTTATGGCGGATCTTACGGGGATCCCGGAGGCCAAAGAGGGAGATTCTGTGACTCTTGTGGGCAGAGACGGAAATCAGGAGATCACTATGGAGGAGCTTGCAGAGATTTCCGGCGGATTCCATTACGAGATCCCATGCCTGATAGGAAAACGTGTGCCACGGCGGTACGTGAAGAATGGAAAAGAAGTGGGCGGCATGATGTGCAGGGATGAGGAGTACGAAGGCTTCTGACGGTCATGCTCGAAAACCGGTACGTCTGAATAAAATATCATAAGTGGGAAATACTCTGGACTATAAGAAGCACGCGTAGCAAGCTTCTTGAGGGAGCGCGGCAGTCGCCGGGGACAGGTGCAGGCACAGTCCCGGATCTGCTGACTGCATAGAAATTCAGGCGGAGTGTGAGACTTGTGATTATCAGACGGGGCGATATCTATTATGCGGATCTGAGACCGGTAGTCGGTTCGGAGCAGGGAGGCGTGCGGCCTGTGCTCGTGATCCAGAACGATGTGGGGAACAAGCACAGTCCCACGGTGATCTGCGCGGCGATCACATCAAGGATGAATAAGGCAAAACTTCCTACCCATGTGGAGCTTTCCGCCAGAGACTGTGACATGGTGAAGGACTCTGTGATCCTTTTAGAACAGCTTCGGACCATTGACAAGCAGAGGCTCAGAGAAAAGATCTGCCATATCGACGGGGAGCTGTTAGGCCGGGTGGACGAGGCGCTGAAGGTCAGCCTGGAACTTGGAGGCTATTAGGAAAATGCCTGTGAAAGGGGCGGAACCTGTTACATAATCGCGGGTGTATTCCTTGACGGGGCATGGATTTAATGCTATAGTGGACAAATAGTAACTGTTCAGTAGGTCTGCGCATTTACTGCGCTGACCGTAAGAAAACTTAGATTAGAAGGCAAAAATCCTATCGGCACAGCCGATTTGGAATGGATCTTTGAAACAATTCAGCCGTGGATCTGGAAACGGCTGGATGCAGTACTGAAAATGATAAAGGAGTGTATGTAATTCTCATGGACGATGGCAATTCGTGGATAGGAATTGTTTTATTTGCCGCATCGGTGATCCTGTTTGCGGTGATGTACGGATTCGGTGCGGCGGTTCAGGCGCTGAACACCAGCGCGCTGGAGGATGAGCGCGACGAGGGGAATAAGAGGGCGGAAAAGCTTCTGAAGATTCAGGAGGATCCGTATCTCTTTATCCGCACGAATCAGCTGGCGACGAGTATCCTGACACTGGCAATGGGTGCTTCTTCCCTGATGTTTGTGGTACGAAATCTGACGGCGCTGCTCGGAGTGCGTACGAAGCTGCCGCATCTGGCAGCCGTTGGAATTTCATATGTCGCGGGACTTGTGGGAATCGCATTCCTGCTCACGGGACTGGGGATCGTGATCCCGAAGCGCATCGCTGCGAAAAGTCCGATCCGATTCTGTTATAAGGTGCTTCCACTGGTGGAGCTTGTGGCAAAATTCCTCTTTCCGTTCGCGTGGCTGATGGATCAGTTTGCCTATATTTCCCTGAAGGCGGTGGGCATCAATATCCGCGAAAAAGATGACAATGTGACCGAGGAAGACATCATGTACATGGTCAATGAAGGTCATGAGCAGGGGGTCTTAGAGGCCAGTGAGGCGGAGATGATCACGAATATCTTCGAGTTCGATGATAAAGTGGCGGAGGATATCATGACGCACCGCACGGCTGTCCTTGCGTTGGATGGGGAGATCACGCTTAAGGAAGCACTGGATTTCGTTGTGAAGGAAGCAAACTACTCGAGATTCCCGGTTTATGAGGAAGATATCGACAATATCATCGGTATTCTCCACATGCGGGACATGCTTCATTATACAGACTCGAAAGAACATTTAAATACGCCGATCAAAAAGATCAAGGGTCTGCTCAGAAGTCCCCACTTTATTCCGGAGACGAAGAATATCAACGCACTCTTTAAGGAGATGCAGTCCCAGAAGATCCATATCGAGCTGGTCGTGGATGAGTATGGCCAGCTTGCAGGTATCGTCACGATGGAGGATATCTTAGAGGAGATCGTCGGAAATATTCTGGACGAGTATGATAAGGAAGAGCCGGATATCGTTTCCAGAAAGAATGGTACATATGAGCTTACCGGTCTCACACTCTTAGATGATGTGGAGGAGACTCTTGGGGTGGAATTTGATAAGGAAGATAAGGATAACTTTGACACGTTGAACGGTTTCATGGTGTCCAGGCTTGGACATATCCCAAAAGCGGGAGAGAAGGGGAGTGTCCGGATCGGTGACTATCTGTTAAAGATCATGAAAGTGGAGAACAAGGTGATCCAGACGGTTCTTGCGATTCCGTTACCGAAAGAAGAGAAGAAATAGAAAGAAGAAATAGAAAACGGATACTTTGCACTCCGGCATTCCTGTCGGAAGCGAAAGTATCCGTTTTTACATTAGTCCTGCTCGCGGAATTTTACGGTGCCGGCAGCCGGGTCCATGGATTCAACGATCGCTAAGGACTCTAAGTGGTAGCCCAGATTTCTGATGACCTGTCCGCCGATCTGGAATCCTTTTTCTACTGCAATGCCGATTCCCTCAACCGTAGCGCCTGCCTCATGGACAATGGAGATCAGTCCCTGAAGGGCATAACCGTTCGCAAGGAAGTCATCGATAATTAAAACATGGTCATCCGGGGAAAGGAATTTCTTGGAAACGATGACCTGATTTTTACATTTATGGGTGAAAGATTCTACCTCAGCAACATACATTTCGCCGTCAAGGTTTACGCTCTGGGATTTTTTCGCGAAAACGACCGGCACATGGAAATGCATTGCCGCGATACAGGCGATACCGATGCCGGATGCCTCGATGGTCAGGATCTTGTTGATATTTTCATTTGCAAAACGGCGCTTGAACTCTGCGCCCATCTCGTCAAAAAGTTCGATATCCATCTGATGGTTTAAAAAGCTGTCAACCTTTAATACGTTTCCCTCTTTTACCACACCGTCTTTCGCAATGCGTTCTTCTAAAAAGTTCATGTTCTATCCTCCGTCAAATTCCTCTTTGGGTGTATCTGTATTGTAACCAATTATAGCAATATTGGGGGGAGATTACAAGATAAAAACACATCTTGCAGACGGGTATGGGAAGTGGTAAGATGGAACAACTATGATTTTACGAAGAGGTACGGAGAATATATGAATAAATATGAGGTATTAAAACAGTATTTCGGCTATGACACCTTCCGGGACGGGCAGGAGAAGATGATCGATGCGATCACGTCCGGACGAGATGCTTTAGGAATCATGCCGACGGGAGCGGGAAAGTCCCTCTGCTACCAGATCCCGGCTCTGATGGCAGGAGAAAAGGGGGAAATTACGCTGGTGATCTCTCCGTTGATCTCCCTGATGAAAGATCAGGTCAGCGCACTGAATCAGGCGGGAGTCCATGCAGCTTATTTAAACAGTTCCCTGACACCGGGACAGTATTATAAGGCACTGGGCTACGCGAGGGAGGGCCGATATCCGATCATCTACGTCGCGCCGGAGCGCCTTTTGACACCGGAATTTCTCGATTTCGCCGTCCACGCAAAGATCGCTATGGTAGCGGTGGACGAGGCCCACTGTGTCTCCCAGTGGGGACAGGATTTTCGTCCGGGATACTTAAAAATAGAAGAATTCCTGCGGACACTTCCGAACCGTCCGGTGGTCAGCGCCTTCACGGCAACCGCAACGTCGGAGGTCCGGGACGATATCATTGATCTCTTGAAACTGCAGGATCCCCTGGTGGCAACGACGGGCTTTGACCGCCCGAATCTCTATTTCGAGGTTCAGAGCCCAAAGGACAAATACGCGGCGGTAAAATCATACATCGAGGAGCACGCCGGGCAGTGCGGGATCGTTTACTGTCTGACGAGGAAGCTCGTGGAGGAGGTAACGGAAAAGCTCATAAAGGATGGATTTTCCGTGACGAGATACCATGCGGGACTTTCCGACAATGAGAGAAAGCAGAATCAGGATGATTTTATCTTCGACCGGGCGCAGATCATGGTGGCGACTAATGCCTTTGGAATGGGGATCGACAAATCCAATGTCCGCTTCGTGATCCACTACAATATGCCGAAAAACATGGAGAGCTATTATCAGGAAGCCGGCCGCGCGGGGCGTGACGGGGAACCGGCAGACTGCCTGCTGCTCTACGGCAGCCGCGATGTGGTGACAAATCAGATGTTTATCGACAACAACCGGGATAATGAGGAGCTTGACGATGTGACGAGAGCGATCGTTGCGGAGAGAGACCGGGAACGTTTGAAAAAGATGACGTTCTACTGCTTTACGAATGACTGTCTGAGAGAATATATCCTGCGTTATTTCGGAGAGTATGGAAGTGGATATTGTGACAACTGCTCGAATTGTAAGACGCAGTTTGAGGAGACGGATGTGACGGAGATTGCGAAGTCCATAGTGGGCTGTGTCGCAGAGTGCCGGGGGCGGTACGGAACCACGGTGATCCTGGATACTGTCCATGGGGCGGCAACGGCAAAGATCCGGAATTATCATATGGATGAGAACTCTCACTATGGGGAACTGGCGAAGGTTCCGGCATACCGGCTGCGTCAGGTCTTAAACTTCCTCCAGATCAAAGAATATCTTGTGGTGACCTCCGATGAGTATGCCATTGTAAAGCTTGGAAAGAACGCGGTGGCGCTGTTAAACGGCGGAGACAGCCAGAAAGTTACGATGAAGCTTCCGAAAGAGCAGGAGAGAGTAAAGACCGGGAAGATTTCCGGCGCAAAGAAGAAGCCGACAGCCGGAAGTGAAAACTTCACGGAGAAAGAGACAACACTATTTGACCGTTTAAAAGAACTCCGCAGAGAGATCGCAAAAGAGGAAAAAGTACCGCCTTACATCGTATTCTCTGACAGGACGCTGGTACATATGTGCCTTATAAAGCCGAAAAATAAGGAGGAAATGCTGAAGGTTTCAGGCGTTGGTGAGTATAAGTTTGAGAAGTACGGGGAGAGGTTCCTGAATAAAATCAGGAAATCGACTTGACGAATCCCGGAAACAGGTGTATGATAATGACAGTTTTACTTACGTGCGTTAAAGCGTAACGCAACAACGTATTTAAGAATGGGAGGCCCTGTATGAAGGGAAGGACCTCATAAAAAAGAAAAAATCTGAGGGGAGATCGATATTATGAAAAAAGTAACAGCACTTGCAATGGCAGCCGTTGTTGCGGCTTCTGCACTGACCGGTTGTGGATCCAGCTCCACAGCAGAGACAACAGCAGCAGCCACAGAGACAAAGACCGAGGCGAAGACAGAAGCTGCGGCAGCAGATTCCACGGAGGCGGCAAAAGAGGACGGCAAGATTTACAACGTAGGTATCTGCCAGTTAGTCCAGCATCCGGCTCTTGATGCGGCGACAGAGGGCTTTGAGGCTGCATTAAAAGATAAACTCGGTGATAATGTAAAATTTGATCTTCAGAACGCATCCGGTGATTCCGCAACATGTGCGACGATCATCAACCAGTTCGTTTCCAACGATGTAGATCTGATCCTTGCAAACGCGACTGCAGCTCTTCAGGCCGCAGCGGCAGGAACCAGCGAGATCCCGATCCTCGGAACCTCCATCACAGATTACGCGACTGCTCTTGATATTGATAACTGGACCGGTACGACAGGACTTAACATTTCCGGAACCTCCGATCTCGCTCCGCTTGACCAGCAGGCAGCGATGCTCAACGAGCTGTTCCCGGACGCAAAGAATGTCGGCTTATTATACTGCTCCGCAGAGCCAAACTCCAAATATCAGGCAACAACCGTAAAAGGATATCTGGAGGATCTTGGATATACCTGTAAGGAATACACCTTCGCAGACTCCAACGATATCGCTTCCGTAACAACAACAGCAGCAGGAGAGAACGATGTTCTCTATGTCCCGACCGATAATACGGCTGCTTCCAATGCAGAGATCATAAACAATATCTGCCTGCCGGCAAAGGTTCCGGTAATCGCAGGTGAAGAGGGAATCTGCTCCGGATGCGGCGTTGCAACTCTTTCCATCGATTACTACGACATCGGATACAAGGCCGGTGAGATGGGCGCAGAGATCCTGATGGACGGCAAGGACGTAAAGGAAATGCCGATCGAATTTGCGCCGGAGGTAACAAAGAAATACAATAAGGCAAACTGCGAGGCACTTGGAATCACGGTTCCGGATGACTACGTTGCGATCGAAGAATAATAACGACTTGAAATTATGAGACATCAGGGTGGCAAACAGCAAAAACTTTTGTCACCCTGTTTGTTATCATCAGCCATAGGAGGAAAGAAACGTGAATTTTGTAACATTGTTTAATGCATTGCCGGGTGCCTGTGCACAGGGACTCATCTGGGGCATCATGGCAATCGGCGTTTATATTACATACAAGATCCTCGATCTTGCAGACCTTACTGTGGATGGAACCATGTGTACGGGTGGTGCTGTCTGCATTATTTTCATGTTAAACGGGCATTCCGTAGGGGTATCCCTGTTTGCAGCGTTTATCGCGGGAATGATCGCGGGTCTGGTGACCGGAATCTTTCACACGGCGATGGGAATCCCGGCGATCCTCGCGGGAATCCTGACTCAGCTTGGTCTCTATTCCATCAACCTCCGAATTATGGGAGGTAAGGCAAATCAGGCCATCAGTGTGGATAAGTATGATCTTTTGGTGTCTCTCCGTTATGTAAAGGGAGTCGCTTTTTATAAGAACACGATCTTTGTGGCGGCGCTGATCATTGTGATCCTGATCGCGGTCCTCTACTGGTTCTTCGGAACGGAGATCGGATGCTCCATCCGTGCCACAGGTTCCAATCAGAACATGTCACGTGCCCAGGGCATCAATACCGATTTCACAAAGATCTTAGGTCTTATGATCTCCAACGGAATCGTTGCCTTTGCGAGCGGCTTATATGCCCAGTATCAGGGCTTTGCAGATGTCAACGCAGGCCGCGGTGCCATCGTGATCGGTCTTGCGGCCGTTATCATCGGTGAGGTTGTTTTCGGAAAGATCAGCCAGAACTTCGGTTTCAAGCTGTTCTCCGTTGCCTTCGGCGCGATCATTTACTATCTGGTACTTCAGGTCGTACTCTGGATGGGATTAAATTCCAACGATTTAAAACTCCTGTCAGCTCTTGTCGTTGCGGTATTCCTTGCGATCCCGTACATGAAAGGCAAATATTTCTCTAAACCGGTAAAAAGAGGAGGTGCACCTCGTGCTTGATCTTCACAGTATTTATAAAACCTTCAACGCGGGAACCGTCAATGAAAAGACTGCGTTAAACGGATTAAATCTTCATTTAAACGAAGGCGATTTTGTCACCGTCATCGGTGGAAACGGAGCCGGAAAATCTACCATGTTAAATGCGGTCGCAGGAACGTGGTTTGTGGACGAAGGAAAAATCACCATCGATGATATCGACGTGACAAAGCTCCCGGAGCACAAGCGTGCGAAGTATCTCGGACGTGTATTCCAGGATCCGATGACAGGAACGGCTGCCACCATGCAGATCGAGGAGAACATGGCATTAGCAGCAAGAAGAGGAATGACACGTTCTCTGAAGGCCGGAATCACCGCAAAAGAGCGTGAGTTCTACAGGGAGCAGTTAAAGATCTTAGGCCTTGGTCTTGAGGACCGCCTCACATCAAAAGTCGGACTTCTCTCCGGCGGACAGAGACAGGCGCTGACCCTTCTCATGGCAACCTTAAAGAAGCCGAGACTTCTCCTTTTAGACGAGCACACGGCAGCCCTCGACCCGAAGACGGCAGCGAAGGTTCTTGAGACAACCGACAAGATCGTAAACAGTGAGCATTTGACAACACTCATGATCACTCACAACATGCGCGATGCGATCGCCCACGGGAACCGTCTGATCATGATGAACGCAGGCCACGTGATCTATGATGTGGCCGGAGAGGAGAAGAAACACCTGACAGTTCAGGATCTTCTCGCAAAGTTTGAGGAAGCTGCAGGCGGCGAACTTGCGAACGACCGTATGATCCTGTCATAGAAATTCATATATAAATAGAAGAAACAGGTCGAAAAGTAAAAAAACGGCAGCGGATATCTGTAAGCAGATTACAGAGCTTGTTGTCGTTTTTTGTGTAATAGGAAATTCCGAGGAATTCCCTATTACACAAAAGGCACTAACGTGCCAATGATGCGCACTCGCGCGAAGATGTAGATTGTCGCAAGCGACTGCGCGAGGCGAGAGAATATGCCAAGGCACATTCTTTTTTAGATTATATGTTCGAATAAAAGTTACGTTTACAGGTGCTGCCAGTATGCGTGAAAATGTCAGTTTTCGCTGTATGAAGCTGGTGAACACTGCAGACCAGGGGATTTTAAACCTGCTGAAATTATTGTGTGGCAGCAGCCTTCTGGACAAGTTCATCCAGCGTCCCGAACCGGTAGCCCATCTCCTCCCACTTCGTCAGCAGCTCATCGAGGATCGCTGCGTTTGTGGAGGAAGTACTGTGCAGAAGCACGATGGCACCGGGATGGATGCGCCCGAGAAGCTTTTTGAATGCTTCCTCCTTAGTGGGCTGTTTGTCCTGATACCAGTCCACATAGGCAAGACTCCAGAAGAAGGTCTGATAGCCGAGATCTTTTGCCATCTGAAGGTTCGTTTTGCTGTACTTTCCCTGGGGCGGCCGGTAGTATTTTTTCATGGTTTCCCCGGTAAGCTCAGTATAGAGTGTTTCAAGACCTGTGAGCTCTTTTGCGAAGCTTTCCGGATCACTGATCCTCGACATATCCGGATGGTGGTATGTATGGTTTGCGACGATATGTCCCTCGGAGACCATACGCTTTACGAGGTCCGGACTGGTCTCAAGGTAGTTGCCGACAACAAAAAATGCGGCGGGAATGTGATGCTTTTTCAGGGCATCAAGGATCGCCGGAGTGTTACCGTTCTCGTATCCGGCATCGAAGGTGAGATAAAGAACCTTTTCTCCGGAAAGATCGGCATACCAGGCATGATACTGTTTTAATTCATCGGCCGTAGCGTTGGCAATGGGGGGCTTTCCTTCCTGCTGGAATGAGAGTCCCCAGTTTCCATCGGCGGATGCCGGGACCGCCGCGATGACGGCTGCAGCCAGAGTCCCGAGAATGTATGAAAGTGGGAGAAGAATAAGAGCCAGAAGAAGTGCGGCTGGACGGCTTCCTGCGAAAACCTGGTCATGATCGCGCGGGAATTCTTTTAAAAGACAGAAAAATGGAAATTTCATGAAATGATATCCTTTTCTTGCGGTCCCAGAGACGTGCAGATGTCTCATGGAATTACTTTTTATAATATATACCGCCCCGGATATTTGTATTCCACCGCAAAATGTGGTAAGATGTGTTGGTGTGTGTATTGGATGCCGGTCTGCGGCAGCACAATACGGCGGCATGAAAGGAGAGAGGCAAGTGAAGATCAGGATCCGGAGGATTCTTTTTCCAATATTGTTCTGTCTGGCGGTAGCATGCATCATTGAACTTCCGCTTGCGCAGACAACGATTTTCGGGGACGACGTGATCTTATGGGATACCTTGTTCCGCGCAGTCATCGCAGTTCCGATGCTGGTACACCTTTATAAAGAGGACAAGGTGTTCCGGGGTGAGGAACACTGGAGCGGAAAGATTGCGGCGGCGGCAGCGCTTGGCGGCGCGGGATTATCCCTGATTTTTGGACTTGTGGTGAGAGCTCTCCAGATCACTGGAGCATCTCTGGCGGATGAGACGTTGTTTACGGGAAATCTCTGGCTGGAGGCAGTGGTGCTTCTGGCAGCATCCCCGATTCTTGAGGAATATTTTTTTCGCGGCGTTCTCTATGGAAGGTGCAAGGAGCTTGTATCCGCCCCGGCGGCAGCATTCCTCACAGCAGCATTTTTCGGTGTATTTCACTGGGATATAGTGCAGGGATTCTACAGTTTTATCATGGGACTGGTCCTGGCATTTCTTATGGAAAAGACAAACACAGTGAAGGCGCCGGTGGTGTTCCATTTCGCGGCAAACCTGGCGGCACTTGTTCTGACGGTTCTTTAGCATGACGGAATAATGTGCTAATATTTCCGTATCAGAATCGGTCGGTTTCGGTGATTTTGATGCCGCAAAGATGGCGAAAAGGCGGCAGATAGCCGTAAAATCGTAAGGGAATCGTAATTGAATCATCAAAATCAAGATGATAAAATAGTTTAGGCAAAAAAGAAAGGCGGGAAAACGACATGAAAAAAAGAACATTATTCCGCAGTGGTGCGGCGTTTCTTATGGGACTTCTGATGACCGCAGCGGTGGGATGTTTCACAAGCTTTGCTTATGACAGCGCAAGGCTGAAGGCTTGTTCAGTAGAGAACGGAAACAGCATTTCCGTCACAGGAACAGCCACGGCCGGCGCTTTAAATGAGGGGGAAACTCCGGATGATGGCTATTATTATCTGTTCGAGCTTCACCCATATGAGTCTGAGATAGGCTCCAGAACGGACTACATCGCATGGAGCAACAAATCCGACAAGTTAAAATTCACCTTAAAATACAGCGGTGATTCCACGGATACGATGCTCTATTCCAGATTCGTGGTTGCGTTAAAGACCGGCAGCACCTACACCCCGATCAGCAATGCGATCTATGTGACGAACCCGGGCGATGTGGCAAAATATCGCGAGGATTACCCGGAGCCGATGAGCAAAAAAGGACTTCTGATCCAGCTCGATATGCTCGGCGACGCGCTGAACCTGGGCGTAAAGCACACGACGGTCAATATCCCGTATCACCAGCTTGTGGGCGGTAATTTAAAATACAAATACAACGGAAAGACCTACAACTTCAACGGTGATCTCATCAAGGATTATGATAAGATGATCAGTGCGTTCTCCGCAAAAGGAATCGTTGTGACGGCGATCCTTTTAAATGGCTGGAACGACAGCTACCCGGAGCTTCACGAAGCCGGGCTTGCGAAGAGAAAGGAAGCGTTCTACTACGGTTTTAATGTCTCCACGGAGCAGGGATATGAGACGACCCGTGCGCTGCTCTCCTTTATGGCAGAGCGCTATTCCGGTGCCCACGATGACTACGGCCGTGTCAGCAACTGGATCGTCGGAAATGAGATCAACAACAACTTAAACTGGAACTACACCGGTCCGATGGACATTGATTCCTATACAAAGCTCTACTCAAAGGTATTCCGTGTGGCCTACACGGCAATCAAGAGCCAGAGCCGGAACGCGAGAGTCTTCTTCTCCACAGACTATGAGTGGAAGCGGGCGAACTCCAACCTGATGTACGGCGCAAAGGATTTTATTGACCGCTTCAACGCCGATATCCGTGACGAGGGAAATATCGAGTGGGGACTTGCCTACCATCCGTATCCGCATCCGATGACAGAGCCGGAGTTCTGGGATGATGATCAGACAGGCGCTGTCAACAATACAGAAGATTCACCGGTGGTAAACTTTAAAAACCTTAACGTCCTGACGGATTACTTCCAGAAGGACATCATGCGCGATGCAGGCGGAAATGTCCGCCATATCATTCTCTCTGAGGAAGGCTTTACATCAAAGAGCGCGACCCGCGGAGATGTCTATGATATCCAGGCGGCCGCTTTCGCGTATGCATATTATCTTGTAGATAATAACCCGTATATCGACGCGTTTATCTTAAACCGTCAGGTCGATGCGGTGATCGAGGTAGAGCAGTCCTGCTCGTTTGGTCTCTGGACAGTTGACATGTCAAGCCCGAACAGGGTCATCGCCGTTATGCCGAAGAATATTTACAACGTATTCAAATATATTGATACAAATAAATCTCTGAAGTATACGGAATTCGCGAAGAAGATCATCGGAATCAACAAGTGGAGCGATGTGATCCCGGGATTTAAGCTGCAGGAATAATTTAAAAAATAAAGCTGGTATTTTGATTCGGCAGGACACTTTCGGATATGTGTTCTGCCGGATCTTTTTTGCTTACAAATACCAGTTTTACGGGATTTTATTGACAAATTCCTGACAAAGACTTATAATTCGCTATGACGATTACATAGCAAGGCAACTCAGAAAATGGCAGGAAACAGTTTTGTGTGTCAACAGTTTTCAGGAGGAAATGATTATGGCAAAGAAGAACAATCCGCATAATGCGATCGCAGCCGCTGCAAAGAAGATGATAACTGCACCGGTTAGCAATAACACTGCAGAAGTAAAGGCAGCAGAGACAACAGAGACAACAGAGACAAAGGAAGTTAAGGCAGAAGCTCCGAAGGCAGAAGCCAAGAAGGCAGAGGAGCCGAAGAAGGAGACTGCAAAGAAGGCTCCGGCAAAGAGAACGGCAGCAAAGGATATTAAGACATCCGTAGTGGTACAGTTCGCCGGCAAGGAAGTTACAGAGAAAGATCTCATCGCGGCTGTTAAGAAAGCCTACACAAAGAAAGGCAATAAAGTCGGCGATATCAAGACCATCGAGATCTATGTAAAGCCGGAAGAGAGCGCTGCTTACTATGTAGTAAACGGTGTCGGCGCGGATGATTACAAGATCGAACTGTAATCAGAGTTTCAAAGAAACAGATTTACGGACTGCTGCAGATAGAGATTACGGTCCGTAAAAGAACAGAGACTAAGAAAGAGCGTCCGCCGGGATTTTCCCGACGGGCGCTTTTGAGATCAGGAGACTATGGAAAAAGAGAAGAAGATTAAGCTTCCGGAAGCATTCGTGAAAAAGATGGAGAAGCTTCTTGGCAGTGACGCGGAACCGTTTTTTGAAAGTTATGACGCGGAGCGGAAATTCGGTCTGCGGGTCAATCCGTTAAAACAGAAAAATGGCTGGACGGCAGAGGCGGGAACGCCTCTGGAAGAATACCTGGGAGGACTTGCAAAAGTTCCCTGGGCGAAGGAAGGATTCTACTACGAGGCAGATATGCGCCCGGGACGTCATCCGTTCCATGAGGCGGGGGCATACTATATTCAGGAACCAAGTGCCATGTCCACAGCGGAGGCATTAGCCCCAAAGCCCGGAGAGCGGATTCTGGATCTCTGTGCGGCACCCGGAGGAAAATCCACCCATCTTGCGGGAAAAATGGACGGGCAGGGGCTTTTAATCTGCAATGAGATCCATCCGGTCCGGGCAAAGATTTTATCCCAGAATATTGAGCGCCTCGGCATCGGAAATGCGGTGGTGACGAACATGGATCCGTTTCAGCTTGTGCCTGCATTTACGGAGTTTTTTGATGGGATCGTGGTGGACGCGCCTTGTTCCGGAGAAGGAATGTTCCGAAAGGATGAGAATGCCAGAAATGAGTGGAGCCCGGACCATGTCAAACAGTGCGCAGGGCTTCAGGACGGGATTTTGGACTGCGCGGCAGCCATGTTGAAAGATGGCGGACGGATCGCATATTCTACCTGTACATTTTCACCGGAGGAGAATGAACAGAGTGTAGCGAGATTCCTCTCACGCCATCCGGAATTCTCTGTGGAAAAGCCGGAACTTGCGAAGTACTTCTCTGCAGGACACCCGGAGTGGGCAGACGGGAACGAAGAACTGAAAAAGACAGTCAGGATCTGGCCGCATCTTGCGGATGGGGAAGGTCATTTTCTGGCACTGCTTGTGAAAGGGGAGAGTTCCGGGGACACTGTGACGGAGGCAGACAGTCAGAACGCTGCAAAGATCGTGGAGAAACGGAAGAAGGGCAGCAGGAAAGACAACAGAAAAGACGATGGCGCCCTTTCTGAGGCAGTCTCCGCATTCCGTGAGTTTGAAAAAGAGAACCTGACGGATGCAGAAGAGCTGGAAGACAGAAAGAAATTTCTGCTGTTTGGAGAAAATCTCTACCTCGTTCCGGAG
>ENA-UEQP01000961-UEQP01000961.1-human-gut-metagenome-genome-assembly--contig:-NODE-961-length-29193-cov-4.702912_pt1 | contig 29193 bp, 20 predicted proteins | sample MGYA00242951_ERZ507951 | MGnify/ENA primary metagenome ERZ507951 (study PRJEB26167, sample SAMN06115539) | human gut metagenome | host: Homo sapiens | place: China:Shanxi | collected 2015-11-18...
AAGCTCCCCCACCCCCTTCAAAAACCGCTTATAGGGGGTTTCCTTGGGATGTTATTCAGGGATGAAGGAGAAGCCATGAAGATTGATGACTTAACCATCGGTATGGAAATCAATAACGATACCCTCTGTGAGATTTTTGGATGCTCATCTCAAGGGGGAATGCGCTACTCGAAGCGTACCAATACGCTCGTGCTGGTTGCGAATCGTGTGACATCGACCTATAGCGATGACTGGGATGGGGATACGCTTTTGTACACTGGGATGGGACAAAAGGGCGACCCGAGCTTGACGTTTGCGCAAAATAAAAGATTGGCCGAATCCAACAGCAATGGCGTAACTGTACATCTTTTTGAAGTACATCAGCGCAAGGTATATACCTATTGTGGGGTGGTGAAGCTGGTAAAAGAGCCCTATCCATCCGTGCAGGAAGACGCGAGCGGGGAAAAGCGCAAAGTCTATATTTTTCCTGTACGGCCTATTGCCTCATAATAAAATCTACTGGGATACAAAAAAAGGACGCCTTCGGGCGTCCTTTTTTCGTTGTGTATCACCAAATCGCCAGAGCCACTCCGGCCACCGCCAGATAGCGGCCCAGTTTGGCCAGCACCACCAAAAGCAGGAAGGAGGGCAGGGGCTCGCGCAGGGTCCCGGCCACCAGGGTCAGGGGATCGCCGATGACGGGCATCCAGCTGCACAGCAGGGTCCAGCGGCCGTAGCGGTGGTACCAGCCTTCGGCCTTGCGCAGGGATTCCGGCGAGAAGGGAAACCAGCGGCGGTCCTGGAAGCGGGTGAGATAACGGCCCAGCCACCAGTTGACGGCCGAGCCCGCGCTGTTGCCCAAGGTGGCCACGGTGATGAGGGCCCAGGCCGGTTCCCCGCTCTGCACCAGCAGGGTGGCCAGCAGCAGTTCCGACTGCGCGGGTAGCAGAGTGGCCGCCACCAGCGCGGTGAGGAACAGGCCCCCGTACAGGGCCAGCAAGGTCAGCATCCACGGGCCTCCTGTGGGTGTGTTTTCGAGGGAGCCCTCAGGAGGCTACCACTGTCCGCAAGGCGCCTGTCTCATCGGAAAAGGCGGGTCGTGCGCCTTGGGGCATTGCGTGCACGGAGCCTTCCCTGCCAGTGCGCGTCATGGCGGAGGAAGGAAGCAGCGGGGGAAGGTGCTCTTTCCGGCTGTGAGCCATCGGCACCATCCCCCGAAGATTTCCCCACACTATCCCGGCCTAGCGGCCGTCGTATTCCCAGATGACCTGACCGGTCTTTTCCACGCCGTAGCCGCCCAGAGCGGCCACTTCCTTGCGGAAGGCCTCGGAGCGGATGACATCCAGCAGGGCGAGGATGCGCTCGTCCTCGGCATAGCGCTGCGGGATGACCAGGTCGTATTCCTCCACGCCCACGGGCACGAAGTCCAGGCCCAGGGCGCAGGCCGCGGCGCGCACGGCCAGACCGGTGTGGGCGCGGCCGGAGAGCACGGCGGCGGCCACGTTCATGTGCGTATATTCCTCGTCCTCATACCCGGCCAGCTGCTGCGGACGGATGCCCAGCTGCTTCAGGCGGTAATCCAGCAGCACGCGGGTGCCGCTGCCGCGCTGACGGTTGATGAAGCGCACGTCCTCTCGGGCCAGATCGGCGATGTCATGGATGCCCATCGGGTTGCCGGGGGCCACGATGAGGCCCTGTTCGCGGTCCACCAGACGCACCAGCAGCATGGGCTCGCCCTGGAGGTTGTCGCGCAGGGCCTGACGGTTGTAGACGCCGTCGGCATCGTTGAGCAGATGGCTGCCCGCAAGATGGCACTGGTGGCGCTTGAGGGCCATGAGGCCGCCCAGCGAGCCCACATGGGCCGAGGCCAGACGGAAGCGCGGATGCTCGCGGCGCAGGAAACTGTCGATGAGGTCCAGGGTGTTGTCGTGGCTGCCGATGGCCAGCAGGGTGCCTTCCACCTGCTGGCGGGGGCGCAGCAGCTGCACCTGCACGGGCTCGTCACGGCTGATGCCCTCGCAGTCGCGGGCCACGCTGATGATGCCGTCGGCCCGGCTCAGGCTGGTGACGGTGCCCGCGCCGCGCGGCAGGGGCACGGCAAAGAAGGTGTCGTCCACCCGGCCCAGTTTGACGCGGATGCGTTCTTCCATGCCGGGGCGGGAGGGCAGCGGGTTGACGGGCAGGGCCGTGACCGTTTCGCGATGGGCCAGGCAGCGCTTCTGGAGCAGGGCCAGCAGGGGCTGGACGAACTCTTCCAGGGCCACGATGGCCGAGACGGGATAGCCCGGCGAACCGATGATGGGCACGCCGCGCACCATGCCGAGGGCCGTGGGCTTGCCGGGCATGACGGCCACGCCGTGGGTCAGCAGCTCGCCCTTGTGGGCGATGACGTCGGCGGAATAGTCGTGGCTGCCCGCCGAGGAACCGGCGTTGAGCAGCACCAGATCCGCGCCCTGGTCGATGGCCGCGTCGATGGCCGCGCTGATGGCCTCGGGATCGTCAGGCACGATGGGCAGGGTGAAGGCCTCGCCCCCGGCCTCCTGCACGATGGCCGAGAAGATGTAGGAGTTGAACTCCGGCAGGCAGCGGCCCGCGCACAGGTCTTCTTCACGGGCCTCGGTAAGGGGCACGATCTCGGTACCGCTGGGGATGATGCCCACGCGGGGCTTTTTGAACACCAGCGGTTCCAGCACGCCGCCCGCGGCCAGCGCGCCCAGCTCGTAGGGACCGATGCAGACGCCGGGCGGCAGGATGATCTCGGACGCCACCATGTCTTCGCCCAGCTTGCGCACATGCTGCCAGGGGAAGGCGGCCTTCTCGATGACCACATGCTGCCCGTCGGGCTCGGTGTTGACGTTCTCCACCATGACCACGGCATTGGTACCCGCAGGCAGGGGATGGCCGGTATTGATCCAGAACGCGTCGGTGCCGATGGTCAGGCGCAGGGGGCGCCGGGTGGAGGCGGTGAAGGTGGATTCGGCATTGACGGCGATGCCGTCCATAGCCGCGCCGTGGAAGGCCGGGGAAGAACGGCGCGCGGCCACGGGCTCGGCCAGCACGCGGTGCAGGGCCGCCGACAGGGGCACGCGCTCCGTGGCCAGCTCGCGGCCCTCGGCGCTGATGCGGTCCAGCCAGCCCTGACGGGCGGCCTCCACGGTCTGCAAAGTCAGATAGGTATGACGTTCGCGTTTCATAAATATCTCCCAATATCTCGAATGGGGGCCGGAAGGTTTTATTGCATCCTCTCCGGTATTGGCATGGCATCGTTTCCCGTTTCAGTCTTGGAACGGGGTGCCGTCATTTCAAAAGCGACACCTTTTCAGGCGGTCAGTCCCTTTTATAAAGCGCATTGGGGGGAAGATGGGGGGCACGGGGGGAAGGAACCCCCTTTTTGCGCTAGTAAAAGGGGGTTCCTTCCCCCCGAAAAAATCCGGATCTACGACAGCAGCTCCACGCGCACCCGCTCCCCGGCGGTGAGGCCTTCGCGGTTCTCGGCGCAGATGACGAGGCCGTCGGCCTCCACCAGGCCGGAGACCACGCCGGAAGGCTTCATGAGCGGCTGGGCCAGCCAATCCACATCGGAGCAGTCCAGGCCTTGGGGCAGCCAGGCGGCCTCGAGGGCCGCGGCGCTGGCGGGCACCAGCTTGACGCGGATGTAGTCGCGGCGGCCCTGGGCCGAAGCCACGGCACGGGTCAGGCGGGCGGTGAGGGAGGGGACGAGCTCGTCCCCGGCGCTGCCTTGCAGATGCTCCAGCAGGGGCACGAGGAAGGCGCGGGCGCAGACCAGGGCGCTGCTCACATGGCCGGGCAGGCCCATGAGGCATTTACCGCCGCTGCGGGCCAGGATGAAGGGCTTGCCGGGGCTGATGGCCACGCCGTGGGTCAGCAGCTCGCTGCCGGGCACGGAGGTGAAGACGTCCACGGTATGGTCGCGCATGCCGGCGGAGGAACCGCCGGAGACCACCACCACATCGGCCTCGTCCAGCGCGGCCAGCACGGTACGGCGCAGGGCCTCGGCGTCGTCGCGCACCAGACCGGCCAGCGTCGGGCTGGCACCGGCACTGCGGCACAGGGCGGCAAGGCTGTAGGAATTGACGTCCCGCACCTGGCCGGGGCGGGGTTCGCTTTCGATGGGCACCACCTCGTCACCGGTGGAGATGATGGCCACCCGGGGCGCGCGGCGCACGGCCACGTCCTGCTGCCCGAAGGAGGCCAGCAGGCCGATCTCCTGCGGGCGCAGCTTGCGGCCTGCGGGGATGATGCAGTCACCGGCGGCGGCGTCCTCGTCGCGCATGACCACATGGTCACCGGGGGCCTGGGTGCGGGTGAGCTCCACCATGTCCCCGCCGGCCGGGCGGGAATATTCCACCATGACCACGCAATCCGCGCCCTCGGGCAGCATGCCGCCCGTGAGGATGCGCGCGCACTGGCCGGACTGGAGGCTGATGTCCGGCACGGCGCCCATGGGGCAGTCGCCCACGCATTCCAGCAGGGCGGGGGAACCTTCCTGCGCGCCGAAGACATCACGGGCGCGTACGGCGAACCCGTCCACGGTGGAACGGTCGAAACCGGGCAGGTCGGCAGGGGCGTGCAGGGCTTCCGCCAGGCGGCGGCCCAGGGCTTCCGTCAGGGGGACGGTCTCCGCGGGCAGGACGGGCAGGGCGCGCAGGTGCCCCAGCACGGTCTCCACGGATTGCAGGGTCAAAAAGTTCTTCATGGCTTCTCCTTGTGCACCGGCGTGACGGGCCGGACGGCAGAAAAGCATACCGCAATGCCTGCCGGGTGCAAAGCCTTTGCTGCCCGTGGCACAGAGGAGAGAGGGGGCAGCGGGACGTGCGGCCGTTCCCGCCGGGGAAGACGGCCCGATGCGGGGACGCCGTCACGGAAGGCAGGGAGCGTGACGGCCGCAGACCGTGCAGGGCCTGCGCCGGGGATGCGGCCGCTCTAGCGAGCTCCGGCCGTCAGCGCGGGGCTCGTCCGGCGCTCCCGTCCGCCGTCCTACAGGCTCTCCGTCTCCATGGCCGAACGGTACAGGCACAGGCGGGCGCACAGGCCGCCTTCGGGCCGGTTGTGCAGGCTCAGTTCCCCGCCGTTGCGGCAGGCCATGCTGCGGGCGATGCTCAGGCCCAGGCCGCTGCCGCCGGTGTGGGGGCTGCGGGCCTCGTCCAGACGGAAGAAGGGCTCGAAGACCTGTTCCAGCATCTCGGGGGGGATGCCCGGGCCGTCATCCAGCACGTCGATCTGCAGGACGTCGGCTTTTTCAAGGAGCCGGATGCGGACGCTGCCGGAGTAGCGCAGGGCGTTGTCCAGCAGGTTGGAGAGGCAGCGGCGGAAGCTGTTGGGACGCACCGTCCAGGGCCGGGCGCAGCTGCCTTCGAGGCTGACGTCCTGCCCCATGTCCTGCCGGTCGGAGACCAGGCTGTCCAGCAGGGCGTTCATGTCCATGCGCACGGCGGCCTCGTCGCGGGCGCTGCCGCGGGTGAGCTCGGCGCTGTTGGCCATGATGCCGCCCAGGATGTCGATGTCTCCCAGCAGCTTGGCCCGCAGGGGGGAGGCGGGGTCCATGCTCTCCACACGCAGGCGGATGCGGGTCAGGGGGGTGCGCAGGTCATGGGCCACGGCGGCCAGGATGCGCTCGTGCTGTCCCACTCCGGCGCGGATGCGCTCCTGCATCTTGTTGAAGGCCCGGGCGGCCTCGCGCACTTCGGTGGGGCCGTCTTCAGGCAGGGGCGCGGTGTAGAGGTTGCGTCCGAAGCTCTCGGCCTTGCCGGAGAGCACCCGCAAGGGCCGCACCACGCGATGCACCACCACGAGGATGAGCAGGATCAGCAGGCCCGCTTCCAGCAGGAGCATGGTCAGGGAGGCCTGGCTGGGGGAGAAGTCATAGGCATCGCTGCTGATGACCACGCACAGCCACTTGCCGTCGTCCAGGCGCACGCTCACCCGGCTTTCGTACACATGCGTCCAGGGCACATGGCGGCGCAGGGTGGGGTTCATGCTGTCGGCCACGTGCACGCGCTGGACCTCGGTCAGCATCTCGCGGGTGTCCAGATCGGTCTCGATGCTGTTCAGGTTCTTGCGCAGGCGGTCGCGCAGGTACAGGGCGCGCTCGTCCTGCGCCTGCCGGGCGGGATTGGGGGCATCGCTCAGGCTCAGGTGGACCACGTCCAGCCGTTCCAGGCGCTCCAGCAGGGAGCGCTTGTACTCGAAGGGCTCGGAGTGCAGGAGCTGGAGGGAGAGGGCCAGGCTGTTGGCCTGCTCCAGCAGGGCGGAGCGCGCCGCCTGCCGTTCCTCCACCAGCTGGACCGTGAACGTGGCCACGCCATGGAGGAAAAGGATGCCGCCGATGAGCATGCCCGCCAGCTGTGCGGAAAGCGTGGTGGAGGACAGGCTGCGCAGCAGACGGGCAAGGAGGGCACGCATGCTATTTTCCGGGCATGATGGGGGCATCCACGGGCAGGGCCGGGCGCACGAACTGCGGGCGCACGTCCGTGGCCAGCACGTAGCCGTCGCCGCGGACGGTCTTGATGAGCTGGGGCTCGCGGCCGTTGTCGCGCAGGCGGGTACGCAGACGGCTGATCTGCACGTCGATGCTGCGGTCATAGGGCACGGCATTGCGGCCCTGGGTGCGCTCCAGCAGCTCGTCGCGGCTGAGGACCCGCTGGGGGTTCTGCAAAAAGATCTCCAGCAGGCGGTATTCCGTGCCGCTCAGGGAGACCACCACCCCGTCGGGCGCCACCAGATGGCGGGCGCTGCGGTCCAGCAGCCAGCCTGCGAACTGCAGGGGCGTGGTCTCGGGCTGGTCGCGGCGGGCGCCGCCCTCTGTGCGGCGCAGCACGGTACGGATGCGGGCCAGCAGCTCGCGGGGCTCGAAAGGCTTGCTCAGGTAGTCGTCGGCGCCCAGCTCCAGGCCCACGATGCGGTCGGTGATGTCGCCCAGCGCGGTGAGGAAGATGACGGGCACCGTGGACTCGGCGCGCAGGTTGCGGAACAGCTCCAGCCCGTTCATGCCGGGCAGCATGATATCCATGACGATCAGGCTGCAGGGCACGCGACGCTGGATCTCGAGGAACTCCGTCGCATTCCCCGCCGTACAGGTGGAAAAGCCGTTGCGGCGCAGATAATCGGAAAGCAAGGAGCGGATTTCCTCGTCGTCATCGACGATACAGATGGTATGGATCGTATTCATGGTCCGCACTCTGGGGCTGAAGGACAGGATATTGTGACAAAGTATGTCATACTTTTACTGTCATTTTGCAGTTCTGTATCAAAAACGACAGTAAAGATACGAACTTATCCATAATACCTGCACTCGCGACAGGAGGCAACCGCCGGAGTGGGGCAGGGGGCGGACGTCAGCGATCTTCCGGCATGGGCAGCCCCGCCTCCAGACGCAGCAGGAAACGCTTGATGTCCAGGCCGCCGCTGTAGCCGCCCAGGCCGCCACCGGCGGCGATGACCCTGTGGCAGGGGATGACGATCATCAGGGGGTTGCGGCCGTTGGCCTGGCCCACGGCACGGCAGGCCCGCGGGCTGCCCACGGCCGCGGCCAGCTCGCTGTAGGAGCAGGTCCGCCCGTAGGGGATGTCCTGCAGGGCCCGCCAGACGCGCAGCTGGAAGGGCGTCCCCCGCGGGGCCAGCGGCAGGTCGAAGCGGCGCAGGCGTCCCGCGAAATAGGCCGCCAGCTGTTCCCGGGCCTCTTGCAGCAGGGGGCTCGCCACGGGCTGTCCCGGCAGGGCGATGCCCCCGGGCGGGCAGCAGGCCGGATCCGGGGACGGGCATGTCCTGTCCAGGGCCACCAGCCGCCCGTCTTCTTCCGTGAGCCAGAGCGGGCCCACGGGGCTTTTCAGACCGGCGACCAGCATCATGCGCGGTCCCCGGCAGCGTCGTCACGCAGGCGCAGGGAGGCCAGCGCCCCCAGGGCCGCCACGGGCACCAGGCAGGCCATGGCCGTGCCCAGCCCGCCGAAATTATCCGCGATCCAGCCCAGCAGGGGCATGGCCATGCCGCCCAGGGTCATGGGCAGGCCCAGGGTCACGCCCGAGGCGAAGCCCATGTTGCGGGCCAGCAGCTTCTGGCCCAGCACCACCATGGAGCTGAAGGGCGCGAACAGGCCCACGGCCAGCGGAGCCAGCAGCAGGGCCGCCAGCCACATGCTGTCCACCCAGGCGAAGGCCAGGGCCGCGGGCAGGGCCAGCCACCACGACAGGCGGATGATGCGGGCATAGCCGATCCTGTCGGCCAGGAATCCGCCCAGCACGTTGCTGCTGACGCCGCAGACGCAGAAGAAGGCCAGCATCATGGCGCCGAATTCCTTGCTCTGGCCGAAGACGTCATGCCAGTACATGGGGATGTAGGTATTGAAGCCCAAAAAGAGGATGGAGCGCGAGGCGATGACCAGGGTCAGCACGCCGAAGGCATGCCAGTCGTTGCGCGGTTCGGCCTGTCCGGCGGCGGCACGGCTTTGGGGGATCTGGCGCTGCCAGCCGCGCATCTGGAAAAAGAGGAACGAGGCCGTGCACAGGGCCAGCAGCAGGAACACGGCCGTGCCGTGCAGGCCCGCCACGAAGGTGGCCCCGGCCACCAGCAGCGGCCCCACCACGAAGCCGCTGTTGCCGCCCACGGAAAAGATGCTCATGCCCGCGCCCTTGCGATCGCCGGAGACGAGGTTGGCATAGCGGGCCCCCTCGGGATGGAACAGGGCGCCGCCCACGCCGCAGAGCATGAGCGTGAGGAAGATGGCCCAGTAACTGTCCAGAAAGCCCACCAGGCCCAGGCTGCCGCCCGCCAGCAGCACGGCCAGCGGCACGAACCAGGAACGGGCGTATTTGTCGGCCAGATAGCCGAACACGGGCTGCACCAGGGAAGAGGTGGCCGAATAGGCGAACATCAGGGCGCCCGCGGCCTGATAGTTGAAGCCGTGGGCCGCGGCCAGATAGGGCATCAGCGAGGGCAGGGCGCCGCCGTTGAGGTCGCAGCTGAGGTGCCCCAGGGAAATGAGCAATATCTTGTGAAGGTCCATGCCTGTCTCCTGCGGGATGTTTGAGGCATGGGCATAGCGGGCGGGGCAGGCGGCGTCAAGGGAGGCGGGCACGAAAAAGGGCCGCCCGAAGGCGGCCCGGAAAGACTGGTCAGCTACGGTGCCTAGCGGCGCGGGGGCTGCTTGGCTTCCATGCTGTAACGGTAGATCTCGTGGACTTCCTCGGTGTAGCCGGGGTAGAAGCCCTTGCCCATGCCCAGCACGATGCGGGCACCGCGGTTCATGTGCACCAGCAGGTCACCGGTGGAGGGATCAACGCACAGACCTTCGATCTCGCCCTGCTTGATGGCTTCGTCGAAGACCTTTTCCATGTACACATGGGCGTTGCTGTCCGAGGTGATGTCGATGCGGTACAGGTGGTCGGGCTCGTTGTCGTCGGCGGTGCCGTCGTCAGCGGTCATGAACAGGGAGCCGTTGTAGTAGAACACGCCCTGCACCCACTGGGGCACGGGCTGCAGGTGCACCTTGCGCAGGTAGTTGCCCTTGAGGTCGTATTCGTACAGATGGCGGCCGCTTTCTTCGCCCACCCAGGAGCACATCCACACGGTCTTCTTGACCGGGTCCACGGTGATGCCGGAAACTTCTTCCTGGCCGGACTTGGGCTCGAACTTGAACGTGCGCTTGAACTTCAGGGTGTTGGCGTCATGGATGGCGATCTGGATGTCCTTGCCCACGCCGTCCATGAAGTTTTCGGCGCCCACATAGATCTCGCCGTTGTAGACGTCGATGTCACCGATGTGGTTGGAGGGGATGGAATAGCCTTCGAAGGGCTTTTTGTTCTCGGCCACCAGTTTGCCGTTCATGTCGTACTTGTACAGGGCCTTGCTGCAGCTCACATAGATGAACTTGCCGTCGCAGGCCACGCCCTGGCGACCGGCCACGGGCATGACGCTTTTCAGGGTGTAGGTGTACTTGGCACCGGGGATGGGCTTGGCCTGGGCGGCGGGCAGGGCCACGCACAGGGCGCAGAGCATTGCCAGGGAAGCGAACAGTCCTTTCATCCTCTTCCTCCTTCTTTGGGCCGGAGCATCGCCGGACCTTTCCTTCCTAGTAGCGCGCTAAGGGAAAAAGGGCAACGGTGGAAGACGGGCTCCCTGAAAATGTCACAGAATGACACAAGGGAGTCATATGGCGGGGATGGGAAAAACGGCGGGAGCCGAAAACGAAAAAAGGGTCTGCGTTTCCGCAAACCCTGATTTCCTTTTTGGTGGAGCTGAGGAGAATTGAACTCCTGACCTCTTGAATGCCATTCAAGCGCTCTCCCAACTGAGCTACAGCCCCTCGGCAAGAAGGCACATTGCCAAAAAGCGGCCCCCCTGTCAACAAAAAAATCAAAAAAGTTTTCCCGTCTCCGCAAAACCCGGAGGGCTGCTCCGCCATCCCCGCCCGTGTCGCGCCCGGACGGGCCTTTCCTTCCCCGGACAAAAGCGTATGCTGCGGGCATGAACTTCCTCTATCTCACCGACGTGTTTTGTCCCTGGTGCTACGGCTTCGCGCCGGTCATGCGCCGTCTGGTCGCGGAACATCCCGAACTGCCCGTGCGCGTTCTGGGCGGCAACCTCATGGACGAGCCCCAGACCCTCACCGGCATGCTGGAAGAATACCCCACCATCCGGGAGTTCTTCGCCCGCCTGCAGGAGACCACCGGCCAGTCCACGGAGCATTTCCGCCAGGCCCTGGAACGGGCCGTTGCCGGTACGGGCCCGGACCTGCTTATGCATTCCCCGGCCATGAACCTGCCCCTGGCCGCCCTGCGCCATCTGGCCCCCGGTCACCAGCTGGAACAGATGGAGGCCTTCCAGATGGCCTTTTACGCCCAGGCCCGTGACGTCATGGCCGCCGGGGAGCAGGCCGCCATCGCTGCCGCCTGGCTGCCTGCGGGGACGCCCCCCGACGCCCTGACAACCGCCATGGCGGATCCCGCCATCCAGAGCGCCGCCCGGCATGACGCCGCCGAAGCCGAGGAAGTCATGGGCGAATTCCTCCTCTATCCTACCCTGTATCTGGAGCACGGCGGCCAGCGCACCCTGCTGGCCCGCGGCTACAGCGATTACGCCAGCGTCCGGGCCAAGCTGGACGATGCCCTGCGCGGTGTGCTGGAAAGCCCCGTGGCCCAAGGCGCGGCCTGCGGTCTGGACGGCAAGTGCTGTTTTTAGGGCACTGATGTTTCGTTGAGAGGGGGAGGGGCGTTTTTTGGGCAAAACCTGTCCCTCCCCCTCTCAAACTCTCCCCCGCCCCGAAAAAACCTTTTCCCGGTCTGAGCGGACGGTCCCCGCCACCGACTGAAAGAAGCCGCCATCTCCCCTGGCCGGGAGGACCCGGCACAACGAGCTGCCATAACAAGCAGGTACGTCCCCACTCCCGAGGGAGCCTGTTTTTTCGTATGTGATGCACCGCCAAACAAAAAAGCCCTCCGCGAACGGAGGGCTTTTCGTTTACTGGTAAGACCAGCCGGCTAGCAGCCGTACTTGGCTTCGATCTCGGCGGCGGCTTCTTCCACACCGGCGTGCATCTTGGCGCGGGCGGCGCGGATCTTCTCGTCCAGCGCGGGGTCGGCCACGGCCAGGATCTGGGCGGCCAGCCAGGCGGCGTTGCGGGCACCGGCCTTGTCCATGGCCACGGTGGCCACGGGGAATCCGGGAGGCATCTGCACCGTGGCGAGCATGGCGTCCATGCCGCCCATCAGGCCGCCGGAGACCGGGATGCCGATGACGGGACGGGTAGTGCGGGCGGCCACGGCACCGGCCAGGTGCGCGGCCATGCCGGCGGCGCAGATGAAGACCTTGGCGCCGGCGGCTTCCTGTTCGCGCAGGATCTTTTCCGTGCGCTCGGGGGTACGGTGGGCGGAGCTGACCGTGAAGAGATAGGAGATGCCCAGCGAACGCAGCACGTCCACGCAGGGGCTGACCTTTTCTTCATCGGACTTGGAGCCCATCATGATGACGACTTGAGCCATAGATGTTCCTTTATGGCGGCACGGGGCCGCGGTTGCTTACTTTTCTTCCTGCGCCAGCTGTTCCAGACGGCGGATGCCCTTCTGGCCGATATCGCTGCGGTGGAAGCTCTTGTCCATGCGGATGGCCTTCACGCCCTCATAGGCACGGGCCTGGGCGTCGGCCAGGGTATCGCCCAGCGCGGTCACGCAAAGCACGCGGCCGCCGCTGGAAAGGATCTTGTCACCGTCCATGCTGGTGCCGCTGTGGAAGACCTTGACGCCGGGCAGGGCGTCGGCTTCGTCCAGGCCCTCGATGACCATGCCCTTGGGATAGGCGTGCGGATAGCCTTCGGCGGCCACCACCACGCCCAGAGCGGTCTGGGAGGTGTGGGAGAGGCTCTCGGGACGGAGCTTGCCCTCGATGCAGTCCAGCATGATCTGCACCAGGTCGCCTTCCAGACGCATCAGCAGGGGCTGGCATTCGGGGTCACCGAAGCGGGTGTTGTATTCCAGCACCTTGGGGCCGTTCTCGGTCATCATCAGACCGGCATAGAGCACGCCCACGAAGGGATGGCCGTCCTTAGCCAGCGCGGCCAGGATGGGACGGATGACCGTATCGGCCATGGCTTCGGCTTCGTTGTAGGGCAGGATGGGGGCGGGGCTGTAGGCGCCCATGCCGCCGGTATTGGGGCCCTGGTCGCCGTCATAGGCGGCCTTGTGGTCCTGGGCGGACGGCAGGGGCACGGCGGTCTTGCCGTCGCACAAGCAGAGGAAGGAGGCTTCCTCGCCCACGAGGAACTCCTCGATGACGAGCTTGGCACCGGCGGCACCGTGCGCGCGCTTGCACATGATGTCGTCCACGGCATCCAGGGCTTCCTGGGTGGTCTTGGCCACCACCACGCCCTTGCCGGCAGCCAGGCCGTCGGCCTTGACCACCAGGGGCGCGCCCAGTTTGACCACGGCGTTCTTGGCTTTGTCGGGATCGGTGAAGACCTGGCTGTGGGCCGTGGGCACACCGGCGCGGTTCATGACGTCCTTGGCGAAGGCCTTGCTGCCTTCCAGACGGGCACAATAGGCATCCGGGCCGAAGCAGGGGATGCCGGCCTCACGCATGCGGTCGGTGATGCCCTTGGTCAGGGGCAGTTCGGGACCGGGCACCACCAGGTCGATCTTTTCCTTGCGGGCCAGTTCCACCAGGCCGTCCAGGTCTCCGGCGTCCACCGCCACGTTGATGGCGCCCTCACGGGCCGTGCCGCCGTTGCCGGGGGCCACAAAAACTTCACTTACCCGAGGGCTCTGCTTGAGCTTCCACACCAGGGCGTGCTCACGCCCGCCAGAACCGATAACCAGGATGCGCACAACCTCTCCTCCCTGAAAAATAGACATACGGAAAACTTTCCGGCAGCCGGAGCTGCTGAAAAAGCCCCGTCCCGCGCCGCTGCGACACGGAACGGGGCTGCATCCTCTTGCTTAGTAGTTGGGGGTCACTTCAAAGTCGCTGAGGTCGGCAGGCGTGTTGGGATCCATCTGCGACACGTCCAGCGGATAGGCAGTGACGATGCACTGACGGCTGCCCACACCCAGATCGGGCGAGGTGTTCAGGCCCACCACCAGGTCCAGGACGCCGTCGTTGTTGAAGTCGGCCAGGTCCACGGCCGCCACGGAGCCGCGGATGCGGCGGGTCTTCCACTTCAGGGCCAGGCCCACGCCGTCCCAGAACAGGGCATGCACTTCGCCCTGGGGGAAGTAGCGGTAACGGTCGAAGATCTGGGCCGCCGTGGAGATGGGCTTGTTGATCAGCAGGGTGTATTCGCCGGTATGGCCGATGTCGGCCACGATGAGGCGCATGGGGGCAAAGTACTTGCTGGGCATCTGGTAGTTGCGGTCCACGCCCAGGCCCGGCATGCCCTTGTAGTGCTCCATGCCGGTAGCAGAACCGGAGAAGCGTTCCATGGTCGTATGGATCAGGGTCTGGTTGGCGCCCTGGAAGATCTTCAGGCGTTCGTCGTCGGTCAGCATGACCAGCTGGTCACCCTTCTTGCCGGGGATCCAGGCCACGTTGAAGACGTTGGCGCCGCTGGGCAGGGTGATGCGCTGGCCCAGGGCGTAGGTGCCGTTCTGTTTGACCATCATGTGCACGCCGGGGGCGAACAGCTTGATGGAATCCCAGCCCTGGCCCACCAGCGTGGGCTGGTAGGAAGGCGGCAGGTTGATGACGCTGGCGAAGTAGGAGCAGCGCTTGGCCACTTCCGTGAACTTGTTGCCGCGGAAGCCGTAGAAGTAGGTGTAGGGGCGGTTGCTCTCTTCTTCGAAGGTGGCCACCACCAGATCCTTGGCGCCGTCACGGTTGAGGTCCATGGCACGCATGGAGAAGTTCAGGTTGCTGCGGGAGATGGTGATCTCGCCCAGCTTGCCCAGGCGGCCGTCGTTGCCCCACTTGTAGATGACCAGGCGATGGTCGTGCAGGATGGCGATCTCGTTGCGGCCGTCACCGTTGAAGTCGGCCACGGCCATGTCCACCATCTCGTCCTTGAGGCGCTGGCTGCGGATGCGGGAACCGTCAGCGGAGTTGCCCTGGTAGCGGAACTGGGGGTTCAGGTAGGAACCCTGCTGGCCGGTCTCGTTGCGGATGATGTCCGAACGGCCGCCACGGCTGGCGGCGGCAGCGCCGGCCACGCCCAGCACCTCGGAAGAGAAGGCACCGGCAAGGCGCTGCACGGTGGCGTTCAGGCCGCTCATGGGGCCCTGGGCCGTGCTGCTCCAGGTGGAGCCCTTCTTGTCCACACTGTTGAGGACGATGGTGCAGTCATTGCCCATGACGCTCACCGTGCCCCACAGGGCATAGTCGGCACCGCCGATGAACTTGCGGGCTTCGGCGGCGGAACCGGCCGCACGGGGCCCCATGGTGCCCGTGGCGCCTGTGGCGTTAAGACGGCCCATCAGCGTGGAAGGCACAGCCTTGGACAGATAGCTGTAGTTCTGGGGCGCGTGCACCTCAAAAGGCAGCAGCACGAAAGACTTTGCCTGGGCAGCCTGGGCCTGGAGGCCCATCACCAGCATCAGGCAGGCGGCAAACGCCAGCTTCATGGCAAATTTCATTCAAAATCTCCTTGCAGTTCTCTGCGTACGTCGACCGCCCTCGCAAAGGAGGGCTCGCCCGGCCGGAGGATCTGCCGCTGTCGTGGCGGGGACCGTACAGCCTGCGGCACCGGAACTATAGCGACACTTGGCCTGCCGCGCAACTTGAAAGCCGTATCCGCTGTCACGGCGCGGGCCTGCGCCCTTTCGGGCATCCTGCGGCAGGCGCTCTTGCTCCCTCCAGACGGAACAGATAAGAAAGGCCCATGAGTACCGCCAATCCTTCCCGCCCCACGGGGCGTTCTTTTCGTCTGGTCTGCCCGCCGGAGCAGATGCCGCAGGTGGAGAGCCTGCTGCGCGCCCAGGGCTATGAATTCGAACCCGAGCCCTTCTCGCCCTTCTGCCGCCGTCTGCTGTGCGAACCGCGGCCGCTGGGCTCCTCGCTGGCCGCCTTTTTCGGCTACATCTATATCCAGGACAGGTCTTCCATGCTGCCGCCCCTGGCCCTGGCGCCCCGGCAGGGCGAAGCCGTGCTGGACATGTGCGCGAGCCCGGGCAGCAAGACGGGCTTTTTGGGCCAGCTTACCGGCCCGGAGGGCTTCGTGCTGGGCAACGAGCTTTCCCGTGCCCGTCTGGCCACCCTGCGGGCCAACCTGCACGCCTGCAACCTGCCGCATGTGGGCACCTGTTCCTATGAGGGCCAGGCCCTGCCCCTGACGCCCGGCACCTGGGACGCCATCCAGCTGGATCCCCCCTGCTCCGGCTGGGGCACGGTGGAAAAGAACCCCCAGGTCCTCAAGCTCTGGCAGGGCGACAAGCTCAAGGGCCTGGTGGGCCTGCAACAGCTGCTGCTGGCCCATGCCGCGCGCCTGCTGCGCCCCGGCGGCCGCGTGGTCTTCTCCACCTGCACCACCAACGATGACGAGAACGAAGCGCAGGTGCGCTTTGCCGAAGAGGAACTGGGCCTGGTGCGCGAACACCTGACGCCTTTCGAGGGCTTCGTCTGGGAACAGCGCCCCGGCGGCGAAGGCACCCTGCGCGTGGACGGCGAACGTTCGGCGGCCCAGGGCTTCTATGTGGCCCTGCTGCGCAAGCCCGCGGACGCTCCCCTGCCCGAGATCCCGCCCGTCTCCGCCGAGCCCGATGCGCGCACGGCCGCCCGCAACGCGGCCCGCGGCCGCAACCGCCGCGACGCACGCCCGGCCCTGCCCCAGGGGCAGGTGGTGCCCCGCAGCGCCCTGGCCGGCCCCTGCTGCGATCCCGACCGCCTGCCCGCCGGTGAAGCGCGCATCTACGGCGAGCAGGTGCGCTTCATCCCGGCCCATGCCGACCTGCTGCTGCCGCAGGGCTTCACCTGGCAGGGGGCCCTGCTGGGCCGCATGGCGGGCGGACGCCTGCATATGGCGCCCCGTCTGCACTGCCTGCTGCCCGCCGTCCCCGACCCGGCGCACAGTCTGGTGCTGGACGACATCAGCGACATCACGGCCCTGCTCAGCGGCCAGAGCCGCCAGACAGGCCTTGCGGGCAACGAAGCCGCCCTGTGGTGGCGCGACCTGCCCCTGGCCCGGATGATGCTCAAGCAGGGCCGGGCGACCCTCAGTTTCAACTAGGCCCGGCCCAGGATGCCGGACAGGGCCGCAGGCAGGCTTGCCTCTTTACCTGCCTGCGGCTACTCTTGCCCCCACTTTCACAGCGCAAGGAACAGCGCACAGGACAAGGCCGCCGTGACGGCGGCCGTTTCATGCACGCAGAGGAGCGATCATGGCCAAGAAGAAGACTTCCCAGCAGCCCGCGCCGGTCAAGGACAAGCCCCAGGCCCCCGTACAGGATCAGGCCCAGACGGCGGCCCCGGCCCGCGTCACCACCGTTTCCCTCACCACCTGTCTGGTCAGCGTGGTGGTGGCCCTTGCCCTGGGCCTGTGCATCGGCAGCATGCTGCCGGGCTTCATGGACAGCCGTCAGGCCCCCGCTCCCCGGCCCCAGGCCGCCGCTCCGGCCCAGCAGCCCGCCCCGCAACAGCAGGCGGCGCCCCAGCAGCAGGCCAAGGCCAGCCTTTCCCCCGAGCTGAACAGCGCCCTGCTCAAACTGCAGGAAGCCGTGGTCAAGGAACCCAACAAGGCGGAGCACTGGATCAAACTGGGCAACTTCCAGTTCGACAACCAGAACCCCTCCGCGGCCGTCACGGCCTATGAGAACGCCCTGCGCCTGCAGCCCGGCAATGCCAACGTCCTGACCGACCTGGGCATCATGTACCGCGAGCTCCACCGCTTCGAAGATGCCCTCAAGGCCTTTCGCGAGGCGGAGCGCGTCCAGCCCGGGCACCGGAACGCCCTGTTCAACCAGGGCATCGTCCTTTATTACGACCTCAAGCGCAAAGACGAGGCCGAAGCCGCCTGGCGCAGGCTGCTGGCCGCCGATCCCAACGCCCACGCCCCCGACGGGACGCCCGTCTCGGAACTGATCAAGCATCTGCACTGATCCGGATCCGGCTGCCCCGCCCCAGGGCCGGGGCAGCCGGCCTTCTGTGCCTTGCCGTGGTCCGCAGACCACCGGTCCGCTCTTCCTGTCCCTGCTGCTGTCCCGGTATTTCCCGGGGCCGTCTCCCCCGTGGCGGAGATGCCCCTCAAGGTAAAAAAAGCATGACGTACCCCCTTCTTCCCGTACAGGCCGCCTGCCGCAGGCTGGCCCTGATCGTCATCCCGCTCCTGCTCGTCCTGTCCTTGGCCGCCACCTGCCCGGCGGTCCCGACACCGCCCCCGGTCCCCGCGCCCACGCCCGCCCTGCCTGCGAGCCTGTCCGCGGCGCCCCAGGCCTCCGCAACGGGCCAGCTGGGCATCCTGCCCTACCTTTCGGCTTTTCTGGATACGGACGGCGACATGAGCGTGGAAGAAGTGGCCGCGCCGGGCATGATGGCCTCCTTCCAGCCGCTGCATCCCAGGGCCCTGCCCCGCAGCAGCGGCGTGACCTGGCTGCGCCTGGAGATCCCCGCCGCCGGGACGGCACGCGCCGAGTCCCTGATGCTCGACCTCGGCCAGGGCGTCCCGGCCGGGGCCGTCCTCTACACGCCCGACATCGACCCGCTTTCCCGCCAGACCACCTGGCAGGAAAGCCAGGCCAACTGGCGCAATCTGCTGCTCCTGCCCCTGCCCGCTGAAACGCCGCAGGTCTGCTTCATCCGTCTGGACGGGCAGCCGCCCCTCTGGTTCGCGCCCACCCTGCGCAGCCTGGACAATCTGGCGAGCGCGCCGGAAAGCCTGCTCGGCCCCGGCGTCATGCTGGCCTTGGCCGTGGTGATGCTGCTGGCCCTGCTGCGCGGCATCACCGAGCGCGGCCAGTGGCGCTTCTGGACGGCCCTGTATGTGGGCGCCGCCCTGACCCATGCCGTCCTGGGCGGGCCCGATCTCGGCGCCGGCAACATCACGCCCGCCGATGCCGTCAGTGCCATGGCCCCCGGCCTGGCCCTCATGTTCCTGGCCCATCTGGCCCGGCACCTGATGCAGACCCCCAGCCATTCCCGCCTGCTGGACATCCAGTACCTGCTGCTCTCCCTGCCCGGCGCCGTGCTGGCCCTGCTGCCCCTCTGGCCCGACTTCAGCTGGATGGGCCGCTTCCTGCCGCTCTGGCCCATGCTGGCCCTGATCTTCGTGCCCACCACGCTCGGCGCCTGGCTCATGGGCGTTCCGGGCGCCCGCCGCTTCCTGCTGGGCTGCCTCGTGGCCGCACTGGGCGCCGGTCTGGCCGTCCTCGATCTCGGGACGCTGCTCCCGCCCTTCGTCCAGGGCACCCTGCCCCTGTGGGGGACGGCCCTCAGCGCCCTGATCATCGCGGGCATGAGCGCCCCCGGCCGCGAGACGGGCTCTTCCGCCGAGGCCGCCGATCCCCTGGCACCGGGCCGTCCCGCCCAGAACCAGACCATCACGGATCCCAACCTGCGCCTGCTGGATACCGACGGCAACACCCTGCCGCTCATGACCGGCCTCAGCCAGCCCGCCCCCGTACCGGCCACGGTGGAAGCCGAAAGCGCCTCCGCCACGGCCATCCGGCGCCTGGAGCAGGCCCTTGCCGCGCCCCTGCGCGAGATCGTGGAACAGAACCGCCAGCTCGAACAATGCGCCCTGCCGCACGATGCCCGCTCCCGTGTGGAGAGCATGGGCCGCCGTGCCCGTCAGGCCCTGAGCCTGCTGCACGATCCGGCCGGTGAGACGGCCGCGCCTGCGACGCCGTCCCCCACGGAAACGGCCCGCGCCGAAAAGCGCGTCTTCGATCTGCGCAAGACGCTGCGGCAGACCCATGAGACCTGCCGCGCGCTGGCGGAAAAAGCCGGCATCGCCCTGGGCTGGCATGTCCCGGCCGACCTCGAACAGCTTTACGAAGGGCCCGCCGGGGATCTGGAAGACGTCCTGCGCCTGCTGCTGGAAGATGCCGTGCGTGCCTCCAAGGGCGGCAAGGTCCATTTTGCCGTGCGCCGTGTGCCGGACAGCAAGAATCCCGGCCACCTGCTCTTCCAGGTGCGCGACACGGGCACGGGCCTGCCCCCGGAACAGCGTTCCGCGTCGCTCCTGGCCCGCATCTGGGAGCTGTCGTCGTCCCACGGCGGCTTCCTGGGCGTGGAGAGCGGCCCCCGCGGTACATCCGTCATCTTCACCCTGCAGCTGCATCTCCCGGAAGCTTCTGACGATGAGGAGCTGCCCACGGTCCTGGTCTGCGCTCCTGATGCCGCCACCCGCCGCGAGCTGGGCGCCATGCTGCGCGACCTGCCCTGCACCTGCCACGAGACGGGCACCCTGGCGCACGGTCTGGCTGCCGGGGCCCGCAAGGGCCGGACACCGGCCGCCGTGCTGCTGATCTGCGGCCCCGAGGCCTCCGTGGAGGCCGCGCCGCTGCTGCGCCGTTATCACAGCCTTGCCGAAAGGACAGGGCCCTTCGGCGCCGTGGCCCTGACCCCCGACCAGAGCCAGTGGGATGCGCTGGCCCACGCCGGTTTCAGCCATGCCCTGACCCTGCCCGTTGCGGAAGATGCCCTGCGCGAGACCGTGCTCGAGATCCTGGGCAGCCATGACGATGTGGCCGACCTTGGCGCGCCCCTGCCCGAAAGCAGGCAGGCCGAGGCTCCCCTGCCTGACCTGTTCGGCCCTGCCGCGGCACCCCAGGCAGACCAGGGCATGCCCGATCTGCTCCTGTCCACCGATGATGTCCCGCAGCAGACGGCTCCGGCCGCTCCTGCCGCGACAAGCGGGGATCTGCCGGATCTGTTTGCCGCTCCGGCAAACGAAACGGCGCAGGACGAAGAAGAGCCCCGGCAGGAAACGACGGCGGACGCTGCCCCTGCGGCCCCGGCCGATGGCCCGGATAAAGCTGATGAAGCTCCGGCCGCCAGGGCGGATGATGCGGAAGAGCCTGTGGCTGCCGCACCGGCCTCTGCCGACGTGGCGAGCCCCGTACAGGACGAATCCGCCGTAGCTCCCCTGAGCGCTCCGGCCTCCCCGGCCCAGGAGGCAGAAGCCGAACAGCCCCTGCCCGGCGACGATGTGCACGCCGATGCTGCCCAGCCGGTGGAGCCTGCCGCCGCGGACAGCCCTGTGCAGGAAAAGGAAAATGCTCCCGATGCGACTGCAGACGAGGTCCCGGCCGCGCCCACGGCTCCGGCCTTCCCCTCCGTGCCGGTGGCGGAAACGCCCGCTGATGCCATGCCGGAAGCTCCGGTGGAGGCAAAAGAAGAAGCGGCCGCTCCGGCAGACGAAACGGCGCAGGACGAAGAAGAGCCCCGGCAGGAAATGACGGCGGACGCTGCCCCTACGGCTCCGGTCGATGGCCCGGATGAAGCTGATGAAGCTCCGGCCGCCAGAGCGGATGATGCGGAAGAATCTGTTACCGCCGCACCGGCCCCTGCCGACGTGACGAGCCCCGCACAGGAAGGATCCGCCGCAGCTCCCCTGAGCGCTCCGGCCACCCCGGCCCAGGAATCAGAGGCCGAACAGCCCCTGCCCGGCGACGATGCACGTGAGGATGCGGCCGAAGCGCCTGTGGCCGACGCCGCACAGCCGGCGGAGCCTGCCGCCACGGACAGCCCTGTGCAGGAAAACGAAAATGCTCCCGATGCGAGCGCGGACGAGGTCCCGGCCGCACCCACGGCTCCGGCCTTCCCCTCCGTGCCGGTAGCGGAAACGCATGATGATGCCCTGCCGGAAGCTCCGGTGGAGGCAAAAGAAGAAGCGGCCGCCAGCCCCCTTTCCGGTGGCTATGTGAGCCCCAGCCTGCGCCATGCCGGTGAATGGGTCGGCGAGCCCATGCCCATCGGCACACCGGTCAGCCGTCCTGCTCCCCGGCAGGAGGAAACGGCCTCCGCTCCGGTGGAGACCGTCGTCACGGTCCGTCCCCTGCGCCGGGACGTCAGCCCGGACGAGATCGCCCGCAAGCTGGGCAAGCCCAGCCTGGTGCCCACGGACAGATCGGCCCTCATCACGCCGCAGCCCCGCAAGAGCAGCAGCTCCGGCCCCGCCGCCGGAACGCAGCCTGCCTTCCCCGGCGCGCCTGTGGAAGAGGCGCCCCAGGCCGTGCCCGGCAGCAAGGACGTTTCCAGCCTGCCGGACATGACGCCGGACAGCACCACCCTTCTTGCCAGCGGCCGAGAAGAGACCAGCCGGACCAGGGCCGCGGCCAATACCCTGATGCGCTTCCTTTCCCGCTTCCACACGGGCAACAGTCAGCCCCAGGACAGGGAAGAGGAAGACAAGGGCCCGCAGGCCCCTGCCTCGACCGTACAGGAACGGCAGGGCACCCCGCGCCCCATGCCCAAAAAGGAAGCTCCGCGGGAAGATGCGACGGAAACCACGGCGGACATCCCCGTCACGACCAATCCCTGGATAGAGCGCCGGACAGCGCCCCGTCCCGTGGCCCCCACGCCGCGCATGCCCGTGCCGCCCATGCCCCAGCGGCCCCAGCCGCCGGACGATCCCGAGGATCCGTTGCCCGCCCTCATGTGGCGCATGGACAAATATCTGGCGGAGGCCGGTTATGCCCTGGAGCAGCGCCGCCTGCATCTGGTGGCCGATGCCGCCGGGCGCCTGGCCGCCGAGGCCGAAAGCTACGGCTTCCGGGTACTGGGCCGCATGGCCCGCTGTGTGGAAAGCGCCGGACGCGCCAAGGACCTGCAGGCCGTGACCGACCTGCTGCCCGAACTGGCCACGGCGGTGGAACGCCACCGCATCTCCATGGGTTCCTGATGCACATACCGGGGCCGGTCCTGCTGACCGGCCTTTTTCCGTCCCCGGGCCCGGCGCAGGCAGGAGCGGCCCTCTTGCACAAAGGGGCAAGTCGTGCCAGACTAAACCTTCAACGCCCACAAGGGCCATCTCTTATTTTATGCAAGGAGTCCACATGAGTTACGAACGTGTCCTTCTGCCCGTGAGCGGCAAGCATTCCGGAGAACGCGCCCTCAAGGCCCTGAGCCAGGCCAGGAAGCTGGATCCCAAGGAGATCATCCTGCTGCATGCCGTAGCGCCCAGCGTGGGGTCCCCCATGCCCAACATCATGCGCGACCAGCAGGACGTCACCGTCAAGGCCGAAGCCCTTCTGGCTCCTCTCGCCGCCGAACTGGACAATGCCGGCATCCCCTATCAGACCGTCATCCGTCACGGTCTGCCCGTGGAGACCATCGTCAAGGCCGCCAAGGAAATGGACGCCGAAGCCATCGTCATGTTCTCGGACGGTCGTGACGACCTGACCGACAGACTGTTCGGTTCCATCACCGAGCATGTGCTGCGCAACACCCCGCTGCCCGTGCTGGTCGTCCGCCAGTAGGCCTTTGCCGCATCCTCGTCATCAAAAAGCCTGTTCCCCGGAACGGGCTTTTTTTGATGCGACGTCCCGGCCCGGGCAGGCTTGCACAAATCGACCCGTCGTGCGACAATGCCTAGTTGAAATGCCCTCTGGGGCAATGTCATCCCAATCCAAGGAGCCCACATGATCTACCAACGTGTCCTCGTGCCCGTGAGCGGCAAAAATTCCGGCGAACGCGCTGCCAAGGCTCTGCGCCATGCCAAGACCCTGTGCTCCGGCGAGATCATCCTGCTGCATGTGACCGAAGCCCTGCCCAATCTGGTGGGCGGCGCTGCCCATACCGAACTGGAACGCTCCAATACCGCCAAAGCCGAGACCCTGCTGTCTCCGCTGGTCGAAGGGCTGAAGAAGGAAGGCGTGGCCTGCCGCTGCCTCGTGCGTGAAGGTCTGGTCGCCGACACCATCGTCACCGTGGGCCATGAAGAAGGCGTGGACATGATCGTCATGTACACCGACGGCCGTGACGGCCTGGCCGACATGCTGGTCGGTTCCATCACCGAACGCGTGCTGCGCAATACCGATATCCCGCTGCTGGCTGTCCGCCGCTAGCGATCCGCCGTGCTGACACTGGGAACTTTAGGCCTTGTGGCAGCGCACCTTCTGTCCTGGGGGGCCGTCTGCCATGCCCTGCTCCACAAGCGCGATCCGCGCTCGGCGCTGGGCTGGATCGTGACGGTCCTTTTTTTGCCCGGTGTCGGCATCGTGCTGTACTGCCTGTTCGGCATCAGCCGTGCCGAAAGCCTGGCGGCCCGCCTCATGCGCAAGATGGCCGCCATCGAACCCGACTACGCCCATCATCCCGAAGTCGTCTGCCACCGCACGGCCATCGCACCGCCGCAGGAATGGCCCCTGGAGATCCTGGGCCGCCGCCTGACGGGCCAGACCCTGTGCAGCGGCAACGGAATCCTGCCCCTGCGCAACGGCAACGAGGCCTACCCGGCCATGCTGCACGCCATCAACCGGGCCAGCAAGCAGGTCTTCCTTTCCACCTACATCTTCCGTGGCGGCAGCGTGGGCGAAAGCTTTACCGAGGCCCTGTGCCATGCCGCCCGGCGCGGTGTGGACGTGCGCCTGCTGGTGGACGGCTTCGGCGGCGCCGTCTATTCGCTGCGCAAACCCTGGAAGCGCATCCCCCAGGCAGGCGGCCAGCTGGCCCGCTTTTTGCCGCCCCGCCTTTTCCCGCCCAGCCTCAGCCTGAACCTGCGCAACCACCGCAAACTGCTCATCTGCGATGATACGGCCTTTACCGGCGGCATGAACATCGCGGACAACCACGTCCTCAGCAAGCATCCCGGTTGCGTACAGGATCTGCATTTCCGCTGCGAGGGCCCCATCGTGGACCAGCTGCGCCGGGCCTTTTTGCTGGACTGGGGCTTTGCCACCGGCAAGTTCGACCAGCGCAGCCTGCCGCCCAGCAGCAACATCATGTCCGGGGACAGTTTGTGCCGCATGGTGCTGGACGGCCCCGGCACCGAGGCCGACCCGCTCAATGACCTGTACTGCGGGGTCATCGGCAGCGCCCAGCATACGGTGCGCATCATGACGCCCTATTTCTTGCCGTCGCACGAGCTCATCGCCGCGCTGCGCAGCGCGGCCCAGCGCGGGGTCAGCGTGCGCGTGGTCCTGCCCGGCAAGAACAACCTGCCCTTCGTCCACTGGGCCAGCTTCCGCCTGCTGCCCGTCCTGCTGGAAGCGGGCGTGCGCGTGTGGTTCCAGCCGCCGCCCTTTGCCCACACCAAGCTTTTGGCCGTGGACGGCTATTACTGCCAGATCGGTTCCGCCAATCTGGACGCCCGCAGCATGCGCCTGAACTTCGAGCTGAACATGGAAGTCTTCGATCCCGAATTCCATACCGCCATGGCCCTGTACATGGACATGACCATCGCCCGCAGCCGCGAAGTGACCCTGAAGGACCTGCAGGAGCGCCACCTGATCCTCAAATTGCGTGACGCCGCCTGCTGGCTGTTCTCACCCTATCTGTAAACGACAATAACCCCTGGCCGCCATTCGGGTCGCGCGTTGCTGTCGATGCCCGTAACTTCCTTCGTCGTAACGGGCACGGCCTCCGGCCGCCATTCGGGTCGCGCGTTGCTGTCGATGCCCGTAAGGCCGCAGACACGCCCTTTCCCTCCTGCCGCATGCCTGTGGGCTTTCCCTTTTCCTCATGCAACGTACTACGCATCCCCCATCCCCTGATAAAGCGCGCTGGGGAGAGGGTGGGGAGTTTGAGGGGAGGGAGGACCGCTCTCGCGCCAGCAGAGGGGTCCTCCCTCCCCTCAAGCCCTTCGTGCCCCAAAACGCCCGAAGCCCCGGCAGGGCCGGAGCTTCGTCATCACATCGATCCATCAAGGGAACAAAGGTATCGACCTCCCGGTCATGACCGGGACTGATCCGCCTGTTCTTCCTTTTTCTGCTGCTCCAGCAGACCGGCCGCCCGCAGGGCCTGGCGCCGCTGCCGGGCCATCTGGCGCAGGTCGGCCACGCTGTCGCTCTCGTCCATGATCTCGCTGCCGAGCATCTCCTCGAACACGTCCTCCAGCGTCACCACACCGGCAAGGCCGCCGTATTCGTCGAGCACGGCGAACAGGTGCGAGCGCGAGTGCAGCAGCTCCTTGAGCAGCTTATCCAGGGTCTGGCTCTCCAGCACGAAGTGCAGGGGCTTCATGATCTCGGAAAGCGGCGTCTCGCCCTTTTCTTCCAGCAGGCAGTGGAGGATGGTACGACGGTCCACCAGGCCCACCAGATCCTCGTTGTCCTCGCCGTAGACGGGGATGCGGCTCACATGCCACAGGCGCGGGTTCTTGTAGGCCTCGGCGGCGGTCATGTCCTCGGGCAGGGAAAAGACCACGGTACGCGGGGTCATGATGTCGTAGACGCGCTTTTGGTCCAGGGCCAGGATGTTGCGGATGTAGGCTTCCTCATAGGCCTTGATCTGCCCGGCCTGACGCGACAGGCTGGTCACGGCGCGGATGTCGTCCTCGGAGATGTCCGGGCCGTTGGACGGCGGGGTCAGCAGACGGGTCAGCAGGCCCGTCAGCCAGATGACCGGGGTCAGCAGCTTGACCGCCACTTCCAGCGGCCGGGCCAGCACCACGGCGATGGAGGTGGCATAGGCCACGCCCAGGGTCTTGGGCACGATCTCGCCGAAGGCCAGGATGAGCACCGTGAAACCGGCGGCGAACAGGGCCATGTATTCGGCGCCGAAAGCCGCCATAAAGGCCGCGCCCGCCACGGCGGAGCCCGCGGTATTGGCCACGGTGTTCAGGGTCAGGATGGCGGCGATGGGTTTTTCCACATTGCTGCGCAGACGGAAGAGCACTTCCCCCACGGGCCTGCCGTCGTTGCGGATCTTCTCGATGGCCGACCAGGGCACGGCGTACAGGGCCGCCTCCGTCAGGGAACAGGTGAAGGAGATGACGACCGCGACACTGACAGCGAGAATCAGGGTGAGCATAGGTCCCTCGTGAAAAATGGAAAGCCGCCGCAAGGCATCCGGCGGCTTGCATGAACGTATCTCCGGCATATATCCTGTGCAGGCGGCCTTGGCAATGTGCCGCAGCAAAGGAGAAGCCCATATGGAACGTCTTGCGGAGGAGATCCGACGAAGGGCCGGGGAGGCCGGCCCGCGACTGACGGCCCTGCGCCGCCACCTGCACCGCCACCCTGAACCGGCCTGGGGCGAATACCTGACCGCTTCGCTGGTGGCCCGTGCCCTGCAGGATGCCGGTTTCCGGCTCACCCTGGGGGCCAATGCCCTGCGACCTTCGGCCCGTCCCCGTCAGCCCGAGGCGGCCTTCTGCGCGGCCCAGAGCGGTCGTGCCCTCAACGAGGGCGCCGACTCCACCCTGGTGGCCTGCATGGCCGGCGGCCTCACGGGCCTGTGGGGCGATCTGGACCTGGACGCCCCCGGCACCCCCGAAGACGAGCGCGGCCCGCTGGTGGCTTTCCGTTTCGATATGGATGCCAATGCCGGCATCACCGAGGCCACGGACAAGGATCACGTGCCCGCGGCGCAGGGCTTCGCCTCCTGCCATGCGGGCTGCATGCATGCCTGCGGCCATGACGGCCATGTGGCCCTGGGCGTGGAGCTGGCCCGGCTGCTGGGCGGCCTGCGGGACGAACTGTCGCGCCACCTGAGCGGCCGCATCCGCCTGATTTTCCAGCCTGCCGAGGAAGAGGGCGAAGGCGCGCCCGGCATGGTGGCCGCCGGGGCCGTGGACGGCGTCCGGGCCCTGTTCGGCCTGCACCTGAGCATGCAGGCCAGCCGCAGCGGCGATCTGGTCTGCGGTACGGACAAGTTCCTGGCCACCACCAACTTCGAAGTCTTCTTCACCGGCCAGAGCGCCCATGCCGGGCTGGCCCCGCACGAAGGCCGCAACGCCCTGCTGGCCGCCTGTACGGCCGTGACCAACCTGCTGGCCATCGCCCGCCACGGCCAGGGCGCCTCGCGCATCAACGTGGGCGAGATGCACGTCAACGAGACCCCCAACATCATCCCGGCCAAGGCCTGGCTGCGCGGCGAGACCCGCGGCGAGAACGGGGACATCAACGGCTATATGCTGGCCGAGGCCCGGCGCGTGGTGGACGGCGCGGCGCGCATGCACGGCTGCCGCAGCCGCTTCCTGTGCCAGAGCCACTGCCCGGGCGCCATGTCCAGCCCCGAGCTGGTGGATCTGGTGGAACGCACGGCCCGGGACATGGGCACCTTCCACGAAGTGCGCCGCAAGGCCGATTTCTGGGCCTCGGAGGACTTTGGCTGGTTCATGAACAAGGTGCAGGAAGACGGCGGCCTGGCGGCCTATCTGCAACTGGGCGCCAACAGGCCCGACGGGCACCATACCAGCCATTTCACCTTTGACGAGAGCGTCCTGCCCCGGGGCCTGGAACTGCTGGCCCGGCTGGCCGTGGCCGCACTGGCCCGGCGCCTGGACTGAGCCCGTACCACAGGACAGGTCCATGAGCGCCCCTTCCCCCTCCTGCCCCGATGACGCCGCGGCCCGGCGTCTGGCCCGCAGCATGGCCGTGGTCTCGGCCTTTTGCCTGACCGGCGATACCATGCTCTACATCGCCCTGCCCCTGTTCTGGCAGGAATGCGGCCTGACCGCGCTCTGGCAGGTGGGCGTGCTGCTGGCCGTCAACCGGCTGGTGCGTCTGCCGCTCAACCCGCTGGTGCGCCTGCTCTATACCCGCATCGACCAGCGCACCGGCATGGCCCTGGCCGTGGTGCTGGCCGCCTCGACCACCCTGCTGTACGGCGTGGCCCAGTCCTTCGCGCTCTGGCTGCTGCTGCGCTGCCTTTGGGGCCTGGCCTGGACGCTCCTGCGCCTCGGCTCCCTGTTCGCCCTGATGGCGGCCTCCCGCAAGGACAATCGCGGCTATCTCATGGGCAGTTACAACGGCCTCGTGCGCCTGGGCAGCCTGATGGGCATGATCGGCGGCGGCCTCCTGGCCGACCTGCTGGGCTTCTCCACCGTGGCCCTGCTCTTCGGTACCCTGACGCTGACGGGCCTGCCGCTGGCCCTGACCCGCATCCCCCGCAGCGGCCGCGCCACCGGAGCGGCGAGCCAGGCCGCCACGTCCCTGCTGGCGGGCCTGCATCTGCGCCGCCCCGACATGCGGCGTGCCTTCATCACCGGGCTGCTGGTGGCCCTGGTCTTCCAAGGCATCTACGCCGCCACCCTCAGCCGCATGGTGGCCCTGCATGTGGGCGAGCTGGTCCTTGCCGGCGGCCTCGTCATCGGCTGCGCCACCCTGGCCGGTACGCTGCAGGCCCTGCGCTGGCTCTGGGAACCGTGGCTGGCGCCGTGGTTCGGCCGCCTTTCCGACGGTGCGCGCGGCCGGGGCCCGGTGCTGGCCGCCTGCCTTGGCGGCGGCGCCTGTGCGCTGGCCCTGGTGGCCCTGTACCTGCCCGCGCCCTTGTGGCTGCCGCTGCTGCTCTGCTCGCAGCTCTGCGCCACGGGCCTGGCCACCCTCTCCGATGCCGCAGCCTCGGACACGGCGGAACGGCACGGCCATCCCACGCATACGCTGGCTTCCTATGCCTTCATCGTGGATTGCGGCGCGGCCGCGGGCCCGGTGCTGGCCTACGGCGTGCAGGGGCTTTGGGGCATGGATGCGGCCTACCTTACGGCAGCGGCCCTGCTGCTCTGCCTGCTGCCGCTCTGGATGGGCAAGGAGGCGACAAACGCCCGCTCCTGAGCCCGTGCGCGGCTCTTGGGAGGCGGGTGATCCCTTTGTCCGGGCACATTGCCGAGGCCCGCGAAAAAATTTTGCCAAAAAATGATTTTTTTGTTGACAGGCAGGTGGCTTTTGGCTAGAAAGG